>Ga0209536_100010498_pt1 | contig 13658 bp, 9 predicted proteins | sample DeeMarSeWOR28_12_FD_187461 | JGI IMG/M metagenome (GOLD analysis project Ga0209536, IMG submission 187461) | Marine sediment microbial communities from White Oak River estuary, North Carolina - WOR-2-8_12 (SPAdes) (version 2) | ecosystem: Environmental > Aquatic > Marine > Intertidal zone >...
CCTCCTGGAACAGAAATCCCTGCTGCAGATACAGGCCTTACCAGGCGGCCGGTGAGAACCCCGTCATCCCGCGTCAGGGTCCAGGATTTTTCCAGCTCCTGTTCATGAAAAAACTGCAGCCGCTCGATTGCCAGCGACAATGTATCCTTAAATGCTGCATCCACCTGTGAATGGGCCCTGTCAAATTCCTCCCGGCTGACCTGAAGCTGGTTTATCTGAAAATTGGGAGCATCAAATTTCCGGGTATATTCCAGCAGGGCATCATCTCCTTTTTCCCTGACCGCTGCCAGAACTTCCGCAACCGCTTTCGTGCAGCCTCTATCAGCTTCCTGAAACCGGTTGCGCAACTGCGCTATCAGCTCTTGTCCAGATTCAGTGTTTGACCTTATTGGGGTTATTATCATGGTATACACCTCACCTATGAAGCTTCTTCCTCTCTGAAGTTGTGGGCTGTAGGATAACGCCGTCCATAGCCAAAAGCCTTGGAAGTTACCTTTAACCCCAGTGGCGCCTGCTTGCGTTTATATTCATTTACCCTGATTCGTCTTACTATATCCTCAACAATGTGACGCTCAAAACCCATTGCCGCTATTTCGCTGACACTTTTATTCTGCTCAAGATAAGCCTGCAAAATGGGATCCAGAACACCATAAGGCGGCAGGTCATCCTCGTCCAGCTGATCGGGAGCCAGTTCGGCTGAAGGAGGTTTTGCAATAATCCGGGCCGGGATTATTGATTTTCCCAGATTGATATATTGCGCCAGTCTGTAAACCAGCAGCTTGGGAACGTCTGATATGGCGGCCAGGCCTCCACTCATGTCCCCATAGAGCGTACAGTAGCCCACTGCCATTTCCGACTTGTTTCCCGTTGATAACAGGAGAGAACCGTATTTATTGGATAGGGCCATGAGCAGATTGCCCCGGATGCGTGCCTGCATATTCTGCTCAGTTATATCAACACCTGCTTTTTCTGAATTTCCAGATGTAAAAAAAATATGAGCCAGACTTTGTCTAAGAGCGGACAATACCTCAGAAATTGCAATGATCTGAAACTGGCAGCCAAGATTTTCTGTAAGTAGTTTCGCATCTACAATACTCTCTGCAGATGTGTAAGGAGACGGCATGGCGACGCCAAGAATATTCTCCGCTCCAAAGGCCTCACAGGCAATGGCACAGGTTACTGCTGAATCTATGCCGCCGGAAAGTCCCACAACCCCTTTGGAAAAGCCGCACTTGGCACCATAGTCCTTAACTCCCATGACCAGAGCAGAAAAGAGTGCTTCTGTATCCTGCATACTTAATGTATTGGCTTGCGGAGCTGATTCTTCACCACGGACCTCCGGGATATGCTGCCCATGCACCTCTCCCGTCCAGGTCTCGATATCCACAACAGCCATATCCTCTTTGAACCTTGCTGCCCGTGCTTTAATACTGCCATCGTTGGCCATGGCCAGGGACCAGCCGTCAAAGAGCAGTGAATCCTGGCCGCCGACCTGATTAACATAAATAAGAGGGAGGTTGTTATTCATGCATACTCTTGTAAAAATGTCATGTTTGGCAGCTTCTTTATCTATTTGAAAGGGAGAGGCTGAAATATTGATAAGCAGGTCAATTTTACTGCCCTGAGCCTGCAGTCCTGAAACAAGATCGCCAACCGGGTCGGTTGCGTAAAGATGGTGTGGGAAAGAACCCTTATCGTTCCATATATCCTCGCAAACCGTGATCCCCAGGCAAAGCCCTTTATAGTGGCATGCCTGGCTGAGCCTGCCAGGCTCAAAGTAACGAGCCTCATCAAATACGTCATAGGTGGGAAGGAGCCTTTTCTGCGCTGTAAATAAAAGTCTGCCATCTGCAATGAGGCTTGCACTGTTGTGCAGGGGCTTGCCTGTGGAATCCGTATGTTTCTCAAGATGCCCGCATATAACGGCAATACCGGAAATTCTTGAAACCAGGGCCTGCAGGGCTTTATCATGCTCGGCAATAAAGGCAGGCCGCTCAAGAAGGTCCTGTGGAGGATACCCGCAAAGGGCAAGCTCCGGGAAAACTGCCAGTTCACATCCCCTCCCCTTGGCCTTTTCCGCCCAGGAAATTATCTGGTCACTGTTATAGCGGAAATCTCCAATAACCGGGTTTGTCTGCACCAAAGCAATTTTCATTTTCCCCACAACCCGAAACTTGTACCTGCAGATGATAATTTTTCAGAATTAGTTGCCTCCGTATCTTAATCACAGCTATTATCAATTGCAATTAGCAAAACCTTTCGCAGGATAATTCGTGGTGCTCCTGCGGCCGAATATTTTCTTCACAAAAAAAAAGTCAGACATTATCGTCTGACTTTTATACTGAATGTTCTGTGAAATCTGAATTTAGTGAATAAAATTCTTTTGAAACTACGAGACTGGATGTTAATTTTTAGCCATATTTATGAAAATGAAGTTATATATTTGTCACTGGGATTCCTGTACTCTGGCAAGCTATCTCACATCACATCCATCCAATTAAAATCATTTGACAAAATATCTTTTTTCGTGTCATATCAAAAAATCCGCTAAAACCATTTTTTGACCAGTGGCTCCATGAGACCTAAAAAACAAGCATATGATTATGTTAGTTAGCCGAATGGTATCTTAACAAAATTATAATGTGAGGCCATATAGTCGTTTTTCAGAATACTATGACTTGCACTTTCAATACCATAATAAGAAGATACCCCTTTCAGTTTATTACTGTATCGCCATATAAAGAACTTACCGTAAGGAGAGATTATGCAATTACGTGACAAATTTTTGCTTATATCGTTGTTTGTGGTCGCATCATTTCTTTATGTAGATATTGCTTTGGCTGCCCGGCCTAATATAACATCAAGTTTGCTGCTCAATCTTGGCATACAATACGATAATAACTTTTACTTCGATGCTTTCGATGAGAGAGCTGTCACCACTTTTCTTGTACAGCCTGGCATCGAATTGGGGCTTGAAACTGGAAAAAGTGATATTGCTTTTCGTTATACGCTTGATGCAAATTATTACGATGAATCCGCGGAAGACGACTTTTACGGACATAATGCTCTTTTTATGGGTAAATTTGAGATGACTGACAGATTGGGTTTTAACCTCTCTGACAAGTTCATATATACGCGGGATTCAGCTGAACTCGATCCTCTCGGAAATGTTGCAACCCGTGATCGATTTTATCAAAACCGCCTTGGTGCAATATTCTCACTTGATTTCCAACCTAAATTTACCACTAAATTCGGGTATCAAAATTGGATTACGGATTACGATGATGATATTAACGAAGACTCCATGGGGCACCAGGGAATTTTCGATCTTATTCATTATCTGAACAGTTCAACATCACTGGACCTTGAGTATCAATATTGGAATATGGATTATGATGGCCCAAGTTCAGACTATATCTCAAATCAGTTGTCGCTTGTCGCAAGGAAGGAATGGAGGATAACTGCCCTGGAAGCAGCAGTTGGATATCAAACTCGAGAATTTGCTGCAGCAGGCATTGAAGATATCGACGTTGTACCTTACCGCCTTACTCTTCAAGGAGAATCTTCTTCTGGAAAAACCAGGTATTCAATATCTGCTGCTAAAAATTTCAACTTATTTGATACAAACAATGACGGTTATTATGAAGCAAACAGATTTTCTTTGATGGTACACCGTGACCTGACAGGTAAAATCACTTTGGGATTAAATGGTTATTATCAAAACAGTGATTATTTATACATAGGTCGGGATGATGATTCCTACAAAATTTTAGCTGATATAAACTATCAAATTAGGGAGCGATTACAATTTTACTTCTCTGTAAGTTTTGAAAACAGGGACTCTAATATACCGGATGAAGAATTTGAAAATGGAAGGATTATGGGACAACTGCAGTTTTCGCACGATATTGCAAAATAGCTAGCCTATTCAGAATATTTCATAAACCCTAGCAAAAGTTATCGACAATAAAGCACTACCATAAAAGCCTTTATCTTATAACTCAGTAATTAGCCGCTATACGTTTTCTGTATGAACCCCTTCAGAATGAGTGATGCTTCTGCTATGTCTTTCGAGGAATCATAAAGCGGTTTACTGATCAAGTAATCTCTATAAATCTCAGGATTTGAGAGATCTTCTCCTGATTCTACTGCTTTTATAATATTATATAATTCCCTAGCAGTTACATAATGTAGAATAAAATTTTTTCCGTCATTATATTTAGTCTCCAGGTAACTAAATATTTGATCTATTTCTTTTCCTAGAACTGCCTTACTGTCTGTAGCACCATGGGTGTGTGTTTTGATAAAAACAAAGTCTCTTTTACCCTTTACACATATATTTGTTTTGATCCATGTATCTATCCTTTTCTTCGTTACAGGCGGATTACCATCTATTGAGTCCCCCAGGATCCTTAAACTCCAAGGTTTGTTGGATTTGAAAAAGGGATGCAGTGGTCCTTGAATAATCATAAGATCTCCACTTTCTGCCCCATTCATTGTGACCTGAATACCCTTGTTATATGATTTTTCTTTTTCGGGATTATCGGTAGCATAATAGATGGCATTTATTTTTGATGGAGTAGTTTTCATCAAAGAGGGATGGGTGAAGTCCGCGAAACACCCTGTTTCCTTTAAGATTACAAGTTCATTATTCACACCACAATATTTCCCATTTCTCGAGTTATCCAAAGCCCAATCACCGTGTATAAAACCATATCTTTTTTCCCCGTCTAATTCGCCAAATATTCCAAATTGGCTGTACTCCTTGATGCACTGTAGTATAGTATTGCGTAAGTTTTCATCAGTATCTGGCCTATCCTTTCCATGGTGCAGGTGTAATTCTATTTCGCCATATCCTTGCTGGCAGAGCGAAACCAGTTTTTTTAGATTGTAATTCCGATGATAATGGGGAGGAAAAAACCACGTACGTCTGGGAATATTACCATAAAAATCTTTATGCCTATCTGCTATCAATGGATACTCTTTTAAGAGTGTGTCAACTCTTTGTATTTCAGTTTTTCGTCCGACTGCTCCAGTTCCTGGTTCATAATGGTCAACTAAACAAAAAAATACATGTACCGGTGTAATATTTTTTTTATCGAGTTTAAGAAATATTGCTAAAAGCCACTTCAAGCTCATAGTAGAGATAAAAAATAATTTTGAGAAAATATTAATCATCGTGATAGAGGTATTGCGGTTTGGGTGGTCATCAGCAAAGTTCATTTCGTCTTCACAATTATCTGATAAATTTTTGCTCAAGGGGATACATTTATAAAACACGGTAAAATTATAGGATTTTAATATCCTTTTATTTCAGAAACAAAATTTTTTACCCCACTTGTAGTCAATATAAATGTTTTCAAATCTGTATTGCCTATGCCAAACCTTTTCAGTTCATATATATCTGAAAACTTATTATTCATCCCACTAACTGTAGTGAGCGCACAGGAATATCCTAATTCTTTTAAAATTAATTTAGTGTTAGCGTTAAAGTCGCCATGAGCACCATTAGGATAACTAAATAGCCGCGTATTGATCCCTGTTTTCTTTTGGATAATTTCTTTCGATAGCATCAACTCATTCTTAATAATTTTATTGGCATACCTCGTCAAAATAAGATGCTTTTGCGTATGATTGCCAATAGAAACTCTTGTTGTATTTGTCATTTTCAGTATTTCATCCCATTGCAGTGGTTGGTAGATCTCAGGTACGTTTGTCAATTCAGAAACTTTAACATGCAATTTGTTTTCAATTTCACTGATAATTTTTTCAATATAGGCATAATCCATTGATTTTAACTTAACTCTCAGCGACTTATCGCAAGACATTTTATCTTTTCTGCAAATTAATGGGAAATAAAGTTTTTCTTCACCCACCTTTATTTCAAGATGTTTTGCCTTAGTGTAATTTAACGCACATTCAAGCCTATCAACCCATAAAAATTTTTGATTATCCACAAAATCTGTAGTTAGGAAAATTGTAGCAGGGATATCAAATTCCTTAAAAATCGGAAAGGCAAGAGTATAATTAGATTTATATCCATCATCTATTGTAATTACAGCGCTTTTATCTGGAAAATTTTCTTTTTCAATAAAATATCGCACACACTCTTCAAGAGATAATATATTATAATATTTTTTTAGGTAACTAATTTGAGACCTAAATAATTCAATATTAATATGTTTACCTTGATAATTTTCTATACCATTCTGGTATATTTTATCGGTAAACCCATGGTACATCAGAATAATCAGTTTCTTTCTATTAAAAAACTGAAAAATCATTTGGAGCTGAAGATAATAGAAAAGATATGTTAAATACTTTTTCATGAGTAATTTATTTCTTCAAGTACGGACACTATACCTTAACTTCATTTAAAACATTTTGTTACAGAATGAACAGTACCGTTTGTCAATATTACATAAATTACACTATAATCTATTTGTAATGATGATATTTTTCAGGTAGCTTGGTTAATGCAATATCTTGTTGATCATAATATATAGAAAGACCATATAAAATCATTTGAGCTTGTTTTCCCCGTCACATTGATTCAAGTAATTTATTTTTATTGATAAAGTCGGCCAGTACAGTACCTACTATTTGGCACCCAAAGGGTGTGAAGTGACCGTGAGAACGTTCCCAGTATAGCTTTTCTCCTTTTGCCTCCTTGAATGCTGCGATTGGGGAAACCACTTTATATGGGTTATCCGTATTATTATACTCAATAGGAATTCTTGAGAAAAATTCCGTTCTTGTCTTCCGTGACGGAATATCCAGAATCATAAAGTTACTGTTGTTGTCGGTGCAAACTTTTTTAATTTCATTCAAAAGTGCGACGGTAAGACCTTTTTCATACTTACTTGTCGAATCATTTTGAAATTGGGTTTCCTGTTTGTTTTTATGCTTTTTTGCGGACATTAAATGAACTAACAACTCCTGCACTTGCTCACCTGCCCAATTTCTAAAGAAGTTATATATTTGAGAATTCTCGGATAGAAATCTATAAACATAAAACTGGTTCAAAAATTCTCTTACTTTTACGCCTGGCAAATATTTTTCTGACATTTTAATCAAATTGCCTTGATTCAGTCTAAAAAGGTTTGAACGAACATTATCCTCAATATCTGTATTGTGCCAGGCAAGGATTACTAAATCCGGTTGAAATTTCAGTCCTTCGTTTTGCAGCGCGATCAATTCCTCAGCATTGCCATGCCCAGAACTGGACAAGTTTACTACTTCTACTTGATAACTGGAATTTTGATTCAATTGTTTGGCCATATGGGCTGTAAATGTATCCTCTAAATTTACACCGTAGCCCATGCCAAATGAATCCCCCAACAGAACAATGCGTTTAATATCCGGCTGCTTGGCGTAAGGGATTTCTCTATCCGACCGTATTCCCTTGGAGTTAGTTCTAATTTCAATTTTATACTCTGCAGTTGTGTGGGTATAGGTCATATTCGGCATATTTGCCCGGATACCGTATGGCGCTGCTGTAACATAGCGCGGTAGCATTGGCACTGGTGCCAAAATTCGAAAGATTAACTCTATCGCAAAGGGCGCATATATAATTGCAAATAAAACCTTATAAATTTTAAAAGGCAAAGTAAATAAACTCCTGTGGATGTCCTTGTGATAGCCTGAAAATTGAGGTTATAATGAACAACCAAATATTCAATCTTAAAAACCAATGCAGATCATTCACAAAGTTAAGCTTTCCCGAAACGCCTTGCATTATTTGGTACCCGATCAAAAACCAACTGTAATAGAGTAGATTCTTGAGCGATTCAATCGCTTCCGGAGAGATTCTAAAGTTGAATACGATAGCCTCAGAAAAAATAGCGACTGTTTGCATGTTTTGAGCCCGGAATAAAAGCCAACCCAAGCACACCAGGTTAAACATGAACAGGCCTTTAAGAATGTTTGCTGTACTCAGTTCTTTGGCAGTACCTCTATGGCCGGTTATATTATAACAAATTAACAGGATGCCGTGATAGGAGCCCCAGAAGACAAAATTCCAAGATGCGCCATGCCATAATCCTCCCAACAGCATTGTAAGGATGAGATTTCTATAGGTAGCAATCGTTCCCTGCCTATTCCCACCCAGCGGGATGTAGAGGTAATCTCTAAGCCAACTAGATAAACTTATATGCCACCTGCGCCAAAAGTCTGCTGGGGTGATCGCAAAATAAGGTAAGTTAAAGTTGAGCATAATTTTAAAGCCCAAGAGTCGAGCTGTACCCCTGGCAATATCTGTATATCCAGAAAAATCGCAATATATTTGAACGGCGAATGCGTAAACCGCAACAAGGCATCGCAGCCCATCTGCAGGCGAATTCAATATCATAAGCGTATCATATGGCTGGAAAACGTTGTTTACTATTTGTGCGACATTATCTGCCACAACAATCTTTTTGTATAGCCCCCAAGCAATTAGCCACATTGCCTCCTTCTTCTGGTCCGGTGTTACAGTTCGCAGCTGTTGAAATTGTGGCAGCAAGTTAGCACCTCTTTCAATAGGACCGGCAACAAGTTGTGGGAAAAAAGCAACATAGGTAGCCAGTTCCAATAAAGAAGAAGTGGAAGGGATCTTTTTTCGATATACATCAACTATGTGACTAATAGTCTGAAAAATATAAAAGGAGATACCTACAGGCAAAACAACATATAAGGTTATTTCTGTAGGCCGATAGCCAAAGAGCCACGTCCAAAGACTAATAAAGTTCTCAGAAAAAAAATTAAAATATTTAAAAATGCCCAATAAGGATATGTTTAAACCAACCGACCATATTAAATAAAATTTGGCAGTATTGATTTTTGGAAAAAGTAACACGCATTTCTGAATTATTTCAAAAACGACCAGAAATGATAGGGTTGCCGGTATGAGCCACCAGCCAAATATCGTATGATTTTTCTCTATTGTGCTTGATATAAACGGGAAATCGGATGAAATATCAATGTGTTGCCCCACAACGAAAATAACCACTGCTGTCATCAAGAAAGCGTAAGACTTTGCTTTCTGCTTTGTGGATAATTTATTACGATCAATTAAAATGGTACCCGTATAATCTAAAAAAGTGGCGATTATTAAAAGAAGCAGAAATCGAGCATCCCACCAACCGTAAAATATATAGCTTGCAGCAAATAAAATGAAGTTCTGCCGCTTGTAGCTCCTTTTATTAAGCCAGTAAACCGAGTACACGAACACAAAAAAAACTGCAAATGTAAATGAGTTAAATAGCATAGTAAGCTGGTGCGCTTCTATTTTGATAATAGTCGCAGCACATTTGGCTGTAACTGGTCATTCAATTGTTGGTAGCCCGCTTGATTGAGGTGAAGCATGTCTTTTTTAAAATGGGGACGGATATATTTTACAGCTTTTAAGAAGTTGTCTGCATTTATGACATGAATTTTGGAATTTGACATTTTCAACAAGGAGTTGTTAACCAAAACAACCCCGTTATCTATTTCATCTGACCACAACCAAGACCGAATCAACTCAGGTTTTCCGTTAGGAAAAATTGTGAGCACTACAATATCAATATTTTGGTTGCTTATTTGTTTTATTATGAATTCCAAATTCTGTTTACAGTTTGTGATGATTGCCTCTTTATGTTTTGGAAATAAGCCAATAGTTTTGAGGTCATTGATGCCTGCCTGAAAAATTACCATATCGGGTGAATTTGCAATCACATCACTTTCTAATCGCAGTCTTAATTGTGCGGTCGTTTGCCCCTCAAGCCCCTTGTTAATTATTGTCGCGCCAGGTATTAATAACTTTGGATGCCATTGGGCAATTCTCGAATCTCCATAAAGAATGATTACTGGTGAACCCTCCTCTGCCGAGATGTTGACCTTATTGTCTTTTTCGGTTTTGTGCTCGAGTGGGTCAAGCCGCAATAAGTTAAGAGATTTGTAGTAGTATACAGCCTTGTCGATAAGGAAAAGGTTTGCTGACAAACTAAAAATAAGAACTAATGAAAGTAAAAGTAAAATTATCTCAACTTTAGGTACTTTTATATTCAAAATTATATCCTCTAACGTAATAATTAAAGCGCGTCTTCCTGCCTCAAGTTGTTAGGCATGTTTTTATTGCAGCCCAATAACACTAACCGCTGAAGTTTATTATTCCTCAGCCTGGTGATACTGGAATATATTATTGACTTTGCCGAAAGCTATTATATCAACAACTGCTCAAACAAAAACATCCCATTCTTGTTACAATTTGCATTTCCATAGTCTATTCCATAAGAATGGATGCCAGCTAATAAGCCGACTGATATTTTTCAGAATTTAAACTGCAATGCTGATTAAATAACGTGAAGGAATTGACATAAAAATATGAGTAAGATTTTCAGCTTCAGATAATTTTTCAATTAAAACCCGCGGTTATTGCTCTTCGAAATGCGATACAATATATATCCATCAAAATGGGATGACGCTTCAATTCCCTAAATCTCTTTATATTTTCATGACTTAAATTTCTACCATATGTCATTCATTCAGTAATATTGGCATGGCGTCAATTAACGTAGAACTTCCTGTGATCTGCTTTTTGCTCCGTTACCAAACTTAAATCCATTACTCCCGTGTTCCACTGCACCCATATCAGGCCCTACTCCCTTGTATCCGTCGTTAAAATTGGGTAGGACTTTACCATCGTCATAGCCCGGAGAATTTACTGCCAGTGCCTGTGAAAATTGATTTGTTGCAGGATCAAAACGCCCAGCTGGATCATACTTTGGAACACCTTTAATTCCCCCGTCTGATTCGTGGGCATTATCAGCACAGTTATTCTCTATTACCCCACTGTATAGGTTGTAATCAACCTCATTGGTACAGCTGTTTGTTTTGTCACGGAAATGACTTCCTGCTGGCTTTGAAGAAGTGTAATACGATGTATGGCTTATATTATTGTAGGCAACTACCTCGTAAACACCATCATTTGTATTATTTATAAACCTGTTAAACCCTAAAGTGTGGATATTTGGCGCAACAGGCGCTTCCTGTAATAAGGTGTTATGGTATATATACATTCTAGCACCGCCAAAACTCCCTTTTTTCCCTAATTTAAAAACGTTTCCCCTACCATAATCATCTGAAGCAGACTCCTTTGCCCATGCCCGGCTTCGCCCAAAAACATTACGCCATACATAAATCGGCCCTTGGTCAATTACAACTCCCGCTATTCCGACATAAGCATCTGATATATAATTATTCCAAATCCGAACATTTTCACCGCCACCCTCCGCTTCTATGGCATCATCCCAAGCATAAGATATCTTGTTGCCATAGATATCAGAATTTTTTCCCGGGAAACCCTGTGCGGAAAAATTCTGCTCATCTCCTATGGCATCATTAAACATGTGTTTGGCATCACCATGAATATCATTATATCGAATAACATTATTCCCTGTGCTGTCAGGCCAACCTATGCCTTGTGCACCTGCGGGATGCGTGCTTGAAACCGGTTGATCCCAAGCGTTTGAATCTGTTATTGGATGATGAATCGTATTATATTGCACAATATATCTCCCCCCACGATTGTTATAATAAGTCCCGATCGCAAACCTATAATCAACATTTTGGGCAAAGGTTTCACCATCATGCTCTCTGCCCCATTGGGTTATTTCATTATCTTCGATAACAATATCATACGTTTTATTACCAAGATGTATACCGTGATCTAATGCACCAATAATTTTCCATCCTCTAATGATTAAATGGTGAACATTATCCGCAATGCAGATGCTTCTGCTTGCTAATCTTTTAGAATCAATTGTATGGTTTCCTTCACCGTCATAGACATAGTATTTCCCTGCGGAGCCGGAGCTCGAAAGAATAACTGTGCATGTTTCCGATTCAGTAGATATTATATTTCTCCCAGGCCGGACAACTGTGCCTTCGCCAAAGCTATCGCTCCATGTCGTTGCCAGGGAAGTTGTAGTTTCACCACTAGGAGATAATGTGAGCTTTACTTCATAAGTATGACCAGGTGATAGATTTACAATACTTCCCCTATATTCCTTAATGTAGTTACCGCCTCGATTATCAAACCATAAATCTTGCGCTTCGCGCCAGGACCCGCCACCTTGTGAACGATACTGAACCCTGGCCGTTTCATTGGCGCCACCCTTTATAGGTGCCCAGCTGATACCAAGATTCTCAAAGGTAGGGACTATTTCAGGTTCAACTGCCAACACTGCGCAAGGTATTAAACAAATACTGAGAGAAATTATAATCAACTTCATTAAAAACTTTCCCCGCGATCTTTTTGCAAGTATTTATAATTTTAAAGATACAGCTATGTATTTATCAGTTGTGGTTTTGTTTGTACCGCAATAATTTGGGGTTTGCTTCAATTTCGCTTAGAAAACTTGTAAGATCGGAAAACTCAACCTCATCGTGATACTTTTCCCTGATATAGCCTAAAAATCTGTCAATATGTTTGTAATATCCACAAAGCTGTTTGGTATGACTTTCAATAACCACAGGGATCCTTTTTAGTTCATAATTGCGCAACCTGCCAATAACATGGTCAAAAGATCGTTTAAGATAAGAGAAAGGCTGATTCCCAATCTTTAAATGTGTCAGATAAGGTCGAAGCGAAAACCTTAATTTATTTTTGCAAGCCAGAGGTGAAAGATTATTAGTGGAACGCGTGTTTAAATTTGCTTCATAGTAAACACTATCTGAAACAGAACATAATTTACGCCGGACGGTGTCGGTTGCAAGTATAAATAAAGATAAAGGGTCGGGAGCGAAGGGTTGCAAAGGTAACACAACCAGTTCATTCGGCAAATCATTTACTTTAGTTATGTCGCTGGGCTGAGGGTGGTAAGGAAGATGTTTTTCTTCCAGATTAGTATAATCAATACCAGCATCTGGAGCCCTCATGCCATCACGAACTGCAAGTATTATCCTAATACCGGATTGTATACACGCACTTAAAAAAGAACCTGATGGCTGCAATCCCCAAGCGCCGGCTTTAAATGCTATTATTCTGTAATTTGGGAAATGTGGCTGTATCAACCCATGTAAATATTTCATAGATTGTGTCACCAGCAGTCTTTGTTCGCTTTCCGTATAAGTCCCAATATTCCAATTGCTACTGACTTGGAATTGGCCATCTGTTAAACTTGCACCAAGCCATTGGGGGTGAAGATGAAGCTGAACATCAAAGCCCTGTTCCTTTATGATGAGCAGAGTTTCCTCCAAAATTGTTTTTTGCAGCTGTATATTTCGATTTTCTTCAGCATAGTTTTTAAGAATCAAAAGATGCGCAACATCTACCATAAAAGTAGCTTTTACAGCGTGTTTCTTCGCAATATTACATAAAGCAAGTGCCGGGAGATACTGCAGATCAGCAACATTACCAAAACCATTGCCCTTGATTTCAAAATCATCTTCAATGAGTACGACAAATCTTTTTTTCATTTAATCACTTACGAAAAGCTTATTGATTTACAATAAAATCAATCCACCATTACTCTCTCTTAAATGAATGGTGGCGTTTATCAATATTAGGAGAATCAAAAAGATCATTAGTAAAAATTGTACCATGACCAATAAAACAATGATTGCCTATTGTTACTCCTTCACATATAAAAGAGTGACTTTGAATTCTAGTATTTTCACCAATAACCACATTCTTT
>Ga0209536_100010500_pt1 | contig 13657 bp, 10 predicted proteins | sample DeeMarSeWOR28_12_FD_187461 | JGI IMG/M metagenome (GOLD analysis project Ga0209536, IMG submission 187461) | Marine sediment microbial communities from White Oak River estuary, North Carolina - WOR-2-8_12 (SPAdes) (version 2) | ecosystem: Environmental > Aquatic > Marine > Intertidal zone >...
CTGCAGCCAGACCTTGACGCCGTGCTCGTCGAAGTGGTCGAGGTAGGCCTGGTTCTCGTCGGTCTCGGATCCCTCGGTGCAACCATGGCCGGCTACGACCTGCCGGACCTCAAGCGCCTCCCGAAGGCAGCCATCGCCTCGTTCACCCAGAAGATCCAGGACTCGAGCGACACCGTCAGCATCCTCACCGGCAACCTGCTCAAAGACCCGACCGCCACGGTCGATTATCACACCGGGGCCTGGCCCGAGGCTAAATATGCCAATCCCCCGGTCCAGCTTGGTGCCGATTTGGGGTCGGTCCGACAGGTGATTGAGGAAAGATTGTAAGCTAATTGGAGGTACCGCGATGAGCAAAATCAAAGTCGGCGTCTTGGGGGCAACCGGCGCAGTGGGCCAACGCTTCGTCCAACTGTTGGCCGATCATCCCTATTTCGACCTGGCGGTTCTGGCCGCGTCGGAGCGCTCGGCCGGGAAAACGTACAAAGAAGCCACCAACTGGATCTTGACCGCGCCGATGCCAGCCCGACTGGCCGAGCAGACGGTCGAACCGATGTCAACCGACCTGGACTGCTCTTTGCTCTTTTCGGCCTTACCTACGGCTGAAGCGCAGGCGTGGGAGAGCCGATTGGCTGGAGCCGGCTATGGGATTTTTAGCAATGCTGGAGCCCATCGCATGGACGATGACGTGCCGCTGCTCATTCCTGAAGTAAACCCTGACCACCTGGACCTGTTGACCTACCAGCAGTCCAATCGAGGTTGGACCCGCGGCTTTATCGTAACCAACCCTAACTGCACCTCGATGCCGATGACGATGGCCCTGGCTCCCCTCCACGCTCGTTTTGGGGTTGAGGCCGTGGTCGCCACCTCGATGCAGGCCGTCTCAGGGGCAGGCTATCCGGGGGTGCCCAGCCTGGATGTCATCGACAACATTGTGCCGCTGGTGGCCGAGAGCGAAGAGCACAAGATGAACGTCGAGCCGAACAAGATGCTGGGCCGCTCCAACGGGCAGCAGGTCGAACCGGCCGGCATGATTATCAGCGCCCACTGCAACCGGGTGCCGGTCAGCGACGGTCACCTGGTGACCGTTTCGGCCAGCTTCAGGCAAAAGCCTTCGTTGGACGAGATTCTGGCAGCGTGGCAGAGTTGGCAGCCATTGCCCCAGCAGCTGGGATTGCCGATGGCCCCCCAGCCGGCGCTCGTTGTCCGGGAGGAACCAAACCGGCCCCAACCTCGGCTCGACCGGGATGCCGGCGGCGGGATGGCCACCACTGTGGGCCGTTTGCGGCCGTGCGCGGTGCTGGACGTGCGCTTTGTCTGTTTGGCCCATAATACCGTCCGGGGCGCGGCCGGCGGTTCGGTGTTGAATGCCGAACTGATGGTTGCCCAGGGTATGTTAGATACCTTCAAATAGGAGACCGAGACCCATGTATCCCCGCAAATGTATGTCCGACTTCTTAGGTGACCGGGTCGCCTACCGTAATCTGATTCCGGCCGATCCCAATCTGCCCAAACTGGCCGATATCTGGCAGGAAATTGGTCTGGAAAAATTTCGAGTGCCCCGCAAGACCGAACCGGTTTACGCCGCGGCCGTTTATCGCTATTTGCAGGCCGCTCAGGTTAAGCGAGGCCAGCCACCCCTGGAGCGGATCCTGTTTGTGGGCGACACCCCGATGAATGACGGCACGTCGGCCAAAAACTTGGGGGAATATCTACCGATGCGCTGCTTTATTGGGGCGGACCGCCTGGCCGATGAGAAACAGATAAAGTTCGAAGGGCCCTTGATGCTGGCCAATCGCTGGCAGGCTCTGGCCGACTTTCTGGCATGGGTCCAAAAAGAGGGCTTTGCTTTTGACGAGCGGACCGCCTTGATCCTGGACCTGGACAAGACCACGCTGGGACCCCGCGGCCGGAACGACAAGGTCATCGACAAGGCCCGGGTGACCGCAGTCCGGTTGACGGTCGAGGAGCTGTTGGGCGGTGATTTTGACGAGGCCGCCTTCCGCAGCGTATACGACCAGCTCAACCAGCTCGAGTACCACCAATTTACCGGCGACAACCAGGATTACCTGGCCTACATCAGCCTGATGGTCGTCGGCCAGATCTATCCCGCAGAGCGGCTGTGGGCCGACCTGGAAAGCGGCCGACTGACCGGCTTTCACCAATTTGTGACCCTGTGTGACGGCCACCAGTCCCGGATGAGCGGCGGGCTGCTGGCGGCCCACCGGGAAGTAACCGGTAATATCGCCAAAAGCGATCCCACACCCTTTAAGAGCTTCCGCTTCCGGGAGTACCATTGCACGGTGGCTCTGATGGATATCCTGCCCAACGACACCCCTGAAGCCGAGCTTTTGGCCGGCGAAATTACCCTCACCGGCGAAGTGGTTGACCTGACCGAGCAGCTTGCCGCCGAGGGCGTCCTCACCTTTGGCCTCAGCGACAAGCCGGACGAGGCCTCCGTTCCCCCGGCAGAGAACGCAGCCAAAGGCGCGCTTCCGCTTCACCAGGTGGTGATGAAAGTCGTAGGCGCCTTAGCATAGTCCAAAAGATTAGGTGCTCAAGCGAGTCTGTAGCTTAAAGGGGCAGCTTCACCCCGATCCTGCTCCTTTTTGATTTAGGAACAGGCCAGCACAATGAACGATCTTGCTACTATTCTTAACGTCGTGTATCCTATCATTAATATCATTGCTGCATCACTCCAAAAGATAGAACTCACGTAACTGAATTTGGACTGAACTCATTCCCCGGTAAGCATAATTCCAAGCTCTATACTTTGAGTAATGCCGCCAGGAGGTGGGGCATGAACGAAACTACCTTCCCCCAGCAGATCGAAGCTACGTTTCAATGCCTGGAAACTGTTCAGCAGCAGGTTGGTCAGACAGATGCATCGTCGCAGAAGTCGGTTGAAGCGGCCCTGCAGGAATTATCTATTACCCTGGAACAGCTGCGGGCACTCGGGGAGGCATTGCACCAGCAGAACGAGGCGTTGGTCGCCAGCCGGCGCAGCCTGGTAGCTGAGCATCGGCGATATCAGGAGCTGTTCGAGTTCGCTCCCGGCGGTTACCTGGTGACCGATTTTGAAGGGGTGATCCTGGAGGTCAACCGCGTAGCCGCGACTCAGTTAAACAGAGACCAGCACTCTTTGGGGGGTAAACCTCTGGCGGCATTTATCGCTGAAGAAGACCGCCAGAACTTTCAACGTACCCTGACCCGGCTGCAGGAAGGCAGCATCGTCAATTTGGACGACTGGGAACTGGCCATTCAGCCGTCTGCTGGTTCACCTTTTCCGGCCAGTCTGAATGTGGCCGCTGCCCACGACGCTGAGGATCGGTTGACCGGCTTGCGCTGGTTAATGCGCGACATCTCTCAACGTAAGCAAATAGAACATGCCTTGCGAGAGAGCGAAAAACGATTTCGGACAGTGGCTGATTTTACCTATGACTGGGAATACTGGCTCAGTCCGGGGGGAGAGCTGCTCTATATTTCGCCAGCGTGCGAACGAATCACCGGTTATGATCCCGATGAATTTCTCAAGGAGCCTGGCCTACTGGCCAAAATTATCCATCCGGAGGACCGTCGGAGAATGGCTTACCATATGGACGACGAGCAGGTGCAGGCGGCGGATTACGCCCTAGATTTCCGGATAATCAGCCGCACCGGCGAGATGCGCTGGATTGGCCACGTTTGTCAACCCGTCTACGACCTCGATGGAACTTTTCTCGGCAGACGCGTCAGTAATCGCGATATTAGCCAACGCAAACAGACCGAGGAGGCGCTCCAATGCTCTACCCAACGCCTGGAAATCCTGCACGAGCTTGACCGGACCATTCTGGCCGCCTGGCCGTTAGAAGCAGTCGCCCAGACCACGCTAGACAACTTGCAGCGACTAATCCCCTACTACCGGGCTGAAATCTTGGTCTTTGATTTTGCGACAGATGAGGCCACGACGCTGGCCGTACAGATGGCCGGCAAGGCTACAACGGAGGAACCTAAACGGTTGCCGCTAAAAATGTTTAGGGGTTTCGAAGATTTCTGGCAAGGGCAGGTGCACCGGGTGGAGGATATCCTGACTGTGCGCCAGCCAAGCCCGGTGGATCAGCTCCTCCAAATGAAGGGGGTCCGGGCCTACCTCAACCTGCCTCTCATCGCCCAGACTGAACTGCTGGGTATTCTCAACCTGGGCTGGGATCAGCCCGGTCCCGTTGATCCCAAATATGTGGAAATAGCCCGTGAAGTGGCCGCTCAATTGGCTGTGGCCATCAGGCAAGCCGGTTTGCAGGAGCAGGTGCGACGCTACACCGCTGAACTGGAACAACGGGTGGCTGAGCGCACCGTTGCCCTAAACCAGGAGCGCAACTTCATCTCCGCTATTGTTGATACAACTGCGGCTTTGGTTGCAGTTAACGATGTCCAGGGACGGATCGTCCGGTTCAACCGGACCTGTGAGCGAATCAGCGGTTATACCTTCGAGGAGGTCAAAGGTAAATATTTTTGGGACCTATTTCTACTGCCTGAAGAGGTGGCGCTGGTCAGATCGATCTTCGAACAGATCAACGCCGGTCGGTTTCCAAGCGAGAATGAAAACCACTGGGTGGCCAGGGATGGTAGCCAACGCCTGATTGCCTGGTCAAATACCGCTCTGCTTGACTCAGCCGGTTCGGTCGAGTATGTCATCGGCACCGGTATCGACATTACCGAGCGTAAACGGGTGGAACAGGCTTTGCGGGAGTCAGAAGAATTGCACCGAATCACGCTCAGCAACATTTCCGATGCTATCTTCATCACCGATGATGCCGGCAGATTTACCTATATTTGTCCCAATATTGATTTTATTTTCGGCTATTCCGTTCAAGAAGTCCAGCAGTTTGGTAACATCAGGCAGCTGCTGGGACACAATTTATTCGACCCGAATGAGTTGGAAACCGAGGAGGAGCTAAAAAATATCGAGCGCGAGGTTACCGACAAGACTGGCCGAAAACATATCCTATTGGTAAATGTGAGACGGGTATCAATCAAGGGCGGGACGGTGCTGTACACCTGCCACGACATCAGCGAGCGCATGCAGTTGCAGGAAGCTTATCAAAGGCTGGTGGAGCATTCTCTCCAGGGTCTGGCCATTATCCAGGATTTGCGGGTTGTCTTCGCCAATCCAACCTTAGCCCGGATGACCGGCTACACCGTTGACCAAATGTTAGCTTTTTCGCCTGATGAAGCCAGGAAACTGGTTCATCCTGAGGATCAGACTTCCATTTGGCAGCGGGCCCGCAGTCGTCTGGTAGGCAAAGGCAGCGCCACACCACACTATGAATTTCGCTTTGTGCATAAAGACGGCCGGGTACGTTGGTTCGAAGTCTATACCAGCCGCATTGAATATCTGGGAAAACCCGCCCTCCAGGTCGCGGCTATAGATATAACCGAACGCAAGCAGGCCGAGGTGGCCCTGGCTCAAGAGCGTGACCTGTTGCATACCCTGATGGACAACATTCCGGACCGGATCTATTTCAAAGATATTGCTTCTCGTTTTACCCGCATCAACAGAGCCCAGGCTCGGGCCCTGGGGATCAATACCCCCGAAGCGGCCATTGGCAAGACGGATTTCGACTTCTTTGAGTCGGAACTGGCCAAAAACTTTTACGCGGATGAACAAGAAATCATAAAATCAAGGCGGCCTTTGATCGACAAGATTGAGCAACATCGAGAAACTGACGGACAATTGTTTTGGGTATCAGCGACCAAGGTGCCCATTGTCGATGCGAATGGGGAAATTTCCGGTATCGTCGGTATCTCCCGGAATATCACCGCATGGAAAAAGAGTGAGGAAAGGCTCCGGGCGAGCCAGGAACGATATCACCAAATATTTGAAGACTCGCCAATTTCTCTCTGGGAGGAAGATTTTTCCGCGATCAAACTGTATAGTGACCGATTGCAGCGTGAAGGGATCAGAGATTTCAGGACTTATTGTGAGGAGAATCCTGAGGCTGTAATGGAATGTGGAGCTGGGGTGAGGGTTAACGAGGTGAATCAGGCCACCCTGCGGCTGTACCAGGCTGAGCGAAAGGAAGAACTTCTGGGCGACTTAACCAAGTATCTTGGCAAAAATGAAATGAATGTGTTTAAAGAAGAACTCATTGCGCTGGCCGAAGGACAAACCAAGTTTGAGAGTGAAGTGACGACGACAACCTTGCGGGGTGAGGCTAGACACATCAAATTATACTTATCTGTGGCCCCCGGTCACGAGGAGACCCTGTCAAAGGTCTTGGTTTCTATTATCGACCTTACTGAGCGCAAGCAAGCCGAGGACGAAAATACTCGGTTACTCGAAGCGATCAGCCAGCAGCACGAACATCTCCGTAGCCTGGCGGCGCGGCTGGCCGAAGTAGAAGAAACCGAACGGAAGAGGTTGGCTCGGGAATTACACGATCAGGTCGGGCAGAATCTGACGGCCCTCGGCCTCAATTTGAACATCATTCGAGCTCAGGTTCCACCCGCCTGGCCGGAGGCGGCGGCCGTCTATGATCGCCTGGCCGATTCGCTAACCTTGGTGGAAGATACGACCGAACGGATTCGAGATGTAATGGCTGATCTACGCCCGCCGGTTCTGGATGATTATGGCTTAGTAGCCGCGCTGGACTGGTATGGGACCCGCTTTGCAGTCTGGGCGGGCCTACCGGTTACAGTCCAGGGCGAGGAGCCCGATCCCCGGCTGGCTTCACCGGTCGAGAATGCCCTGTTTCGCATCGCTCAAGAAGCCCTGACCAACGCAGCCAAACACGCCCAGGCCAGCCAGGTGACTGTGACCGTGGTGGTGGAGGCTGGCACCGTACGCTTGATCGTCGCCGATGATGGGATCGGCTTTGAGCCTGCCGGCCCGACTGAGCTTGCCAAACGGCAAAGTTGGGGACTGCTGAATATTACCGAGCGGGCTGAGGCCGTAGGCGGTCGATGCCGTATTGTCTCCCGCTCCGCCCAGGGTACCCGAGTCATTGTGGAGGTAGGGCGATGATTACGATCATCCTGGCCGACGACCACACCGTAGTGCGTGACGGTTTACGCTTCCTGCTGGAAGCCCAACCCGATCTGACCGTGATTGGAGATGCGGCCAATGGGCGGGAGGCTGTGCGCCAGGTGGCCCAACATTGCCCCGATATCGCTATTCTCGATATTGCGATGCCCGAACTCAATGGCATCGAGGCGATGGGTCAAATCCACGAGCTCTGCCCTGATACCCAGGTTATCATTTTGTCAATGTATGCCACTACCGAACACATTTTTCGGGCTCTGCAGGCCGGGGCGCGCGGTTACTTACTCAAGGAATCCGCTGGGGCCGAGGTGGTGGAGGCTGTGCGCGCTGTCAATATCGGCCGGCGCCACCTCAGCCAGAAGATTTCGGATAAGGTTGTAAATGGCTTCGTGGGTCAAGATGAGGCTAAACGAGACCAGGCCCCGCTGGCTCGCCTCAGCCCCCGGGAGCGAGAAATCCTGCAACTGGTGGTCGAAGGTAAATCGAGCGCTGAGATTGGCCATACCCTGGCCCTGTCCCCCAAAACTGTCGAAACGTATCGCAGCCGGTTGATGAAGAAGTTGGGTCTTAGTAACCTGCCCGATTTGGTAAAATTCGCGGTCCGGCATGGTTTGACCCCCCTCGAATAGCGACAATTTGGCTGATAAATTTTCTCCACATTAATTGTCAAACTTTCCCTACAGACAAGTGACGGTGCATCTAGTAAAATAGTACCACGCTATTTCTACAACCAAAGCTTTCAACACGCCCTGATGCGTGTTCAATTTTGACTTTAAAGCTCTGGTCAGCTTTGAGTCGAGCGAATTCGCTAGATCCAGAATTGTTTTTGCCTGACTCAGCATGAATGAAGGATATTTCTTAATGTCAATTCCAGAATCTATTGGCACACTCAATTTGAAAATTGCGCGCCTTGGGCGTCGCTTGTGCACTTTGGAGCAAAGGCAGTTGTTGAGCCAAACCTACCCTAACTACCATACTAATCTGGCCCGAGAATGTTCACAATTGCGATTGCAGTTAGAGTACCTGAGCCAGCAGCGGCAGAAACTTTTACAGAATGAGTACACCGGGCAGTAAGCGTATCCTCATCGTCGAAGAGCACAGTTTTTTGCGCCGGGCGCTACGACGATGGTTAGAAACAATGTTTCCAGAGTGTCAGGTTATCGAAGCAGCTAACGGGCAACAAGCAATCGTCGCCGCTGAAGCCAGTTTGCCTGACGTAATCCTCCTGGATATTTACTTATCGGGTCTGAGCAGTCTTGAAACCAGGGCATCTCTTATGACTATTTTGCCAACCACGCCGATTGTGGTCCTGACCGGTTACGAAGTTGAAGCCCAATATGTCCATACGCAAAAAAATGGGACGAGTATTTACGTATCCAGGGACAGAACAACCGAACTCCGCTCCACCCTGGCCAGCTTGTTGTCTGGCCAAAGCACCTCCATTAGACATCTATAAGAGATGGAAAAAATCATCGACATTCTGAATCTGGAAATTGCTCAACTGGAACTTCAATTGAGCATGTTGGAGCAAGAACTCATATCGGGTATAGATGACCCCCAGTATCGAGGAAAGTTGAGCCTGAGGCGTGTTGAGCTACAACGGCAGCTAGCTGACCTGATCAAGCAGAAGCAGCTACTTGGCCCCAAAAGAAATATGGGCTGGCCATTGCATCACACCAACAGTTGGTTGGTCTTGTAAGCAATGTAGGGTTGTTGCGGGGATCAGACAACATAATGAGCGTATCTGTACAGGTTCTTGAATACAGATTTGATTACTTTCCGGCAAAGATAGAACTGGCAGAGGTTGGGCGGATTGTTGAAATCGACGCTGTAGAACGCTGCTGGACGGAAATGGCAGGTGGTCGGGGACATTCAAAATTTCATTTCAGGGTCCGATGTGGCTCTGATATGTATCAGTTGAGCCAAGACGTGGGTTCGGGCAGATGGTCAATCCAGCCTGAGGCAAAGGGAAGGTGATAGTTTTTGCCCACGATCCAACCGGATCATTGAAAACCTTGTCAGTCGTTGGCGGCTCACCACATTTATTGGTCGCGTGGATTGGCTGACCCACCTAACCTGGCCCGCCGGAACGCGTATCTACGTGTTGGCAACGGTGCCTGGGCGCTTGCCCCCGGCGGGTTCCAGGTTAAAACAATGCCAACTGTATTGAGCAGGGAGACAAAAGTACGATGGTAAACAAAAATGGTTTGACAGACCGGGTGATAAAAGGTGTTGATCCCATCTTGCTTGACTTTGTCAAGACGAGCGCTAACTCATTTGTCAAGTGGGAGCTAATGAGATTCTTTGATCAAAATCCACACACCGCCAATACCGCCGAAAACATCGCCAGCTACATTGTCCGAAAGATCTCAGTAGTCAACCCGGAGCTTGAAGATCTAGTCAAGAACGGTATTCTAAGACGAGGAATGTTAGATGGAGTCCCCATTTACTCGCTGGCACGTGACAAGCACATACGGGCTTTAGTGGATGTATTTTCATTAGCCTTGGAAGATAGGCACTTTAGAGTCTATGCTGTCAACCAGATCATCCCTGGGGCACGATAATGATCGAGTTAGATCAGTTGCCACTCCAACGTTGTGAATTTCAGAAACTCAATGGCTATTACGCAAAGGAGGCAAAATGCTGACCAAAAAGTTTTTCAAAACCAAAAATGCCTGCCAGGTTACCTTTCAACTTCCGCCGGAAATTAAGGCCACATCAGTCACAGTGGTGGGTGAATTCAATGATTGGGACACAACCGCTAACCCCATGAAAAAGGTGAAGGGTATTTGGAAAACCTCGCTAGAGTTGGAAAAAGGACGTGAATATCAGTATCGCTACTTCGTCAACAGCGCAGAATGGCTCAATGATCCGGGTGCAGACAAGTATGTCCCCAACAACATTGATGGCGAAAATTCTGTGGTGGTAACTTCGGATGGCTCCGATTAGGACCGAGGAATAAATAACTTCCCCATATGACGACTTACATGCAACGTTTGAAATGCCCAAGTTATTTTCTTCGCGGCCCTTAGTACAATTTGAGATGAAGTAACCTGAAGGGCCAGGCTACGTAATTCTTCAGTAGGGCAGTTAACCCCGGATACGGTGAATCTAAAAACAAGAGTTTTTGATCATTGGTGGAGATGGTTTCAGCCAAGTCGTGGAGGAGATGGACCCCACTTTATTTGACCTTCTTTGGGTACAGAACAGATTACCGCCAAACTCGTAGGGCGTCAATACATCCACCAGCTCCAGTTCGCTGTTCGGCCCCAAAGGCGCCGCCGCCAGTTGGTGCCACATGCGGAACCCCCGGCCGATGGCTCGGCCCGCCCCGATTTATTCGCTCCGTTCATTGAAGACCACCAATTGCGCTCCCTGTATGGCGTTGCTTACCGTCACGATGATCTCGCGCCGGCCGTCGCCGATCAGATCGGTCCAGATTGGGGCGATCCCTTCGATAACTTCAGAGGTGCGTCGATGAGCGAAAAATGACAAATGTCGCCTATGAAGATGACAAATGTCGTGTGCAAAGGTGACAAATGTCACTTACATAATTTCGACGAATCCCCTAAAATATCCTGATTAGGGGGTAAAAATTCATACTAATCCAATTGGTAGAACCACCCTCGGAATTGTAGCCCAAAATCAATCAGGATAGCGTAACCAAATATAGGAATCTACTCTATCCCCACTCAATTTCAGAGTCGAAATGGTACTGTTTCACAGGAGGTAAACGATGCCAATCTTTTCACCACGACGTTACCAACCCCCATTCTATCCTTATAGCCGTGAGGATGAATCGTTTGGAATGCGGGCCTTTACCGTATTTGAGCAGGCGCTCAAAGGCGTTTTCTTTGGTTGCCGGATGTGCGGCAACTGCATCCTGCAAGAAACTGCCTTTATCTGCCCAATGACCTGCCCCAAAGGCTTGCGTAACTGGTTGTGCGGGGGGGCCACGCCCGAAGCCTGCGAAGTCGATCCCAGCCGGCCATGTACCTGGTACAAAATTTATGAACGGGCCGAAAAAATGGGCCGGACAGAAAAACTATTGGAAATCAATGCGCCGATGGATGGCACCCGGGTCGGTCGTGAGACCTGGCTGGACGTTTATCACCATTGGCGGGAGCGAGGCGGCCCCAACCCGCTGGACCTCATTCGGGACCGGGAGAAATTTAATCAAGAGTATGAAGCCCTCTTCTACGACGTCCGCCAGCCGGACTGGTGGCAGGGAGATGCCAAATACCATCCGCCCCAATATGATGAGCCAATTTCGCTCCTGGAAGCTAACCTGCGAACCGGTACCTTTACGACCTCTGCCGAGATTGCGCCGCCACTAACCGCCTCAAAGGAGCTGCTGCTTAAGAAGGTTGGCTGGCTTAAGGATTACGTGGTGGCGGCCAACTTTACCGACAACGCCTCGGCCTCACCCCGCATGAACAGTATGGCCTCCAGCAAGATTTGCCTGGATGCCGGGATGGAACCGATCATGCAGCTTCAGGCGCGCGACCGTAGCCGGGTCGTCATCGAGTCGGACGCGATGGGCGCCGCCGGTTTGGGTATCCCCAATATCTTGTGCCTGACCGGTGACCACCAGCGCTTTGGTCCCGGCCCGATGATCAAGCCCGACCAGTTCGATATGGACGCTGTGCAGGTACTCTGGATGTTGCGCCGGATGCGGGATGAGGGTGTGTATCTGGATGGACGGAATATCAAAGAACGCCCCTCGTTCTTCTTGGGCGCAGCTGCCTCACCCTTTGGCGCCCCGCCCAAATACGAAGCCATCCGGGCCGAGAAGAAAATCAATGCCGGGGCCCAGTTCATCCAGACGCAACCGGTCTACGATTACGACCAGTTCACCGATTGGCTGGAAGCCCTGGACAAGCGCAACTTGCTCGACAAGGTCTATATTATGGCCGGGCTTATCCCGCTCAAGAGCGCCCGGGCGGCCCACTTCATGGCCGAAGAGGTACCTGGCGTAGTCATTCCGTCGGAGATGGTCAAACGGATGGACGACGCCGGCGACAAGGACGGCCAGTCAGAAGAGGGTGTGGCCATTGCTTTGGAACTGATCGAGAAGCTCAAGAATACGCCAGGCCTCAACGGGATGCATATGATGGCGGTTCACTGGGAAGCGATTGTTCCCCGCCTGATCGAAGAGTCGGGCCTGCCGCGGCCGGTGGTCAAAGAGCTGCCACGGGTGGCGGAAGAAGCTGAGCCCGTAGCCGAGAAAGTGCCGGCGCCGGTTTCGGTTTCCTCAATGTGAGTTGGCAGGAAAGCCCTCCCTAAATCCCTCCCAGAGTGAGGAACCTATTATCCGGTTCCCCTCCATCTGGGAGGGGTTAGGGGAGGGCAAATAAAGATTCTAAAAACCCTCCAGGGGTTTCGATATCCTGGGGGGTTTTTATCTTTTGGTGTTTTCTTCCGCCAGCCACTCTTCCAGCCTGAGGGAGTAGGCTTGCGACACGGAGTCGGTCCCCATCGAGATGCCGTAAATCGTATTGGCGGCCTCGATAGTGCGCCGATTGTGAGTGATGACGATGAATTGGATGTCCTGAGCCAGCGCTTCCAGCGCATCCCGAAAACGACCGACGTTGGCTTCGTCGAGCATGGCGTCGACTTCGTCAAAGATTACAAAAGGGGTGGGGCTAATTCTTAACAAGGCAAAAATGAGGGCCTGGGCCGTCAGGGAGCGTTCACCGCCGGATAAGAGGGCCAGGCTCTGCAACCGTTTGCCGGGCGGCCGGGCGACGATATCCACCCCGGTATCGATCAGGTTCTCGGGATCGGTTAGCAGGAGTTGAGCCTCTCCGCCGCCAAAAAGGGATTTGAAGTACAGTTGAAACTCCCTGACCACTTTGTCAAAGGTGGCGGAAAAAGCCTCCTGCATCGACTCGTCCAGCCGGGCGATGACCTCTCTTAAATCGGCGGCAGCCTGTTCCAAATCGGCGATCTGATTGGTCAGGAAACTGTAACGTTCGTGCAGTTCACCATATTCACGCGGCGCCTCGGGATTGATATTGCCCAACCGCCGCATCTGCATTTTCAGCCGCTTAACATCCTCTTCGACCCCGGCTGGTAGTTCTTCAACCGCCGGCAGAGCAGACACCAGTGGGCGAATCGGCAATACCGGCTGGCCGACCTGCTCGTCGGACATCTCCAGGCTGACCAGACCCAGATCATCCTGTATCTGTCGCTCTAAATTGTCCAGTTCATCCTGTCGCCGGGCCGCCTCCAGCGAAGCCCGACTAAACTCCGACTCCAGCCACTGTAACCGCTGGCGCAGGCCGCTTTCCGTTTGCTCTAGCCGAGACTGCTCCCTGTCCAACTCGGCCAGCCGACCCTCGGCCTCGTTGATTTTGGCTCCAAATTCTGCCAGGCGCGCCTCAAAGTCCTGGCGTTGCTCTTGCCGGTTCTGCTGTTGCGCCTGGATAGATTCCCATTCGGCCGCCAGGAAGCGGGCTCGAGCCTGCTTCGACTCGATTTGGCCGGACAGTTGCTCCAAGGCGGTTGTATAATTGCTCAAAAGCGTCTGCTGGCTTTGTTGCTGGCTTTGGGCGGCGCTGAACCCGGCCCGGGCTTGACTTAACTGGGCCATCAGATTTTCGGCCGATAGTTGCTCGACTTCCAGATCGATCTGAC
>Ga0209536_100010501_pt1 | contig 13656 bp, 10 predicted proteins | sample DeeMarSeWOR28_12_FD_187461 | JGI IMG/M metagenome (GOLD analysis project Ga0209536, IMG submission 187461) | Marine sediment microbial communities from White Oak River estuary, North Carolina - WOR-2-8_12 (SPAdes) (version 2) | ecosystem: Environmental > Aquatic > Marine > Intertidal zone >...
CCGACACCTATGACACTGATCTTGGGGATGGATTCCTTGGCTATCTCTTCGATGCTTCGCTCTGCTATTGCTAGAGAAACGACTTCCGCTTCAACCTGCATTTATTACACCCCGTTTATTGCTGATAAGTATTGAAAATCCAGTTTAATTTAGGCGTGTGTAAGTCATGTAAACTACAAACAAAATAACGTCTTTACTCTAGTAACTGAGCTAGAAAACATCCTTGACATTATACATTTTATGTAGGTATCTTTAATCCATTTTCTTTTTCTACATTCAATATCCCATTAATTCCGAAGAAAAAGTGGAAAAAGTCATTCTCGAATAGTCAAATCGGGAGAAAAAAAATTGGTACAAGATGCGGAGCAGACTAATTCTATACAGGATCAGGACTATATTGAACTAAATGAGGCAAAAGGTAATCTATTTTCAGCTCAAGCAAAAATAGCTGTCCTTGAAGAAAAAGACTTAGAAAAAGGAACTGAACTCTATGAGAATGCCATCAGGTTTTATCAAAATATTGAAAAAAACGATAGAGTTGGAGAAAACCTGCTTTATCTTGGAGAAATATGTGTAAAGAGAGGAAATTTTAGTCAAGCTTTATCTCACCAAAAAAAAGCTTTGGATATTTTTAAGAAACTAGATGATAGAAATAATATTGCACAGAGCCTCAATAACATCGGATACATTTTTTTTAAACTAGAGGACTATAAACAGGCTGAAGCTAAACTCAAAGAAGCACTCAAGATCCGTCGAGAGTTGAACGATAAAAGAGGAATGGCTTCTATCCTAATCAACCTAGGGAAAATATTCGAGAAACTACATGAATATAACGAGGCAAGAATATTTTATCGCTTGGTTCTACAGATATACCAATATCTCCAAGATGTCCAAAATATTCTTGAAGCAAAATACACTTTAGGTATCCTCTTTATAAAAATGGCAAAATTCAAGGATGCAAAACAAAGTCTTGTTGAAGTATTGGAGAATTATCAGCAACAAAAAAATGAATTAAAAATCTATGGAAGTCAGAGCTATTTAGGTACTGCACTTTACCAATTGAATGAGATATCTGAAGCAGAAAAATACCTTACCCAGGCATTAAAAGGATACGAAGCAGTCGGAGATATTGTAGGATTAGCTCGGACGCAGCTCTATCTTGGGATGGTCTATGAAAAGTTAGATAATAAAACGAAGGCTGAAACGTTATTAAAAAAAGCGCTAACACATTATAAAAAGTCTGATAGTAGAAAGGAATTAGGACTAACTCTATTCTATCTAGGAAAGATTAGAATAAAAAACAATGACTTGAAAAAAGCTTCTTCATTGTTTACTGAATCTTTAGGTATACAGAAGGAGTTAGGAGACAAACAGGCCATTGCAGACGTATTTTCAGCTTTGGGTCATGTACATGATCGAATGAAGAACTATACAAAGGCTTTGAGTATGCATAAAGAGGCAGCTTCCCTTTATGAAAAGCTCTATATGAGAAAAGACTTGGCAAATACATTAAATGATCTCGGCGCCATTCTTAGCGAATTAGGAGAGTATATAAAGGCAGAAAAATACCTAAAAGCGGCTCTGAAAATTCATGTTGATCTTAGTGACGCAGGAAATATTGCGAAAACACAGTATAACCTCGGAGTAATATTAGCCGAGATAGGTAAATATCAACAATCTAAAAAGTATTTGATAGAAGCTTTAGAACTTCATCGAAGACTCGACGATAAGGCTGCAATCGCTGGAACCCTATATAATCTTGGTACTACGCTATGTGAACTTAATAAATATAAAAAGGGAAGGGAATATCTTAGTGAAGCCCTGGAAATTCAAAAACATTTACTAGATAATGAAGGATTAGCATGGACTTACTATAATGTAGGTATTGCTGAAAGTCGTCTAGGTTTTAATAGATTAGCTGATTCCAATCTGACAGAAAGCCTCCAGCGCTTCAGAAAACTAGAAAATCAAGATGGAATAGTAAATGCACTCTACGAACTCAGTAAACTAGCTGATTCAAAAGGAGAACATAAAAGAGCAATAAACCAGCTTCAAGAAGTTCTAGAAATATGTAAACAGTTTAAGAAAGACGAGGAAGTAGCAGATATACACTCCCTTTTAGGAGATATCTTTTCTCGAAATTCTGAGTATTACGACGCTAGGGATAATTTTGAGAAGGCTCTAAAAAAATACAAGGAAATAGAAAATAACGAAAAAACAGCTTCATGTTCCTACAAGCTTGGAAAAGTAATGCTAGAATTAAATAGATTTAAAAGGGCTTCTCATTTGCTAGAAGAAGCGTCTAGACTTCACAGAGAAAGTAATGATTACAAGGGGCTTGTTAATACACTAGTACAACTTAGCACATCATACAATCTATCAGGAAAACAATATAAGACAAAATCGACTTTATTTGAAGCTTTAAAAATTCAAAATGAATTAGAGGATGATACTGCATTCGAAACCATGATAAAACTCGGACATCTTTTAATTAAACTCTCAGAATACAATGAAGCAAAACCTCTTCTCGAAAAGTCATTAAAAATAATAAAGGAACAAGGGAATACACATTATTTGTTTAATAATCTAAACATGCTAGGCATAATAGCACTCAGAACAAAAGAATATGATGATGCATCAAAATTATTCGACGAGGCTCTAACTAAATGTAAAGACAACAATAATGATGAAACGGTAATAGAGACAACATTCAATCTAGGAATAGCATTAAGCGAGACAGGTAGTTATGAGAGGGCTATCAATTACTTAGAAAAATCTTTAAAACACTATGTAGCCCAAGAAAATGCTCACTCAAAATACCTGACATTATCGTATCTTGGTTATTGTTACAAAAGTATTGGAAAATATGAGAAATCAGTGGAAACTCTTGATGAAGCCATTACTATTCAAAAAGAAATTGGCGATACTAAACGATTAGGTCACAATCTTTCAACTCAAGGAATGGCATTAATACAACTTGAAAAATTCACCTTGGCGAAGGAAGTTCTAGAAAACGCTATGCAGTACGACACCGAGAGAAAGACAAGAGGAGAAATACTTGAGAACCTCGGTTATGTGCTAGTAAAGCTTGATAATAGAGAGAATGCAATAATCAAGTACAAAGATTCTCTTAAAATTTATAAAGAAATTAAAGATTTGGATTCATCTGCACATATTCAATTTGTACTTGGTCAACTCCTTGATAGAGCCGAGGAAAATGATGATGCAATATCATACTTGACAGAAGCCAGCGACACATTCTCAATGCTTGATAAGTCCACTTCAAAAGTTAATGTGCTCAATATGTTAGGCCTGAGACTGATTCAAAAAGGTCAATACAATGAAGCACTAGAGAAACTCACCAATGCCAAAGAGATTATTCATAAAATTGGGGATACAAAGAATGAAATTGTAATATTAAATAACATTGGAATATTATATAATCGCCTGGGAGAGCCAAATAAGTCTGAAATAAATCTTAAGAAAGGCCTTGATATTAACAGAGAGATTGAAAATAAAATATCCACTATAACTCTCTTACATAACCTAAGCGTAGTATCAAGAGGGAGCGGTAATTATGAAAAAACTAGTTGGTATTTAGAAGAGGCCTTAGAAAAAATAGTTGAACTTGAGAGTTCTGGCATAAACATTAAGAAAGAGATTAAAATCAGCGTTATAGATAACCTAGCATATCAACGCATAAAATCAAACAACTTAATAGACGACCTACTAAAAATTGTGAAAAGTTACAACTTAGAAGAAGATATGACAGTAATAAAAGCTTGGAGTAAAATGAATCAAGGACATGAGTTGGGTTCAAGTGGCCACTGGAAAAAAGCATGGGAGCTAATTAAGAACAGCGAAAGTGTGATTGACAGTTATTCAGGAAATGAGACTATGATTCTAATATATCAAGGATTAGAGGAAGAGATAAACCTTGTCATTTAAAACATTCTTTAAAGAACGCGAAAAAAAGATAAAGTTCCTCAATAAGTTAAAGACAGCAATATTAGACGAAACACATAACGATCTTAAAATCTTGAAAAAAAGTGGCGTTGAGTCACCACACGAAATCATTAAGATATTAATATCTCAAGGTAATCAGGCATACCATACAGGGGATTTGTATACATTTGAATATTTTATAAAATCGTTATTTGAAATTTATCAACAGCCCAATAATAATATAGAAAACCATCAAATACTAGATGAAATTAACAACTTCGGACTTATGTCCGCTCATCATCACAATAATCTTCCATACAATATTATTCTAGAGAACTACAAAGAACATTTATTTATGAACGCAATGACTGAAACCTTCAGACAACATTTGGATATTCTCAGAAATTTTGCATTGATCTCACTATATGAAAATTATATTTCAGGTGTTTTGGGCGTTGTTAATGTTTACAAAGCACTTAACATTCATTTTCAAGATAATAAAATGCCAATTTGTAAAATGTATTTGAAAAACGCTATTATCAATCTCATTTACTCAGCGGAAAAATTTGAAAAGGATGACTTGAAAGGACAAATTCTACCTGAAATTATCGACATTCTTGGCAATGAAGAAAAAAGAACATCTGTAGAACGAATTAAGGAATCATTAAACGTCGATATTCAAGATAATACTGAGGTAAAGGAAGAACCTCAAGGTTTTGAAAAATGATCGCGTATGTAGTTTATTCTAAGCACATATTGTTAATAAATTCGATATAAAGAAGTGTAAATATGGAAGAGGAGTACACGTTTCCGTTTTTTCAAGGAGACGGTTTTAATTGTCCGTTCTGTGGTGTATTCGCTCACCAAGATTGGTATGATGTCTCACTTGAAAACGCCAATATGAACAAAGAAAATGACTTCTCAAACGACCTCTCTCTTAGTTATTGTGATAAGTGTAGGAACTATTCAATATGGATAAAAGACAAGATTGTCTTCCCTCAGCCCTCAGAAATACCACTCCCTCTCAAAGATATGCCAGAAGATGTGGTGCAGATTTATACTGAAGCCCGTGACATTTTTCATTCTTCCCCTCGCTCCGCTGCTGCGTTATTGAGATATGCAATCCATATGTTGATGTACAATCTGGGGGAGAAACAAGAGAATATAAACGACGTGATACTGGATCTTAGAAATAAGGGACTCGACGTCAAGATCCAGAAAGCATTAGACTCAGTAAAAGTTACTGGGGATGAAGCCATCAATCCTGGTCAGATTGATCCAAAGGATGATGAAGATATGGCTCAGGTCCTCTTCAACCTCCTCAATCTTATAGTGGACTCCCTTATCACCCAGCCTAAAAGGGTTGATGAGATACTGGACAGCCTTCCAGATAAGAAGGGGTCCAAGAAGAAGGATGACGAGTTCCTGTTCCGCGCAAAGATAAGGGAATAGGATCGGGAAGCGGATCAGCCAACATTATATACCCCGATTAGGGTTGAGATTAGACTGCCGTCATGCCCGACCTCGACCTGATCCTGCTCCATGCGCCGAGCGTCTACGACTTCAGGGAACGCCCTGCGATGTATGGCCCCATAAGCGACGTCATTCCCTCCACACCAGTCTTCGAAATGTATCCCCTGGGGTTCGTGAGCATGGTGGGGTACCTGGAGCAGCACGGCTACCATACGAGGATTATAAACCTGGCCGTGAAGATGCTTAAGAATCCGGGTCTGGATGTTGAGAGGCTCATCTCCGGCCTTGACGCGAAGGCGTTCGGCTTCGACCTTCACTGGCTCGCCCACGCGGCTGGGAGCCTCGACTTGGCGGAGATAGTCAAGAAATATCATCCGGAGACCCCGATCCTCCTCGGAGGCCTCTCGGCCTCTTACTACCACGAGGAGGTGATAGAGCACTTCCCCCAGATCGACTACGTCCTGAGAGGTGACACGACCGAGAAGCCCCTTAAAGAGCTCTTGGCGTGCATCGAGTCCGACAGGGAGCCCGAGGACGTAGCCAACCTCACGTGGAGGACAAACGAAGGTAGAAATCGCGTGAACCCCCTTAGCTTCGTCCCCGAGGACATCGACGACCTCTGGTTAGACTACGGCGAGGTCGTGAAGCTCGTGGTCAGGCACCGGGACCTTGAGAGCACCCTTCCGTATGAGAACTTCATGAAATACCCATTCACGGCGCTGCTGACCTGCAAGGGATGCACCCACAACTGCATAACCTGCGGCGGCTCATGCAGCGCCTTCAGCAAGTTCTTCGGCCGGGACAGACCAGTCTTCAAGACACCCCAGAAGCTCATCGAGGAGATGACCATCATAACCGAGTACTTCAAGGCCCCCCTCTTCCTCATCGGCGACCTCAGGCAGGCCGGGATGAGCTGGGCCGAGGAGGTCCTCGACAGGATCAAGAGGGAGAATTTCGACAACACCATCACGTACGAGCTCTTCGACGCAGTCCCGGAGGACTACATGAAGAAGATCGCTGGGAGCGCGGAGTCGTGGACACTGGAGCTATCCCCCGAGTCCCACGACGACAGCATAAGACAGATAATGGGGAAGCCCTACTCCGCCGCCCAGATGGAGAAGACCCTGGAGAACGCCCTTGAGAAGGACTGCGCCAAGCTGGACATCTACTTCATGTCGGGCCTCTCAGGGCAGAGCAGCCAGTCGGTGCTCGACTCGGTGGATTACTGCAGCCACCTGTACAAGAAGATGGACAACGACAGGAGGATCTACACGTTCATAGCCCCCATGGCGCCATTCCTCGACCCGGGGAGCATGATATTCGAGGACCCCCGCAGGTACGGGTTCACCCAGCTCTACAGGACCCTCAGGGAGCACAAGGAGGCCCTGTACCAGCCGAGCTGGAAGCTCTACCTGAGCTACTACACGAACTGGATGAGCCGCGACGAGATAGCCGAGTCCACCTACGAGGCGATGATCCGGTTGAACGCTTTAAAGGTGGACGTGGGGATCACCGACGCCGAGAAGGGAGAACAGATCATGTTCGGTCTCAACCTAGCCCGGGACATCATGCGGCAGATCGACGACATAATAGCCGCCACGGACTCGGAGGCTGTGAGGGCTCAGGAGTACAGGAGGCTGAAGGGGGAGATAGGGGACGCCATGAGGAACACTGACTACGCCAAGAGGGAGCTCAGGATGCCTGGGTCGGCTGGGATCAGGCTCAAGGGCGCCCTGAGATACCTCCTGAGGATGGCGAAGGGAAACTAGGGGACTACTTGAAGAGGAGCTCCTCCACCTTCCTCAACGCCTCGACACCCTTGACCTCGAAGGACTGCAGGGGCAGCTTCACGACTGGCACAGAGTCGCTGTACGTCCTCTCGATCTCGTCCACGTACTTGAGCTGCATCTCCCTTCGGCTCCTATAGAACCCGGTGTTGGCCGCCTCCGCGGTGAGCACGTGGTTTATGATGACGCCTCCCACGTGGAGCCCGAACTTCTCGAGGTCGTTGGCGACCCTCTGGGTCTGGTTGACGCCGAGGGCCTCAGGTATCGTGACAAGGTAGGCCTGGGTGCCCTCGTCCCTCAGCATCTCTAGCACCACCTGGGCCAGGTGCTCCCACTCCTTGATTATCTTCAGGGGATCCCGTTGGGCCCTGCCCTCGGTGAGGGCGCTCAGGGCGCTCCTCACCTTCACGTAGAGCTTAGCCGCCTCCCCCAGGTGCCTGTAGAAGGTGTCCTCGAGCTTGAGGAGGGAGAGGGTGCCACCTGCGGGAGCCGTATCCCATACTATAATGTCGTACCTATCGCTGATGTAGAGGTCGTAGACGTAGCTGAGGGCGAACTCCTCGTCTATCCCGGGTGCCCCCGCCACGTAATCTATTATGTCCTCCTCGACGGGGAGGAACGAGGTTATGAGCTCGTAGACCTCGTCGCCGAAGCGTTCCTTCCACATCTCCACGACCCGGTCGTAGTCGAGCTCAACAGCCTCCAGGTTTTCCACCGCTGGGACGGGGGTGACCTCTCCGCGTACGTCCAGCTCCAGCATGTCGGAGAGTGAGGGGGCGGGGTCTGTGGATATGAGGAGGGTCCTGTATCCCTCCAGGGCGAAGTGGACGGCTGTCGTGGAGGCGCATGTGGTCTTGCCTACGCCTCCCTTGCCGCAGAACATGACTATTTTGGGCTTGACCTCCTCTAGGAAGCGGAGACTGTCGGTTGACATGGCTCACCTATTCTCGATTCCGGTATTAATTAAAGATTCATCACAGCGACCTGCGACGCATTTATGAGGCGCAACCGTGGATTGGAAGGGAGCGGCTGAGGCGTTATGTCGGTCTGGTGGGAGGTTGAGGACGCCCTCGAGTCCATCATCGAGGACTACGAGAGGGTGAACCCCGTCATCTCGTTCTTCCAGGACGACAAAGCCCGGAGGAAGGGGCTCATGAAGGCCGGGCCTCAGACGGGCGTGGGCCTGGAGCTTGGATCGGGGCCGGGGAACTTCACGCCGATGCTATGCGAGGTCCTAGAAGGGCCCCTTGTGTGCCTCGACTACTCCGACAGGATGCTGAAGGTCGGCAGGGCACGGAACAGGGAGCACGGAGTCGGGTTCGTTCGTGCTATCTTCGAGGCTCTCCCCTTCAGGGAGGGGATCGTATCGTTCGCGGCGGGAGCGTACGCCCTACGGGACACACCAGAGAAGGAGAGGGCCCTTGAGGAGATCTCGTTTGCTTTGAAGGAAGGTGGGGGTCTCCTGGTAGTCGATATCGGGAGGCCGAACAACTGGCTTGTGAGGAATGGGCTGTCCCTCTACATACGATTCATAGTCCCTGCTATTGGCGGGTTAATGGCGGGGTACGGCTACAGGAACCCGTGGAGCCTCCTGTACAATACATACCTCTCCCTCCCCGTGAATAGAGACTACGAGAGGATGATGACCGAGATCGTTGGTAGAGCCGATCTAGATGAGCTTGCACTCGGAGGACTGATAGCAGCCACCGCCGTGAAGGGCAAGTGATGCGAGCTAGGATTTTATCAGGGTATCGTGGAGTCTAACGGCGTCATCGCTGCTTTTGAAGCCCTCGAGAATCATTACCCCGCTCACCAGGATGCTCCCCTTCACGGGACCACTTGAGAAGGAAGTGCCCAGCTTTGCCTTGACGTCGACGTTGAATCCCTGTCCTTCGAGGCTCCTGTACAAGGCCTTGAGATCGATGTTGACGCCTCCGTCAGGCTCGAAGACGAACACCCTACGCCCCTCCCTGCCGCAGATCTCCTGGAACGGCTCGTGTACTATCGGGGAAGGCTGGGAGCGGGGTTGGCTGCCGCAGACGGGGCAGTTCTCCATCCGGGCTAGGGTGATCCTCTCGAATGAGAGGTCGCTCAGATCGCAGAACAGCAGCGTGTTCCTGAGGCTCGGGGTCTTCCCCAGGAGGAGCTTGACGGCCTCGGAGACCTGGATGCTGGCCACGATGCTGATTATTGAGGGGTGGACCCCGACGATGGCGCATGAGGGGAGGGCTTCGTCGTCCAGGCCTCCCTGGAAGCATTCGAGGCACACCGTCTCCCCAGGGATTATCGTGGTGGCGTTGCCTATCTGGGTGATGACGGCCCCATGGATCAGGGGGATTCCTAGTCTTATGCAGGCCCGGTTCAGGGAGTACCTTGGCGCCATGCTGTCTAGGCAGTCCACGACGAGGTCCATGCCTTTGATGAGGTCCTCCGCGTTGCTCGGCGTCACGGAGAGGGGCATGGGCTCAACGGTTATGTATGGGTTCAGCTTGTTCAGCCGCTCGGCGGCAGCCTCGACCTTCGGATAGCCTATCACGTTGACGCCGTAGAGATGCTGCCTGTGGAGGTTGGAGATGTCGACCACGTCCCTGTCGACTAGCCTTAGGTGTCCAACCCCCATTGAAGCGAGCTGGATGGACACCGGGCTGCCCAGACCTCCGAGTCCGACGACACAGACCTTGGCCCGTTTGAGCCTTCTCTGGCCTTCGACGCCGAAGTCCTTCATGACCATCTGTCGCGAGTAGTACTCGACCTCATTCTCTGCGAAACCAGGTATCTTTAAGGACATGGCTTCTCCGAAGATTGGATATCGCGAACGTTCTCATTAATCTATCCAAAGTCTTATGAGCGAGAGTTAAAATTTAACCCGTCTTGCGCGCACGTGTCAAGCCCTACAAAGGTAAATGAAAAAAAGTCTATTACATGATTGCAGCCTTTCTAGAGGTCTAGAGGGTCTTCAGGAAAGCCTCCATGGCTTCCTTGATGTCCAGATCATCCAGAAAGATCTTGGCGTTTGTCCTCCCCATAGCGTCCCAGGTCGTGGCCTCATACGAGACCTTCTTCTTGAGAACGAGCTCCTCCAGCTTCTGCTTGGACTTCTTGGCACCCTCGGTTCCCTTTTCCGGTATTCGTAGGCCCTCGATGATTAGAATGGCGTCAGTTCGAAGCCTTAAGGACCTGCCGTCGAGGACCTCTACAACCGTAGCGGTTTTCATTTGTATTCACTATGTCGATAATCATGGGTTATTTTAACTTTGTTAGAACGAAGATAATTTCGGGGTCTCAACCTTCCTCCTTTTAGACAGATATTGAGATAGATACAGCTCCTCGCTATGAAATTACTCGTGTGAACATACTTCATAACATAAAAAAACGTTATCAACCAAGCTTATGGCGCGCACCTGCAGTTTGGACTCCCACGATTGCCGGCGTACATCTAATGAATTGGTATGTAGCTGGATCAATCATCATAGACCATGATTGTATTAGGAAGTTAAGAAAAGAGCATGCGCGCATCAGAAAGGGCAACGCTTCAATCTCTGAATGATACCTATTTCATTGCACGATAGAGTCTCATTGAGGATTATATGGCCTCGACTATTGCATTATTGATGTAGAAAATTAATTATTTTCTTTTACAGCATATGAGAGTTTAATTTATTTACATCGATGCGTTAAGAGCAGGGGGTGTCCGGATGATTTCTTTAAGTAACCACGTAAGATAAGCTTCATCCATCATTTTAAGACTCGTTTATGGACAGCTATTGAGGTTTTCCACCGCTCATGTTCTGAGCCTCCCGAATATGGGGACAACAACTGAGACGATATGTAACGTGATCCTTGGATTGAAAAAGGTAAGACCCTTGGGGAGGGAACAGGAGTACGCTCTCGTGATAACAAACAAGAGGCTGATCTTCGCCCTCCAGAGATCCAAGGGGGTCCTCAACATTTTGAGTCGCCGTTTAAATGTGATCAAGGACCCTCAGAGGTTTCTCTACATGAGCCCCGATGAGATCCTCAGAGAGTCTGTGATTAACTACGACATCCTCATCGACGAAGTCTCCTTTATCGATGTGATGGAGGAAATCCCCTTCACTCTCATGTACGACCCATCCGATGCCCTGAAGAATTATATGGTCGACGGCGAGGACGACGTCGTTGTAGAAATGCCGAACATATTGAGACACGACGCTAAGATGCATCAGGAAGAAGTTGAAAGGAGTTGGACGCTTACAATCACTGCAAGGAGAGCCACCCTTTCGTTCAGATTAGATTATAGCCCTGAGCCGACCCTGAGTCAATGCTTCAAAGAGAAAATGATATAGGCTGAAAAAGGGTTTGCGTTCGAAGTCTCCTAACACATCAACCACACCGATATGAAGGTTTTAGTTACTAACATCCGATGAGTTATCACGCCCGTCATAGGATCTCGTCTTCAAGCGATCCCAGGAGCTGTACGGCTACACCCCCGAGGAGAAATCCGACGAGAACATTGAATGGATGCTCCAAAATGGATACATCAAAGAGAAGAAACATAAGCGCGGCACACGAGGGAGACAGTGAACGTCTCAGTTAACACATGTCGTGTGTACCACTCCTTGTGCCCGAACGAATTTCGTTGTCGCGACGTATTTTCAACCTGCGTCTCTGTTTATTTCCCCTCTCGTGCGCGCTTAGCTCACCAGGGCGACCACACCCTGTGCCCCGCCTTCGCGGACGAGGTCGACGGAGCTCCTCATCGCGTCCCGGTCGATGCCCCCGTCCTTCGTGTAGGCGTTCAGAAGGATCGTGTATGCGCCCTCCCACTTAGTCAAAAATTCATATCGACATCTCGCTCTCCCACTGTGATATTGGCTTTTGCCCATACAGCCCCATCGGCATCCGTCGTTCATCCTCTCCTTATCTTAAAGCCGCTCCATGGACCCGAACGAGGTCCTGTCACCTCACGACCCGCTCCGACAGGCCGTGGACAAGCAGGATCTGCCTCCTCGACTCGATCTCCTCCTCTGTGGGCGGCTTCAGCCCCTTCAATGTGTACTCCATTCCCGCCCTCTCGTACTTCGACTCCGCCAAGCGGTGATAACCGAGGAACTCGACGCGCTCGACGTTCGCCAGCTCCGACAATAGCTCACCTATGGCTTGGAGGTTTAGGTCCCCATCGTTGCGCCCCGGGATCAGCGGTATCCGGATCCAGATGGGGATGTCATGCCCGTCGAGCCGGCGGAGGTTCTCGATGATGAGCTCGTTGGTTACTCCAGTTAGAGCCTTGTGCACCTCGGAATCCATCTGCTTCAGGTCGTAGAGCACGAGATCCGTGAACTCGAGGACCCCCTCCAGTACACGCCAGGGCGAGTAGCCCGATGTGTCCAGTGCGGTGTGGACTCCCTCACCCCTCGCCGCTTCGAGCAAGGCCCGGGTGAAATCCGGCTGGGCGAGGGGCTCCCCCCCGGAGAGGGTGACGCCGCCGCCGGAGTTATCGTGGAAGATCCGGTCCCCGAGCACCTCCTCCATCACCTCGCCGACTGTGGCCTGCCGCCCCGCGATCTCCAGGGCTCCGGAGTAGCAGCCCTCCGCGCACACCCCGCAGGAGACGCAGGCCACCCTGTCCACGACGTGCCGCCCCTTGACCAGCATGTGGGCACCCTCCGGGCAGGCCTCAATGCAGTGGCCGCAGCCTATGCACCTCTGGGGGGTGAAGATGAGCTGGGGTCGCGTGGAGATCGACTCCGGGTTATGACACCAGAGGCACCTCAGGGGGCACCCCTTGAGGAAGACCGTGGTCCTGATGCCTGGGCCGTCGTGGATGGCGTAGTGCTTGACGTCGAAGACCATGCCCTTTGGACCCATCAGCCGCCCCCCTCGATCAGCCGGTCCACTACGTACTGGCGCATCTCATCTGAGAGGCTGGCGAAGTAGGCGCTGAACCCCGTCACCCTCACCATGAGGTCGGGGTATCTGGAAGGGTCCATCTGGGCGTCGAGGAGGGTCTCCCTGTCCAGGACGTTGATGTTCACCAGGGTCCCCCCAAGATCGAAGTGACTCCAGATCAGCGCCATGACATTGTCGACGAGGTCACCGTCCGCCCCCGTCGACGGGTCCAGATCGAGCTGGAGGGGGGCTGTATTCCCGTACCCAGGCTGGACCGCTGCCACCGCCGCCACCATCTGTGTCGGCGTCCCCCCTTTCCCCCGGTTGAAGCCCGGGGAGGGGTTGGGGCCGTGGGAGAGGGGTGCACCCGCCCGCCTCCCGTCGGGGGTCGCCCCCAGCCTCCTGCCGTAGGTCACCACCTTCGCCCATGAGAAGAGGCCCGGCACCATCCGGACGCCCCCCTTTGTAGGCGCCCCGGCGACCAGCCTCGTGAAGGCGCCGGAGATCCGTTCCGCCCACCCGTCGGCGAGGGAGCCCCCACTCCCGAAGCGGGGGATGTACTGCATCATCAGCCTCGCGCGCT
>Ga0209536_100010506_pt1 | contig 13649 bp, 12 predicted proteins | sample DeeMarSeWOR28_12_FD_187461 | JGI IMG/M metagenome (GOLD analysis project Ga0209536, IMG submission 187461) | Marine sediment microbial communities from White Oak River estuary, North Carolina - WOR-2-8_12 (SPAdes) (version 2) | ecosystem: Environmental > Aquatic > Marine > Intertidal zone >...
GGGGCCAATCGGTGTTTTTTTGAAAATCTTTACGGTCAATGCCGTCGAGCACTTCAGATAAATGATAATAAGGAAGAACCCGGTCCCGTATTTTTATGGATTTTTGTTTTTCACCTTCAATATCTTTGGGGTTGATTCGAATAATTTCTTTAATGTCATACAGAGCGGTGGCATAGAGCCGTCCGTTTACAGTAAAGAGCAATGCCCGCATGACCGCCATTGTCAATGGGATGCGGATCTGAAAAGTGGCGTAACGATCAGTCAATATAAGATTGAAAGCCGGATCGCAGACAATCTGGATCTTGGTTTTTATGCCGTTGCGGATCTGACGATTCAATCTCTGATTGATAATCCGGGTTGGATCTTTTTGAATTTAGCTGCACCATTTCAGGTAGATTCGGTCGTCTCTTCGGAAGGTGAATTGCAGGCTTTTAGAAAGGGTAGGGATAATCCTCATCTGTGGATAAATTTAAAACCGAAGTTTTTAAAAGGTGATAGACGTAATTTAAAAATTTATTACCACGGAGAATTTTTGGAAAATGACAGTACCGGACGAATTCGACCGACAACCACCGATAATTGGTATCCAAACAATGGATATCAAAACATTGCAAATTATGACCTTACCTTTCACTCCCCGGCACGCTTTCCATACCTGGTCAGTGTGGGAAGAAAAGTATCCTATGTCAAAAAAGATGATATAATCACCTCACGCTGGGTCACAGGCTCTCCTGTTTCCATGGCCACATTTAATTTAGGTGATTATGAGCCGGTCAGGTTCGAAGACATGCAGAACCAACCGGTCAAAATTCTGGGCAACAGAGGCAGTGATCTGACCGAAGACGTAGGTGCTGACATCATTAACAGTTATGCACTTTACACCAATAAATTTGGCCCATGTCCGATCGATACCTTATATGCCATTGAGAGCCTGATCGGTCATGGACAGGCCTTTCCTGGATTACTGCATCTCTCAGTCGGGACCTATAATTATAACCGCGGGTATGGATATAGTGAGATCTTCCGGGCGCATGAAGTTGCCCATCAGTGGTGGGGGTTGAGCGTGCGGCCGTCTACCTATCATGATTATTGGTTGGCCGAGGGACTAAGTGATTTCTGCGGTTTGCTCTATCTCCAGACTATTTTTTATGATGATGACGGTACCGACAAATATTTTGAGATCCTCAGTGATTACCGGGAAAATATTTTGCAGAACAGACAATATTTGATCGGAAGTGGGCAGGAAGCGGGGCCGATATGGCTCGGGTATCGCACCAAATCAAGTACGACGGAAGAGGATTATAGTCTGATTATCTACAAAAAAAGTGCCTGGGTATTTCACATGCTGCGTATAATGATGATCAATGAACGGGATCTTCGTGATGAGACGATGTTCTACAGCATGCTCAAAGACTATCATACTTCGTTCCGCGGTAAAAAAGCATCATCCGCGGATTTTAAAAAGATAGCTGAAAAACATATCGGGATGGAAATGGACTGGTTCTTCGAACAATGGATAGAAGGAACGGGAATACCGGAATACCAATTTGAATATCAGGTCGAAGAAACCGTGGAAGAAAAATATTTGATCAAAGGTGTTGTTACCCAGCGAAATGTTCCCGCGGATTTTAAAATGCCGGTACTCTTAAAAATCGATTTTGGTGAGAACGGTTCCAGTTTACAGCGACGGATGATCAGTGGTCCGGAGACCCGAATAGAATTTTTGTCACCGATTGAACCGGAGGATATAATCTTTAATTATCTGGAATCGGTATTGTGTACAGAGAATTAAGTGCGATGGAACTGCTTTTCCGGTTGGAGGCCTCCGCTGTCCATCCATATCTGGCTTATTTATTTATATCATTAACCAAATTCTTGTACATTAGACCGTAAAACATTTGCAAATAACGCCGGGTTTCGTCCCGTTCAAGGTTAGATACATATTTCCAGAAACCGTATACCCTTGACAGTGTCATTAGCCTGGCGGCATATAACTTCCAGGTATAATGATCCTCCACCCGTTTGATGGCATTACCGGATATTTTTTTCCAGTACGTTTCATCCTCCCGGCACATCGAGAAGAACTTGCTGATGGTTTCAGCAGCTTCATTACCCCGGTCCGGATCGATATGAAATCCGGAAACGTTATTCTGGATAATTTCCAGCGGCCCGCCATTACAGGTGGCGAATGTCGGAAGGCCCGTTGACATAGCCTCGATAACGGTCAGGCCAAACGCCTCGAATAAAGCAGGTTGAACAAAGATACCTTTTTTATCTGCGACATAGCGATACAGTTCACCGTTGAAATTTTTATAAGACTGTTTTTCGACCCAGCGGATCCGGCCTTCCAGTTTATAGGTATCGATCAGTTTGTAGATCTTTCTGATCTGCACAATTTCTTCTTCATCTTTGGAGAGTGATTCATCTACAAATCCGGCGACTAACAGTAAGTTCGCCTGTTCCCGCAATTCATTATGTTTTCCATACCATTCGACCAGACCGCTGATATTCTTAACATGATCTAATCTGGCCATTGAAAAAATGATCGGTTTATCAGCCTCTTTAAGGGATCCGACCGCATAATCAAGATCTTCGTCAAAGATCAGTCGTTCGATATCGGGGTGCAGATCATTGAGGCGGCGATCGTGTTCGTAATATGGAAAATAGACGTCGGCATCGGCACCGGGCGAAACAATATTGAACTTGGGATCGAATACATTTACACCATTTACGACGCGATAGAGATCGGGCATAGTGAACGCCGAGTAACTCTCATACTGACCGATGACATTTTTATCGCCGGCGATCTCCTGATAGGTACTGGTAATGATAAAATCAGCGGTGTTCATGGAGATTAGATCGGCGGTAAACTGAGCGGAAAAATGATAACTCTCTTCATATTCCTTCCATTTCAAAGCCGAAAACAGGTACTTTGTTTTTTCCAGGGCGTGGGCGATATTACACTGTGTCACCCCCATTCGCTCGGCGAGCAGCGATGCCACCAGATTTCCGTCCGAGTAATTGCCAATAACAAGGTCCGGACGTCCCTGAAGTTCGGTCAGTATCTCACGCTCAGCATCAAAGGAAAACTGTTCCAGATAGGGCCAGATCCTAAATCGCGAGATCCATTCCGGTACGATGTCGCCGTTTTTATTGCGAAAAGGTATGCGCAGTATTTTTGCGTTGCTGGTGCCGTTGATATTTTCACGCGGTTGATCGCAGGTGGTCTCTCCGGCATTTGGGATCAGTCGGGTAATGACGATGATCTGCGGTTCGATATCAAGCCCGGCTTCCTGCAGGCTGGATCGCATATGTTTTTCCAGAGCACGGACCTGGTCGAGGATATAGACCACCTGTCCACCGGTATCGGGAAGTCCGAGTACGTTTGACTGCCCGAAATAACCATGGGGCGAAAGAATGACCACTTTAAAGATCATCGGAATGGCAGCCAGAAATTTTTCCAGATTTTTAGGCGAAGGTGCTTCGAGAATATCGGAGAGAAGATAAAATCCGTCAAGCATGGTCCGTACATTGTGTCCCCAACCATCCTCAAAGCCCAGTTCGCGGAGTTTATCCTCATGGTCTTTTCTGTCAGAATCTTCATCATGATTTTCGAGATATTTCTGAATCTCACGCAGATTTTGCTGCAATTCATCAAGATCCATGATATTGGCGCTCAGCATCAGCTGTTTACCGTTTGCATGATGCAGTCGCAGGAAATCAAGCAGGTGCTGCCCGGAACGCTCCAGGTCGATAAACATCCGGTTGGAAAGGTAGCGGTTCAGGAATTCAACACCCCTTCCGATCGATTTGGTCTCCTTCATCCTTGGAAATCCGCGATTAAATGGTGTCAGATCGATCTCGAGCATCCATGAATCGGAATGTGGATTTCCACTCGATACTTTTTCCTCAAAGGCCAGGTACTCGGTAACATCAACCTCGGTGAACACAACATCATCCATGTGGTACTTCAGATAGCGGCTCTGGGCGATCCCGGTGCGAATGAACAGATAGATCCAGGGGGAGTAAAAAACCGCCACCTGTGCATTGGCGATAAGTTTTTCCAGTGGTCCGTCCTGCACAGCTTCCTCAATATCCGGCTGAAAAAAGTTTTTATACTCAAAATTTATATCAGAATATAACATAAATGTTTTATTCAGACGGATATAATGCCTGAAAAGTGAATAGACAATATTGCGGTTGGTCCCTGCAAAATCATTCAGCTGTTTGATCAGAGTATTCATCTTCAAGTTTTACATCTCCCAGAAAATTAAAATTTTCAATACCATCAATAATACCCCACGCATAGGATTTATTTGAAAAATAAATGCGCGGTTTGCCCCGGAGTTTTTTTAATTCGGGGCTGAAATTGGCAACCACTACCCCCAGGACATCTCCGCTGAGCATTTCTGCATCGTTCCCCGAGTCACCGGAAACCAGAATATGTTCAGGGGGAAGATTCCATTTTATACCAAGGTATCTGACTGCATATCCCTTTGAAGCACGTATCGGTAAAATATCCAGATACTGGCCATGTGAATGAATAACTTCTGCCCGGATCTTCTGCTTCCTCAGGTGCCGGACAATGGTACGTTTTTTTGGTGCTTTTTTTTCGTCTAGATAGTAGCTTATTTTGTATTGCCGCTGCTCGCTTTCTTCCTGCAGTTTAAGCCCCGGCAGTTCAGCCATGACGGTCCTGATTTTCTCGGGCTGCCAGAAATAGTTCAAATGATGTCTCCAGGTGCGGTCCTCAACCAGCGCTTCGCCGTAGTGGATCTCACTGCCGACAGCCGTAATAAAAATATCAGGTGTCGGGACTTTATACTTTTTAAGGATCTTGACCGCGCTGTCCAGGCGACGGCCGGTGGCAATACCAAATCCAACATTCTTAGGGGTGCGCTTAAGCAGACTGATCAGTTTTTCAAGCCCATTGTCATCACCGATCAGCGTATTATCAATATCACTGATCACCATACGATCAAGGGTTGGCAAACGACTTTTACGCTGGATCAATACGTTGTGCCGGAAATAACGTTTTTTGTTGATCTTGCCGAGTTCGGTGAGATAGGTCCTGGCATGACTTCGCCAGGAATAGTATTTTTTTACACCCCGCAGGCCATTCTTGGATAGCTTCCGCCACAATTCCTGATTTTCCAGGATCTCCTGTATTTTGTCACCCATATTTCCGACATCAAGTGGATCGATCAGTTCGCCATTCTGGCAGTTTCCGATTATATCTCGCGGACCGCCATCATTTGTTGCCACCAAAGGGAGGCCGCAGGCAGCAGCTTCGATCAATGTCAGACCAAAAGGTTCGGTCAAGGCTGGATTAACGAAAAGGCCCTTACTTTTAGCTACGATACGATAAATTTCAGGAACATCTTCTGATTTATGATCCTTGGGATAGGCAATTTTTCCGTAAAGATCGTATTTGTCGATAAGATAAAGGATATTAAACAGAACCCGTCTGGCCCCGGCGTCGATATCGCGGATATCCTCACGGCTGCCGGCAACGATCAGCATATTGGCATGCTTCTGTAACCAGGTATTACTTCCATATGCGTGGATCAGCGATTCGATATTTTTGCGTTCATCTGCGCGCGACATGGCAAAGATCAGCGGCTTGCTCGGATGACGCAGAAATTTTTTGATCAATGGTGCGATATCCGCCCGGGATTTTTGTCGCCGGGGTGGAAAAAACTGATCCAGGTCTACGCCGGGAGGAATAACTTTCATACGTGCCGGATCGTAGTGTTCATAAAGTTTATACTGTTCTTCGATTTCCTGTGCGGTACTTGCCACAACCATCATGGCGGTATCGAGGGCAAACTCCTCTGCATCGATGCGACGGGTTATATTATAGCGCGCTTCGATAACCTTCGGCGCAATTTTTTTTTCGAGCAGGCGCTGTTTTTTCACGCGGCCGAGCGAATGACCGGTGAACACAAATGGAACCCCCAGAAGTCTGGCAACCTGTCCCCCAACATAACCGGCATCAGCATAATGGGCATGGATAAGATCCGGGACGCGTCCGACCCGGCGGATATGCTGGACAGCCTGATCCGAAAAACCATCCAGATAAGGCCAGAGGACCTCTTTTCGTAAATAGCGCCGTGGCCCGCAAGGGATACGGATGATCCGTGCTTTAGATCCGATATTCTCCTCCGACTTTGAATACATTTCATTCACTTTCGGATCAATTACCATGCGTGTCAACAGGTCAATCCGGTCAACGCGTCTGTCCAGAGCCAGTTTCCGGACAAGTTCAAGTACATACTTGATCTGTCCGCCCGTATCTGCATCCCGGCCCAGTTCAAGGGCCTCCCCGCGAATGAGCCCATGAAGGCTAAGCATTAGAATATAGATGCCGCCGCTATCCTTATTTACAGCCATGATATAGCCTGTGCATTAATTGACAAAAGTAAATAATGATCCGGTTTGTGACGAGAAAACCGGACAAAAAATCCATATTATAAATGATTGCAATAATGCCTGTTGCCACTAAGAAAACACGAGGGGTTCTTTGACAACGGAGCAAGGCGAAATTTTCGGCATTATCCGGAGATTGTATTAACAACTTTCTTAAAGATACTACCCAAATGGAAAAAGTCAAAAAAAATCTGGCGACTCCTAGCTTTACTTCTGCTTGCCGGGATGATCATATCTGGTTATATAAAACAAGTTTATGTGGGATTAACCGCAAAAATCTGAGAACAGGCAATTACGGATCTTTCGAAAACTCTACCTGTTCATAGCTAACCCACGGTAAAAACATTTTGGGTTTAACTGTAACAAAATATTTCCCGGAAATATTTTTGAATCTAAAATCCTTGAAATGACAATAGAGCAGGAGTATCATGTGAAAGATAAAAAAAGTCCATCGATACGGATTCAGGCGGAGCGAAGTATACACCGGGAACATGCGGTCCCGATTTATATGACATCCAGTTTCATGTTCGAGGATATGGAACAGGGTCGTGCTTTGTTTGCCGATGAGATCCCCGGAAACATTTACTCGCGTTTTTCCAATCCGAATAACACCGAATTGACAAAGAAAATGGCCGAACTCGAGAAGACCGAGGACGGGATTGCTTTTGCATCCGGAATGGCGGCGCTTTTCGGTGTCTTCGCCGGGGTGTTGAAATCCGGTGATCACATTGTCGCTTCACGGTCATTATTCGGGTCAACGATCCAGATTCTGAAAAAGATTCTCTGCAAATGGAATATACAGACCACCCTGGTTGACGGAAACATTGAAGATGAGTGGGTGGCGGCCATCGGAAGAAATACCCGGATGATCTTTGCCGAAACGCCTTCAAATCCCGGACTGGAGATTATCGACCTCGAATTCCTGGGAAACCTGAGCAGGGAGAAGGGATTGATTTTCCATGTGGACAATACTTTTGCTACACCATATCTGCAAAATCCGGCCGATTTCGGCGCCGATGTCATCTCGCACTCGGCAACAAAATACCTTGACGGACAGGGGCGTGTCATCGGAGGAGTAGTGGTTGGAAAAAGAGAGATCATTGACGAAGTTCGTTTTTTTGCCCGGCATACGGGCCCGACATTATCAGCATTCAATGCGTGGCTTTTGTCTAAAAGCCTGGAGACGCTACCGGTAAGAATGGACCGGCATTGTGCAAATGCCCTGCAACTGGCCAGGATCCTTACCGATTCAAAAATCGTGGACAATGTAAAATACCCGCTTTTGGACAGTCACCAGGATGCCGGACTGGCTAAAAAGCAGATGCGCCAGGGGGGTGGAATTGTAACCTTCCAGGTACGTGGCGGGTATCCCGGAGTGGAAAAATTTATTAATAGCCTTAAAATGTGTTCCATTACTGCAAATCTCGGTGATACCAGAACAATTGTGACCCATCCCGCTTCAACCACCCATTCAAAACTGAGTGAAGAGGAGCGTCTGCTGGTGGGAATCACCCAGAATCTGATCCGTGTTTCGGTCGGATTGGAGGAGATCGAAGATATTGTTTCAGATATCCTTACAGCCTTAAAAGTATGAACCGAAAAGAATAACAGGAAAACAAAAGAATGCAGATTGAACTTAAACGAATCGATAACGCCTTTCGCTTCCAGGCGACAGCTGAAAGCTCCGATAATATCACCTATATCGATGCTGCCGAAGCGATCGGCGGCCATAACGCAGGAGCCAGACCAATGCAGCTGGTACTGATGGGATTAGGTGGGTGCAGCGGTATCGATCTGATCGAAATACTGAAAAAACAGCGCCAGGAGCTTAAGGATATCAGCATCTCTATTGATGGTAAACGGGCAGACGCGGTTCCGTCCGTCTTTTCGGATATCCATGTGCATTTTTACCTCACAGGTGCTCTGGATGAGAGGAAGGTAAAACGGGCAATCGATCTGTCGCTGAACAAATATTGTTCCGTCGCAGCGATGCTGTGCAAAACCGCCCGGATAACATCATCATTTGAGATTTCAGTCTAGACAGGATCACAGGATTACCCGGTTCTTTTTGAGTTTCACGAAAGGTACTAAGAACACACGAAATTAATGTAAATATAGAAAGAATGATGTATGGAATTTCTGCCGTATTTATGCTCTTTTTATTATCCCCTTCGAATTCTTCGTGAGACCTCGCGTCCCGCGGGTAATAACAAACAATCCTGTAAGTCTTGTTTATCCTGTGATCCTGTCTCTGGAAGGAGGGTATTATGGAATTAATTCTGAACCAATGGGACTGGTATATTGCGGGACCGCTTCTGGGCCTTTTTGTGCCCTTGCTGCTGGTCCTCGGAAATAAATTACTGGGTATATCTTCATCGTTCGAACACATGTGTACGGTTATTATTCCGCGTTCAAGAAATATTATGAGCCGCTATGACCATCAGAAGAATAGCTGGAAATTCTATTTCGTAATCGGTATTTTTCTTGGGGGTTTTCTGGCCAATTTCATGTTGTCGGCCCGGACGATGCATTTTTTACCAGAGGAATATTATAGCCTCACGGGATATCTGAAACTATTTCTTGGCGGAATTCTGATCGGTTTTGGGACACGTTATGCTGACGGGTGTACCGCCGGTCATACCATAACCGGCCTGGCGTTGCTGAACCCGGCAAGTCTGGCGGCAACGGTGACCTTTTTTATCAGTGGTCTCCTCTTTACTTTCATATCTGTCTATCTGATTACATAAGAAGGGAAATGATGACAAATTTAATCTTTATCGTTCTGGGTACAGCGTTTGGCGTAATTTTGACAAAATCGGATGTGATCAGCTGGTTCCGGATAAGAAAAATGTTTCTTCTTGAAGAACCTTATATGTATCTGGTGATCGGATCGGCGATTTTAACGGGCATAATTTCTGTTCAACTGCTCAAGAAGTTTGGAATAGTGGCCCGGGGCGGTGAGCAGCTGAATTTAAAAGGAAAAGCCTATCACAGAGGATTTATCTTTGGCAGTCTGTTTTTTGGCATCGGATGGTCAATAACCGGTGCCTGTCCGGGACCGGTGTTTGCCCAGGTCGGGGCAGGTGAACATGCGGCATTGTTTACCCTCGGCGGCGCGCTTATCGGGGCATTTCTCTATCACCTCCTGCGTGACAAACTACCGCACTGAGCAAAGACAGGAAAACTACAAAGGTCCAGAGGATCCCTTCGGAGAGTCCCGTTGGGACAGGATCGATGGGATTTAAGTATTACAGGAAGGGCCACAGAGCAGACACGAATTACACGAGAATCTTCATTGATCTGGATATAGATAGAATCCATTTAATCCGGAAACCTTTAATTTGAATTAGCACATCTCTTTGTGCATCTTCATGACACTTTGTGTATTTCGTGATATGTTTCTTCTTCCTGAAAATCCTGTTATCCCCGCCGGCTTTATATGCTTATTAATAAAGAATACGTGTCCTGATTGTGCCGGGAATATTCTGGAGAACAGTACGCAGGGATTGTGAATCATCCCGGGAAGCAAGCGGCTCGATGTCGAGCACCACATATCCGATCTCTCCTTTCGTTTCCAGATACTGTCCGGTGACATTGATCCCGCGGTCGGCAAAGATCTCATTGATTGCGCGTAAAAGGCCCGGCCGGTTCTCGTGGATATGCAGCAGCCGCGTGGTGTGTTCATTCGGTCGTAAGTTTACGTTGGGAAAATTCACCGAACCCTCGGTATTACCAAGGTCACTGAAATGCACCAGTTTGGTTGCAACTTCGGTACCGATGTTCTGTTGGGCTTCCTGCGTGGAGCCGCCGATATGTGGCGTCAGGATTACATTTTCAAGACCGATCAGGGGGGACTCAAACGGTTCCTGCTTAGAACCGGGTTCAGAGGGGAATACGTCAATTGCAGCACCACGGAGTTTACCCTTTATCATGTGGTTCGCCAGAGCCTTGATGTCTATGACGCGGCCTCTACTGGCATTGATCAGGCAGGCTTCATCTTTAAGCAGGGTGAGATGTTTATGATCTAGCATATTGATAGTGGTTTCATCTTCCGGCACATGCAGTGTAACCAGATCGGCTTCTTTTAAAAGCTGTTCAAGACTGTTCACCGGCTTTGCGTTTCCCAGGGGAAGACATGTCCGGATATCGTAGTAGATTACCTGCATCCCCATCGCCTCGGCCAGAATGGAAACCTGTGAACCGATATGGCCATAGCCGATAATTCCGATCTTTTTACCACGCAGTTCATTGCTTCCGCTCGCGGATTTTACCCACTGATGGCGGTGAGCGGCTATACTTTTGGGATAAATACCGCGCATCAGCATAACGGCTAATCCGATGACGAGCTCCGCCACAGAGCGTGTGTTAGAATGGGGAGCATTGAAGACCGGAACCCCGAGACGGGCCGCCTGGTTAATATCAACCTGATCGGTGCCGATGCAAAAACATCCCACGGCGATCAGCCTGCGGGCTTTATCGAGTACGGTCTGATCTATAGATGTACGGGATCGGATTCCGACGATATGGGCATTTTTAATTTTATCGGCGAGGTCAGAACCGGCCAAAGCTGTGGAAAAGCTTTCCACATTCAGGTAGCCGTTCTCATTGAAAATCTCGACGGCCCGGGGATGAATATTTTCCAGCAGTACAATTTTGATCTTATCTTTTGACAGTGAAAGCAGATTTTTCATTTTTGGATTAAATCCCTGTATGTTAAAATCCAAATGTACTAAGTATGGCATAAAATTGAAACCGTATCGGGATGAATATCAGATGATTTTTTCAGGAAGTTAAATTCCGATGGCATTCCTTGAACATCCGTATTGTGCCGTTGGGTCAGGATTTGAATAAATTGCACGAAGTACCACTGAGATGACACGAAAATCTCTATGGATCTGAATATCTGCCGTCTATTGAATCCGGTTGTTTTAATCATGAATTAATATTTTTCTTCGTGTCCCTTCGTGACCTTCCGTGAGACATTTGTTTTTTTTGATAATCCTGTCCCAAGGGGACTATCCGAAGGATCCCTTTGGACCTTCGGCGTTATCCTGTCTGATTTTTTTTACCAGGTAACAAAAAAGATTGTCTTTAATATGATTATTTTATAGTCTTGATTCATCACATCCTCTACGGGGAAATTTATAAAATGAATAACACTAACCGCCAGAAGATGACATTTGCCGGATATCTCAGATCGATGGGGCCCGGGGTTGTGGTCGTTCTGACCTGGCTCGGCGCCGGGGACCTGGTGGAGTCGGCAACAGCCGGCGGTAATTATGGCTATATGCTGATGTGGTCATTTGTCCTGGCCCTTTTTGTACGCTATTTGTTCGTTTCGATCATTTCCAGATATCAGTTATTTAATCCACGCGGGGAATCGGTGATCGCTGGTCTTTACCGTGTACACCGGCTATACGCGCCGTTTATTTTTATTTCAGGCCTGGTAATCTCGCACGGTGTCGGTGTTTATCTTCTGATGGGGCTTAGTGAACTCTGTGTAAAACTGAGCGGTATCGGCCAACCTGCCCATTGGGCGGTGCTGATGTCCTTTCTGGCATATTTCAGTGTCTTTCAACCGGTATATAAGCGCACCGAGAAGGTCATCCTGATCATGGCAGGTTTGCTGACGGTTTCACTGGTTGGCCTGGCTGCAGCCGTCAGGCCCTCTCCACTGGCAATTGCCAGCGGGATTGTCGGTTTTGCCGTTCCGGATCAGATTGGCAGGTTTGATGCCTTGTTCATCGCAGTCTCGCTTCTGGGGGCAGTGGGTGGCGGACTGGCAAATCTTATGTACCCGTATTTTATACGGGAAAAAGGTTGGACCCGCCCGGAGCACCGGCGGATACAGCAGTATGACCTGATTTTTGGGATCATAGTACTCATTATTCTCGATCTGGCGGTATGGACAGTGGGAGCGGAGATCCTTCACCCGCGTGGGATCCAGGTCACTGATCTGGACAGTCTGGCGATGATCCTTGGAGAATCATTCGGATTAATTGGTACAAGAGTTTTTTATATCGGGGTATTCGCTGCCCTGTTCAGTTCGATCGCGGGTAATGGTGCTGCATACGGTTATCTGATCTCCGATTCGTATATCCTCATGCGCCGGGATAGGTCGGTTGAGAAGCGAAGCATCGGGTACCGCCGGATCGCAGCGTGGGTAACCCTGTCACCATTACCGTGGGTATTGTTCGGAAAGTCGGATTTTATTGGGGTTACGATTGCGGTGAACGCCGCACAGGTAGTAATCATACCGGTACTGGTGGCCGGCATCTGGGCAATTACCTCAATGGCCGGGTATATCGGGGAAGCAAATCGCAACTCGCGGTTGGAGAATATCTTTATTGCCTTTTTGATGCTGCTGGGCTGCGCAGCAGCTTACCTGTCGGTGGAGAGGATTTTGGGATACCTTGTTTAGAACTTAATAGATGAAAGATTAAAGTTTAAAGCAGAAATATATATGAGGACGTATATGCAAAAAAGATTAATAGTACGATACCTGAATATTTGTCATCAAAGATATTCCCTGATGCTTTTGATCATTAATCTTTCATCTTTGACCCCGAACAGTCATGGATATCCAAAAATATAAATCTAAACACAAAGCCTTCTGGGCACGGGAGGAAGCTGAATGGCCGATGATCGGTTTTACGGTTGGAGCGGGCCAGGATTCCTGGAGCTACTGGCAGGATAATAAGGCGGCCCAACATCTGTTGAACCGCGGAACGATCACACCGGACGATATTCATCCGGAAGATTTTGTCGAAGATCAGCGGACCTACCTGGAAATATCAGATCAGATTGATGATGACGTTATTCGTACTGCGATGCCGCTGGCCTCGGTTCCCTGGATGGAGGCGATCCTTGGCTGCCCGGTATTTTCCAGTGAGGCAAGTCTTAGAAGCGGGGAAGTTCTGGAAAATGCGGAATCTTTCAAGCCTGAATCCTTCGATCCGGAAAATCCCTGGGTTCGGAAATATCTTGATTTTATCACGGTATATGCTGCAGCCTTTGGCGACCGGTATCCTATTGCGCAGTCGGTCTTGCGCGGACCGTCGGATCTGGCCAGCGCACTTCTGGGTGCTGAAAATGCAACATTGGCCCTGGCGATGGAACCGGAAGCCCTGCACCGGTTACTGGAACACTTCACAAATCATCTGGCGGCATTTTTAAAATTGCAGCAAGGGTTTATACCCTCTTTTCACGGCGGGTATGTG
>Ga0209536_100010507_pt1 | contig 13649 bp, 8 predicted proteins | sample DeeMarSeWOR28_12_FD_187461 | JGI IMG/M metagenome (GOLD analysis project Ga0209536, IMG submission 187461) | Marine sediment microbial communities from White Oak River estuary, North Carolina - WOR-2-8_12 (SPAdes) (version 2) | ecosystem: Environmental > Aquatic > Marine > Intertidal zone >...
CCGGGCGGGCGAGCACCCCCGCCCCCCCGAGCCCCCGTCTCCCACCCCTCAGCGAGCGTCGCTTTCGACCACGGCGCGCATGCCCACGCCGAAGGCCGAGCCCTCGATCCCGCGCAGGATCAGCGGCTGCTCCGGGTCGTTCGCGTCGAACTCGAACGAGACGCCCGTCTCCACGTTGAAGAGTCGACCTTCGCGGTACAGGCCGGCATGGAAGCGATCGCGGCCTGCCGGGATCAGGTCGAACTCCAGCTCGTCGCCCGGATGGAAGGGGAAGGACATCCAGCCGCGCAGGACGCCGTCCGCACCCTCCCACACCTTCATCTGCGCCTCGAGCGGCCAGTCCACGCCGGGCACGATCTCCAGCGTGTAGGCGCCCAGGTAGCGCGACCGCTCCTCGGGTGCGAGCGCGACGGCCGCGGTGGGCTCCACGAGCACCTGCATCGGCACCCGCGTCTCACCCCAGGCCATCTCCAGAACGGCCGCGTCCCCGGATACCGAGGGGAAGCTCCACGTGAGCATCTCCCTGTGAGATCCGTGCGCGGGCTGCACCTCGATCTGGTAGGCGCCCAGCGCGGAATCCGGCTTCTGGAAGTGGAAGTATCCGGTCTCTTCGTGGAGCGTCATCGTCCAGCGATCCTCGCGTGGAATCATCCACACCGAATACCCGCCCGCCGCCACGTCCACGCCATTGATCCGGATGTCCCGGTCGGCCTCGAGCGTCGTCGCCCAGTTCGCGCCGGGGGTCCAGACCACGTTCCAGGGAACCAGGCTTCCGAAGAGCGCACGGCCGCGGGCGCTGGGGCGCGCGTAGTCGACCTGGATCGTCGTACCGTCCAGCGTCTGGGTGACCGAGCCTCGCTCGCTCGCGCGGATCTGCGCGGACAACGGGTGGGACGGTGTCAGCAGCGCCGCCGTGAGCAGCAGCGCGCGTGGGATCCTGTGGTCGATCATCTCGAAATCCTCTCTGTCGAATCGTCGAATCGTTCCGGGGCGGCCCGCCTCGGTCGGCTCAGCCGAACCGTCGGTCGATCGCGGCCCGGATCTCGTCCAGAGACCGCCCCTGGGCGTGGAGCTCCACCGCGAGGCGGCCCTCGCCCTCGCAGATCACGCAGAACTGCGCCATCCCCACGCCCTCGTAGCAGGACAGCAGCGAGCGCATCTCCGGCATCGCACCGCACCCGCAGTGGCACCCGATTCCGTCCGCGATGTGCGGGATCGAACGAATGCCGTCGAAGGTGTCCGCCAAATCCGTGCGCACGGCATCCGCAGCCAGAACGAGGGACCCGTCGACCCCGTGGCGAGGCTCCGGGTGACCCGCGAAGCCCGGACGCCTTCTGGGCCGCGCCGCCACGCCGATGGGCGCGAACGCGATGGCCACACCGCAGGTGAGCGCCCTCAGGAAGTGGCGACGGGTCGTTGCTGACTTGTCCACGGGTCGGGCTCCGTTTCTGAATGAACCTCTCGAGGACGCGATGCCTGCCGCGCCCACCGGGTTCACAGGAATCCGTGGCGATCGGGCTCAGCAGGAGCTTGTGCGCACCTGCCCGCTATTACTATTCTATCGGAAAATAAATTAACCCGACCCGAGAATGACCCAGTCGATCAGCGATCTCGAAGTCCTGGCGCTCGCCGCGTTGCTGCGTCTCGGCGAGGACGCGTACGGCATCGCCATCAAGGATGACATCGCGGCCCGCACGGGTCGCGACGTGTCGATCGGCTCCTTGTACAAGGCGCTTCAACGGCTCGAGGACCGAGGGCTTGTCGACGCCTGGATCGGCGAGCCGACATCGGTGCGCGGAGGCCGGGCGAAGAAGCACTTCCGTGTGCTCCCCGCGGGGAAGGAGGCGCTCGAAGCCTCCCTCCGGAGCCTGCAGAACATGGTCGACGGGCTCGGACTGGACTGGAAGGCGTCGTGAGGAAGCCGCCCTCCCTGGCCCGCGCCATCCTCGCGTCGGTCGCACCCCCCGCGGAGCGGGACGCCCTGCTGGGCGACCTGGAGGAGGGCTTCGACCGGAGGGTTGCCGAACATGGCCCGCGTGATGCCGCCCGGTGGTATCGCGCGGAGGTCGCTCGGTCCGTGTGGGCGCTGTTGACGTATCCGGGACGATGGAGGGAGGTGACGATGACGGGATTGATGCAGGACCTTCGTGGAGCCGTGCGGGTCTTCCGGCGCGCGCCGGGATTCGCGGCCGTGGTAGTGCTCACGCTGGGCATCGGGGTCGGCGGCGCTTCGGCGGTCTACAGCGTAGTCCGCGGCGTGCTCCTCGCACCGATGCAGTTCGAGGACTCGGACCGGGTCGTGATGCTGTGGGGTCGCTCCCCCGAATACCCGCGGGCACCCCTGACCGTGGGCGACCACAACGCGATCGTCGACAACGTGGCGTCGTTCTCCGGCGTGACCGCTTCGTGGAGCAACAGCGCGCTTCTCCTCGGGGACGGTGATGCGGAGCAGGTCAGTGTCGGATGGGTGACGCCCGGCTACTTCGACATCGTCGGGGTGCAGCCGGTGCTGGGCCGCGCTCCGGAGCACTTCGACGAAGAGGCCGTGGTGCTCTCTCACGACCTGTGGGTCCGGCGGTACGGGGCCGACCCGGGTGTGGTGGGTCGGGTCATCGACGTCGGAGGGGAGGCGATGGAGATCGCCGGGGTCCTGCCGGACGGACGCGACCCGAACCTCACGACGTTCGCCGGCAGCCAGGCCGATCACGAGCTCTGGCGGATGCAGCCCCCGGATTGGACCCGGGGCGAGGACCGATCCGTCGGGTGGCTGCGCAGCACGGCCCGTCTCCGGGACGACGTGACGCTGGCGCAGGCGCAGGCGGAGGTCGACGCGTTGATGACCTCCGTGAACGCGACGATCTCGGCCCGGGACGGAGGCACGGACCTCCGAATCGACCTCATCCCCGTGCGCGAAGACCTCGTGCGAGGAGTGTCGCGCGCGCTCTGGATACTCCTCGCAGCCGTATGCTCCGTCCTCCTCATCGCCGCCTCCAACGTCGCCCATCTGGTGCTCGCTCGCGGGGAACAGCGGGCCGGTGAGATCGCGGTGCGATCGGCGATCGGGGGCACCCGCGCGCGCATCGGGCGTCAGCTCCTGGTCGAGAGCGCCGTATTGGCCGTCGCAGGAGGGCTGCTCGGACTCGGCCTGGCGAGATTCGGGGTCGACGCGCTGGTCGCGGTCGCACCGCCTACCCTTCCCCGCCTCGAGCTCGTGCGGCTGGACAGGGGTGTCTTCGCGTTCGCGCTCGCGGCAACGGCGGCTACCGCTCTGCTCTTCGGCCTCATCCCGGCGATCCGAGGGAGTCGCGCAGACCTCTCCAGCGCGCTCGGCGACCGGAGCACCACGCGAGACCGCCGACGCCAGCAGCTGAGCCGAGCCCTGGTCGTTGCCGAGGTGGCGATGTCGGTGGCACTCGTCTCGGCGACCGGCCTGCTCCTCCGGAGCTTCTCGGAGCTCGAGTCCGTCGATCTGGGGTTCGAGCGGGAGGGCGTGGTCACCTTCGCGCTCGAGATCCCGGACTGGGGAGACACCAACGACGAGGCCGCAGTAACGGCGCTCACCTATCTGAATCGCCTGCGGGAGGTGCCGGGCGTTCGGACTGCCGGACTCACGAACCGGGTCCCGCTCGGAGGGGGCCTCTTCACGGGCTCCGTGCGATCGGAGGAGATGGCGGCGACCGAGGCGGAGGCGTTCGAGACGTCCATCCGCTGGATCACGCCCGGATACCTCGAGGCCCTGGGAGCGCGTGTCGAGGCGGGGCGCACCTTCGACGAGCACGACGGGATCGGAGTGGTCCTGATCGACCGGCGGGCAGCCGAGCGCCTGTGGCCGGGACAGGATGCGCTCGGCCGGAGAATGGAGACGTCCGCGATCGGGGAGGACCCGGTCTTCGCCGAGGTGGTCGGGGTCATCGCGCCGATGAAGCACCACGGCGTGGCGGAAGACGCGGTCGAGACCGTGTTCTATCCCATGCTCGCGCGAGCCGACGAGCAGAACTTCCGATACATGGCCGTGCGGGTCGCCGGAGACCCGGTCGACTTCGTAGAGCCCCTCCGGACCGCGGTTAAGGACGTGGACGCCAGCGCGGTGATCGCCCGCGTGCGGACGATGGACGACCTGTTCGACCAGGACACCGCTGCGACCCGCTTCGCGACGTTCCTGCTCACGGTCTTCGGCGGTGTCGCTCTGCTGCTTTCCGTCGTCGGACTGCACGGCGTGATGGCATACGCCGTGCGGAGGCGGACACGGGAGATCGGGATTCGCGTCGCGCTGGGCGCTCGGCGCTCGGCGATCCTGGGAGACGCGATGCGTTCCGGCGCCGTTCTCGTCGGCGGCGGGATCGCCCTGGGTACGATGCTCTCGTTGGGAGCCGGAGAGCTCGTGCGGTCGCTGCTCTTCGGGGTCGAGCCGCGCGACCTTCCGACACTGATCGCCGCCGTGACGACGGTGTCGCTGGTCGGGCTCCTGGGCACCTACGTTCCTGCTCGACTCGTTCTGGGGATCGACCCCGCCGTCACCCTGCGGGAGGAGTAGTCCCGACGCCGGGGCCGGCCGAAACGAGAACGCCCTCCGCCGCCCGAGGGGCGACGGAGGGCGCCGGCCTTCGCCGATCTCCGGGCTACATCACGACCCGGAGGTACTGCATGACCTTCGTCATGTACTTCTCGAAGAAGAACTTCTGGATGTCCATCATGTCGATCTCGCGGCCCTGGATGTACGACTGCTCGATGTCGTTCGTCATGTCGAGCGGTGTCCCCGTCGTGATCAGGAACGTCGCCTGCTTGCCCGGCTCCAGCGAGCCGACGCGGTCGTCGACGCCCATGAACTCGGCGGCGTTGATCGTCACCGCCTTGAGGGCCTCCTCCTCGGGAAGCCCGAACGCCACGGCCACGCCCGCCTCCCACGGAAGGCGATTCGTGTACAGTGACCCGGAGCCCCCGGAGATCGCGAAGCGCACGCCGGCCTCGTGCAGCCGTGCCGGCATGGAGTACGCCCCGTCGTACCCCTCGTAGTCACGGTCCGGGGCAGCCATGGTCGAGGTGAGAATGACCGGAATGTCGTTCGCCACCAGCCGATCGGCGACATGGATGGCATCCTGGCCACCGCGGATCACGATCCGGATGTCCTCCTCGAGAGCCCAGGTCACCGCGTCGTTGATCTGGGCCGCACCGTCCGCCGCCACCACGACCGGGATCTCCTGGTCGAAGACCGCCATCATGGCCGCGTAGCGGGAGTCGGTACGTACTTCCTCACCCGCCGCGACGGCATCGCGGTACGCTCGGGCCTCTCCGAAGAAGTCCTTCAGCTGCTGGACCTGCTCCTCGTACGTCGGCGGATCTTCCTCCTGTGGGCGGAAGCCGCCGAAGCCCCGGAAACGACGCGGATTGGGGTTCGGCCAGTTCACGTTCAAGGCGGCGGCCGACTCCAGAGACATCTCCTCCCAGCTCCACCCCTCCAGGCTGAGCGCCGACGACATGCCCGACACCAGCCCGCCGCCCGGCGTGCTGAACGCAACGAGCACGCCGGCCGACCGCGATGTGCCGATGTGCCGGCTCTCGGCGTTCACCGCGACGTCGGCACGAACGTTCGGATTGAAGTCGCCGAGCTCGTTGATGTCGTTCGACACGCCGACGGCCCCGATCTCGCTGATGCCGACGGTGCTGTACGCGTCGATCAGCCCGGGATAGATGTGCTTCCCCGTGCCGTCGACGATCCGGGTCCCCGCCGGGATCTCGATGTCCGTCCCGATCGCCGTGATCACACCGTCGTTGAAGAGGATCGTTCCGTTCTCCACGACGCCGTTGGTCACGGTGTGGATCGTCGCACCCTGGATCGCGACCGGCTCGGACTGGGGCGGGACCGTCATCCGGACCTGCCCCTCGACTCCGTTCGGAGCGAGGACCGTGGACGTCACGAGCGCCAGGCCTGCGGCGACCTTCACTGCGTTCTTCATCATCCTGTTCATGCTCACTCGCTCCCGTTCCGGCCGTTGCCGTTCCCGTTCTGGGCGGCTAGAACCGCCTGGATGAGCTGCCCACGCTCACGCTGGATCCGCTCCCGCAGCACCGCGTCCTCGTCGAGCGAGAAGTAGCGCCGTCCGTCCACCCACGTCTGCTCGGCCCGCGTGAACTGCGAGAGCGGGTTTCCGTTCCAGACCACGAAGTCCCCGTCCTTGCCCGGCTCGAGCGACCCGACCTTGTCGTCGATGGCGATCGCCTGAGCGGACTGGTTGGTGACCGTCGAGAGCGCCTGCTCCTCGGTGAGGCCGGTGCGCAGCAGCTTGCCCGCCTCCCAGTTCATCCGGCTGGCGATCTCGCTGTTGTCCGAGTGGAGGGACGTGACCACGCCGGCCTCCATCAGGATCCGGGCGTTGTACACCGTCGCGTCGTACGCCTCGAGCTTGAACGCGCCCCAGTCGCTCCACACCACCGCGGCGACGCCGGACTGCGCCAGCTCGGGCGCGATCTTGTAGGCCTCGACTCCGTGCTGCAGCGTCTGCACCCGGAACCCGAACTCCTCGGCCAGGCGAACCAGCGCGAGGAACTCGTCCGCGCGGTACCCGTGCGACGAGATCAGGAGCTCCTGGTTCAGGATGTCGAGAATCGCCTCCATCCGCAGATCACGCCGCGGAGGAATCCCCTCCTGGCTCTCCTCCCAGCGCTGCCACTCGCGCTCGTAGTCGCGGGCGGCGAGGAAGTGATCGCGGATGATCTCCTGGGTCCCCATCCGCGTGTCGGGATAGCGATTCTGGCGGCGCTTCGGGTTCTCGCCCAAGGCGAACTTCACCGTTCGCGTATCTGTCTCGAGCTTGAGCTCGTCGGGCAGAGCGCCCCAGCGCATCTTCACGATGACGTTCTCGCCGCCGATGGGGTTCGCCGACCCGTGCTTGATCATCGCGGTGGTGAGACCGCCGGCGAGCTGCCGATACATCCAGATGTTGTTGTGCGTTACGACGTCGCCCATCTGGACCTCGGGCACGATCGCGAACCCGCTCTCGTTGACCGAGCTCACCCCCGAGTGGATGTGCGGGTCGATCAGCCCGGGCGTGACGTGCTTGCCCGTTCCATCGATCTCGACGGCGCCTCCGGGCGCGTCCAGGTCCGTGCCGACCTCGACGACGACACCCTCGCGAATCAGCAGATCGGCGTTCTCGAGACGACCCTGCGGCCCCTGCGTCCAGACCGTGGCGTTCCGTACGATCACCGCACTCGGCTGCTCGGGGATCGAGCTGACCCCGTACTCCATCATCGGGCGGATGAACGGGAGGTCGAGCTCGGGCACGTTCATCGCGACCGCACCACGCATCGGACCGGCGTACGGCTCGATGCGCGTACCGGAGAAGGAGGGGTCGGCGCCGTTGGGCATGGACGTCCACCCGAAGAACTCGTCGCCCCGAACCGACCCCGCCAGGAGCGCGAAGCCCTCGTAGCCGAGCGCCTCGGTGTCGAAGCGGACCTCCAGTCGTCCGGTCTCCGCGACGACCTCGGCCGACGCGAGGTCGACCTGCGCGCCCGGACCGCCCGCCTCGGAAATCTCGATGTTCCCGCGAAGACGGTTCAGGGGGCCCTCGAGCGTGAGTACGGCGTCGAAGCCCCACTCGTCGCCGGACGCGATCCGCCACGTGCCGCGCGGATCGATCTGCGTCGGCCGCGTGACCTCGTAGACCCGCCCCTGCACCCAGACGTCCCGGACGGTGGCCTCCTCGGTGAAGAGGTCACCCTCGGTGACGACCAGGTTGGCCACCTTCCCCGACTCGATGGTTCCGTGCGTACGCGAAAGGCCGAGCCACTCGGCCGGCGTCGTGGTCAGCGCGGCGAGCGCGGCGTCCGGCGACAGCCCACGGGCGACCGACGTGCGCAGGTTGGGCAGGAAGTCGTTCAGGGACGACAGACCGTCTGCCGTGATCGCGAAGCGGATACCCGCGTCGGCCAGCTGACCCGGGCTCGCCGGAGCGAGGTACCAGTGCCGAAGGTCGGCGAGGGACGCGTTGAGCGCGGCCTCCGGATCGGACACGTCCGGCGCGTCCGGGAAGTCCAGCGGCACGATGAGAGGCTCGGTCCGGCCGCGGAGCACGTCGATGATCCGATACTCCTGTCCACTGCCCCGGTACCAGGCGTCGACCCCGAACTGCTCGGCGATCTTCCGGGCGCGGAGGTACTCCTCCTCGCTTCCGGTCTCGAACAGCACGGCCTGGTTCCCCTGCACCGCGTCCTCGAGCGCTCCGAGCGCCTCGCTCGTTTCGGGCGGCAGGAAGGCGCGGCCGCTCGACTCGTACGCGTCCCAGGCGCGGATGTACCAGTCGGCGTCCATGAACGTCTGCTTCATGAGGGCCGTGGTTCCCATCGTCGAGTTCGGATACGAGCCACCGAGCTCGAACGAGCGCTGGAAGCCGATGGACTGGACCACGTCCGGACGCAGGACGCGGTCGCGGACGCCGGCATCGCCGAGGTTCACGACCGACGCCGTCCCGCGGAAGATCCCCTGCTTGGGCACCACGAGCGCCGTCCCGAAGCCCTGAGAGCGTAGCGCTGCCCGCCGCTCCTCGTCGTCCTGCAGGTTCGCGGTCGTGCTGAACCACGCACGCACCTGCGGATTCCAGTGCGTCGGACCCACGTCGCCTCCCTCGGGCACGTCGTCCAAGCCGAGGTCGGCATGCGCGTCGATGAAGCCAGGGTAGACGGTGTGGCCGGCCAGGTTCCAGACGCGGGCGCCGGCTGGCGCGTCGCCGCCCCGCGAGACGTCCCGGATGATACCGTCGCGGATCACGACGGTGGCGTTGTCCAGGACCTGCCCCGGTGCCGTCACGACCCGAGCACCCACGAGGGCGTGGTACCCGGTGCCGTTGTCCCGCATGCCCTCCACGGGCTGCGTTCGCGTCGCCTGCTGTGCACCGACGCCGCTCGCGAGCGCGAGCGTCAGGCCGAGCACGGAGAGTGATGCTCTCAAGAGATCCCCCTGAAACGGAAGAGTGGAGAAAACGTGTTCATACCTCCGCTCGGGCCGGAGCCCGGGAAGGTCGATCGATAGAGGAGACAGTCTTGATGACTATCCCCGCTTCGATGCCCGGTCAAACCGCTCAACCTCCGAAGTTGAGACGGTAGATCAGCCGGATCTCCCGCCCGGGCAACGGGGCCATGTCCTTGAGGAACGAGGTGTGCATGCGCGCCTCGGAGTCCGTGAGGTTCGTGCCCACGAGCGAAATGTCGTGGAAGAGCCCCCCGGTGAAGAGGCGGTAGCTCACCGACGCGTCGACCATGGTGTACGAGGGCGTGGCCGTCTCGAAGGGACCGAGGTTGTCCTGCTCCGCCGAGTAGCGCGCGCCTCCGCGGATCACGAAGCCGCCCTGCCGGTAGTTGATGCCGCCTCCGAACCGGAGCGGAGGGATTCGGGGCAGGTACTCGTCGGTGTCGGTGAGCTTCGCGGTCACGAAGTCGGCGAGGAGGTCGAGGGTGACGTGGGGTGCGCTCGCGGAGGGGTCGTTCTCGATGACGTCGAACTCGACCTCGAGCTCGGCTCCGGTGAAGCGCGCGTCCCCCTGCGTGAACTGGAACTCGGTCAGGCCGTCACGGACGTTCCCGGTCGCGGACTCGTAGATGTAGTCGCTGAAGCCGGTCGTGAAGAACGACGCGCTCCCCCGCACCCGGTCGGCGTGGAGATGCGCCGTCAGGTCGAAGCCGAGCGCCACCTCTTGGCCGAGCGTCGGGTCTCCGATCTCGTATGCCCGTGTGGCCGCGTGCGGGCCGTCGGAGAAGAGCTCCTCGGCGTTCGGAAGCTTCGTCGACCGTGACGCGGAGAGCGAAAGGCTGAGAAGATCGGTCGCATCCCAGTTTGCGCCGAGCGAGGCCGAGAAGGCGTGCTGCGTGCGCTCGGCGACGTTCGGGGCCTCGGCACGCTGTCGCTCGAAGCGCACCCCGCCCTGGACGCTGAGCGCCTCGGTCCAGCTGAACTCCTCGTACGCGAAGAGCGCCGCCGCATTCGTGGTGGACGGCGGCACGAACGCCTCCTCGCCGATCGCCTCGAAATCGCGGACGGAGAGCTGGGCTCCCACCGCGCCCTGGGTGCGCTCGAGGAAGCTGTGCTCGCTCTCGAGCCTTCCTTCGAAGTAGTCGTTGAAGAACTCCGTGCCCACCTCGGCACCCTCGAGCTCGGCGTGCTGGTAATCCGTGTAGCCCAGGCGCGCCTTCACGTTGCGGAAGGGTCCGCTCGCAAAGCGGAGCGCACCCTCCAGGTCGAAGCGATCCTGCTCCATGTCGATGGAGACGAATTCCTCTTCCTCCTCCGCGCCGGGCTCTTCGCCTTCCTCTTCACCGTGGTGCGCGTGGCCGGGGACGCCGTACTCCGAGCGCTGCCCCGAATACGCGACGCCCAGGTACCCGCGCTCGGTCACGTACGTGACGCCCGCGCTCCCTCTCTGGTTCGAGACCGCCGAGTTCTCGAGCACCCCCTCCTCCAGCTCTTCACCCGGCTCGGGGGCCGCCTCGGCGAAGCCCGGAATGGAGTAGTCGTCCGTTTCCCGCCACAGCCCCGAAGCCGAAACGGCGAACGATCCGAAGCGGGCCTGCGCTGCAGCGGACCCCGTGCGCTCATTCGCCACCGAGCCGCCCAGCCCCTCCACGTAACCCGTGAACGGCTGGGTCGGAGGCTCGCGGGCGATGCGGTCGTCGAGGACGTTCACGACCCCGCCCACCGCAGAGCTTCCGTAGAGCAGGGTCGCCGGCCCGCGGATGACCTCGATGCGGCTCGCGTTTCGGGACTCCACGGCCACCGCGTGGTCCGGGCTCGTGCTCGACGCGTCCCCCGTTCCGATCCCGGCCTCGAGAATCCGAACGCGGTCTCCGCCGATCCCGCGCACGATGGGACGGCTCGACCCCGGTCCGAAGTAGGTGGACGACACACCCGGCTCGCGCGACAGCGTCTCCCCGAGCGAGGCTTCGGCGCTCGTCACGAGATCACGTGACGTCATCACGCTGGCAGGCTGGTACGCCTCGGACCGACGCGTCGAGCCGACCCCGGCCGAGACGACCATCTCGTCGAGGTGGAACACCGCCTCGACCATGATCGTGACCTGCACGGTCGCACCCGGGGTGACGTCGACCGACTCGAGGCCTCGGCCCCACCGGACGCTCTGCGCCTCCAGCACGTATCTGCCCGGAGGGACGTCTTCGAACGAGAACCGCCCGAGCGCGTCGACCCTGACCCGGCGACCGAGCCCGGGAATCACCACGTCCGCGTCGTCGACCGCGGCTTCACCCACCATCACCACACCTTCGATGCGACCCTCCTGAGCAGAAGCCTGCTCAGGAGACAGCGCGGCACCGGTCGCCACCAGCACGATCAGTGCACCCATGAGTCCAATCATCCTCATGACACGACTCCTCGATTGCGTGGAAGGGCGCCGTCGGCACCCCTCCGATATGACGTTCAACGGGCGCCCGAGCGCCCGAGGGAAAGACTGCAGACGAACGTCAGGCTCGCGGAGGAGCCCTCGCGGAGACCGATCGCGAGACCCGGGCATCCCGCGCCTCTTCTGTGGGCGGCGTACCGAACGTGTCCCGGACGACCGCGCTGGACCGCCGGGCCACATCGCGGCCTGGCGCCGCATGGTTGGCACCGACCTGCGTGCAGACCGTGTGGTCGTGCGGGGTCGGGCAGGTACCCGGCTCGTGCTCCGACTCGACGACCGGCGCACGCGCGAAGTCGGCGCGCTCCATGACCGGGACCGCAATGCCGAGCGCGAGCATCAGCGTGGCGAGCGGCGTCGAAACCGCAGTCCGGTAGCGTCGGAAAGCTCGGCTCATGGTCGGAAAAGCTACTCGTCAGCGCCTGGAAGGTGCCATGGTCCTACATCCCGAAGACGTTGAACTGCCGGGTGTACTTGATGATGAGGGACCGCGCCTGAGGACCCTGGAGAGTGTCGAACCCCTGGACGTCGTTGTACACGATGAACAGCCCGGTGCCGGCCGTGTTCAACCAACCGAAGCGGAGGTTGGTGGACCACCGGTCCACCTGATCGGAGTACTGAACGAGTCCCTGGACGTAGATGCGGGGCGTGAAGAAATACCCGAGCTTCAGGCTGGTGAGGAGCGTCGTGAAGTCGCCCTCGGGAAGCTCCACGTCGTTGTACGTCGCGGCCACCGTCGCACTGGAGCGATCGCCGTAGCGGAAGGTCACGTCCGCGCTTGAGGTCCGCTTGTCACCGGACAGAAAGGCACCCCAGTTGAAGCGCGAGTTGAACGACACCGTCCGGGACTGGTCGGTGAAGTACACGATCTGCGCATCCCAACCGTCGTAGAGCCCGGAGGGCACGATCACCGGATTGCCGTTCGGATCCTCCACGCCGGGGATCTCGAACGGCTCGTACAGGCCCTCGCGTGTCCAGTTGGCGCCGGTGTGGAGCTCCATGCCGGAGTCCCACTGCCAGTGATTGTCGATGTGCACGCGCGACGAGATCTCGAACCCCTGCTCCGCGACCGTCGAGCGGTTCCGGTAGGTGAAGTACGAGACGTGCGGGCGGAGCTCCCGGAAGAACTTGCTCGGACGGATGTAGTACATCCCGAAGAGCTGGTAGTAGCGATGCCCCCGGCGCGGAACGAACCCGATCTCCGGGTTGAAGTCCTCGCCGATCTGCTGGGCGGTCGCGTTCGCCCGGAAGCTCCTGGTCGCCACGGCTCCGGTCACGTCCCACGCGACCTCCGACTCCGTGCGACCCGGCGTCTCGGTCTTCGCCAGGTACGAGTTGATCGTGACCTGATCGCCGATGCCGAGCTGCCCGTCGACCGCGTACGTCTGATTCTCGTCGCCGTCGAGGTTGCTGCGCCGGTCCGTGAAGAGCGCGCCGATCTTCGAGCGACCCGGCAGCTCTTTCGCGACCCGCGCGACGCCGTACGCGTTCCGATTCTGGCCTTCGGCGACGCCGTCGGTCTGGATATACAGACCGCCCACGTTCAGGCCGAGCGTGCGGCCCGAGACGCGTCCACCTCCCTTGATCGGCACCGGCGATCCGGAGGCGATTCCGATCTGACGACTGAAGAAGAGGTCCGCGCCCCCTCCACCCACGGTGAAGAAGCCCGCGTTCTCCAGGAAGAACGGCCGCTTCTCGGGAAAGAGGAGGGGGAAGCGCGTCAGGTTCACCTGCGCGTCGTCGACCTCGACCTGCGCGAAGTCCGTATTGACGGTCAGGTCCGCCGTCAGCCCCTGCGTGATCTGGATCTTGGCCTCGCCGCCGATTTCCCCGTTTTCTTCGAAGCCCAGCTCACCGGCCGCATAGTCGCGCGCCGAAGAGCCGAGCACATACGGGGTGACCGTCGCCGAGCGGCGCGTCGGGGGCTCGATCTGGAGATCCCCGGCGAAGTCCAGCCGGTAGAGGTTGAACTCGCGCGGCACCTCCGACCAGAACGCCTCCTCGTTCAGGTGACGGACCCGGCGGGAGAGGTTGAAGCCCCACTCCGAATCCCCGGACGCGTACCGCAGCGTGCTGAAGGGGATGCGGAACTCCGCGTACCAGCCCTCCCCGTCTTGCGACGTCGCGACCTCCCAGCTTCCATCCCAGTTCTTGTTGAAGCCACCACCCGCCCCCGCCTGAAAGCGCCGCTGGTTGTTGGCGCCCCCACCGAGGAAGAACCCTCCCCCGCTGCCGGCCGAGGCTACC
>Ga0209536_100010508_pt1 | contig 13648 bp, 13 predicted proteins | sample DeeMarSeWOR28_12_FD_187461 | JGI IMG/M metagenome (GOLD analysis project Ga0209536, IMG submission 187461) | Marine sediment microbial communities from White Oak River estuary, North Carolina - WOR-2-8_12 (SPAdes) (version 2) | ecosystem: Environmental > Aquatic > Marine > Intertidal zone >...
TTAAGGGTTGCTTAACAGACCGAAAGAAGGTATTTGGAACCTGAAACCCTCTCTTATTTTTAGGCCTGATCTGTCCAAAACCTTTTGAAGACATACATTCAGGGGGGATCTTAAAAGACTCTTTCCCATCATTTTCAATAGATTCTGACTTGTTGCGCAATTTAATAGCCGCTTGCAAATCATCACATTTTACGAGTTCGACAAAGGGTTTTATAATGGCATCTATATACCCCTTTTGAGTTGATCCTTTGACATATGGCTTTTTGTGTTCAGCAATCAATTCTTCAAATTTTACTTCAGGAGCTATTTGGGCTATTTCATAATCCATATTTACGAACTCTAAAGAATTAAAATTTTCAATTATTTTATAAAAAATTTCTGGATTTTCTTTTAAGTTTGTATTTGCATAGTCAAGAAAAATATCTTCTATGTTGATTTTCATTTTCCCGCCTCCTGTCACGGCCTAGTAATTAATCCGGGGAAGGGCGGTCCAGGAAAACCGCCTTTTCGGGGACGTCATCCCTATCCCCGGAAACTTAAATTAAAATTGTGACCAAAAAGTGACCACTTTATGAAAAACTATGGTAAAAAGTCATAAAACAATGTAAAGTGTATTAATTGTTTTTATTATATATTTCTATATGTTCTTATACAACGATTAATTTTAGTAATAATTTTAGGCACTCGATTTCTTTGATAGTCATAATATTATCCATAGACAAAGCCATCTCATAAAAAGCGTTTTAGACGTTTTTCGAAACCGTCATAAAATTAATGTATCGAAGCGCCCGGGAGAATAGTTTGGACACAAATTTCAAACATCAAGAAACAATGAAAGATCATACCGGGCCGCATGAATTTGAAATGGAGGGTTGGATAAGTTGCGCGCCCTTCGAGAGATTATTGAACATGAAGATTGTCGAGGCTTCAGACGGAAGAGCAACATTAACAATGCCCTTTCTCATCGATTTTGCTCAAGGCGGGGGTCTTATGCATGGCGGAGCACTGGTGAGTTTGGCTGATACTGCTGTTGTCATGGCGATCAAGAGTATCGTCCCACCCAAGACTCATTTTGCCACGATTTCTTTGGAGACGAAATTTCTCTATCCTGTTAAACAGGGAGTTGTTACCGCCCGAGCAAAGGTTTCGAATCAGAGCGGAAAAATATTACAGGGCATTGCAACCGTCTACAACGAAGATAACAGAACCGTACTTCAATTTTCATCAACCTTTAAAATGGCAAAAGAAAAAAGAATCAGAAACATCGCCTTTAAAGATGACGTTGATTAGAATCCTGATTGACGTACCAGGGCTTTATTCGGCGCATAAATACAATGATGAAATTAATGGAATAATGAACTTGAAACCGATGGTGATACAGATTCTGTGTGTCGTATTGTTTTGCATTGGAGGGATTGCATCAGCCGGACAAATCGATGACGTTCGTGCCAACGTATATGCTTGGCGTAAGTCTTGGCAAAACCGCGATATAAATCGTTACATGTCTTTTTATAGTCCGGACTTTAAATCAGAAGGGCTCGATTACAAGGGGTGGATGCAAAAAAAGGCCACGCTTTTTAAAACTTCTGGTGACATCCGGGTGGAGATAAATGATCTTGGTGTTTTTATCGAAGGGGAATATGCAACGGCAAGGTTCCTTCAGCGGTTTCACGGTTCGAAGTTTTCGGATGTTGGTGAAAAAACACTGACCATGGTCCAGTCAAACGGCAAATGGAAAATCGTCTCGGAAGCGTGGAAACCACTGGTATTATCTGATCGAGTCTCTGATGGAATGGCGCTGCGCTCCAACTCGAAGCAGACGGGTTCTGTATCTCCTCCATCCGATAAAACCGGTCAGAATCATAAGATTAAACCGATTTCGCGAAATAGCATCATTATTAAAAGTATTAAGTTTGAACCCAAAAAGGACCAAGACAGTGTATATATTGCTTCAAACACATTTTTTATTCCCGAGATCCTGACACTTGAAGGCAATAAACCAAGGATTGTTATTGATATTCGGTCTGTTTCTTCTTGGAGCGGACCTTATATAACTCCGGTTAGAGGAAATCTAATCAGACAGATCCGAACACATTTACACCCTGACACTAAAAAATTGAGGATTGTGTTGGACCTTAATCCTTCAGAGAATTATTTCATAAATCAAATCTATTATGAAAAAAAATATATCTACTGCATTGAAGTCAGATAAAATTTCAGGCCACCTTCCAGTTTGCTTCACCGAAAAACAGCGGAAGTTCTGCAGCGCATACCGGGCCCACCCTAACATGCCGTCCGCTTTGCTCATTTAGATTTTCTTGAATCGCTGATGCAAAGCCGGGTAGAAAAAGGGTTGACTCAGGCGCGATTTGATCGACATTCTCGCGGCTGATTTCCTGCATTACCCGTTCGGCGGTCATAACCTTATAGACAATTGCCATATCAACAGTATGCCCATCGGTATTTACCGCCAGATACCAGAACGGACTCAATGTGGTGGAAAGTACCGCAGTGAGAACTTCACCGGTGATCTTTGAGTTGCCGGAGACCAGAATCGGTGAATCCTTTCCCGGTTGGTTGATGGGAAAAAGACCCGTGGGACCGGGAGCGGGGAGCTGCAAAACCTCCACTTCGGGTAGAATCTCATCCGGTTTGACTGCCCAGAGCAGAGAAAAAAAGCGGATCCTTCCCATCTTGCAATGAGAGGGTTTGAGTTTGCCAGAACGAAGTTTTTCCAAGAACTCTTGCCGGCTGTGAAATCCACAGGCCCTGCAGTCATTGTAAGAGATATAAGGTTTGACGTTGATTTTCTTTTCATAAAGATCTGCCCGGAGCATCACATCCTCCTACTTTTTTTGGAGCTGCTTATTCATCGCATATATCTTATTTTGCTGCAAAGTTTTTTCCAGTCGAACTGTGTTTGACGGGAGTTACCGTAAAACCGGAAAGCTTCTTTGAGATCGATTTGTTTCAAAGGACTCAACTATAAAAAAATCAAAGATTAAGAAGATGCTCAATTTCGTTGATTAAGGTTGTCAGAACTTCTCCGGCCTTTCCCATGATGATATAATCACTGATTTCTTTTGAAAGGGGTGTTCTTTCAAGATTGATTTCTATGACCTTCGCACGCGCCTGCTTTGCAATCAGAGGTATCGAGGCGGCAGGTTGAACGTTTGCCGAAGTTCCGATGACAAGCATAATATCACACGTGGAGGCGGCCATTTCTGATCGCCTCAGGTACTGTTGTGGAATCATCTCACCGAAGAAGATACATTCGGGTTTATAAATTCCGCCGCATTCACATCGAGGAGGAATTTTTCCGATGTCGATTTTTATTGTTTCGCATTTATTGTTGCACTCCATACATCGCTGCCATGCAAAATTTCCGTGAAACTCGACAACATCTGTATTGCCGGCCATCTGGTGCAGCCCGTCGACATTTTGGGTAATGATCGTTTTTAAAAGTCCCAGCTTTTCGAGTTTGGCCAATCCTTTATGTGCGGTATTGGGTCTGGCGTTGTCAATGATTACTTTCATTTCTTTAATCAAAACATCCCAGACTTTGGCCGGATTTTTCATAAAGGCGTCAATGTGAGCATATTCCATGGGATCGAATTTTTCCCACAACCCACCTTTCCCTCTGAAAGGGGGGATTCCGCTTTCGACAGATATTCCGGCGCCGGTTAAGGCGACAATGTTTTTTGAACTGACCATATCTCTCGCAGCTCGGTGAATTAGTTCTTTCATTCGTTTTTAACTGTTGGAATAAATTGAATAACTTTACAGGTAAGTTCTCACTTATAGCGTGAATGTCATATCGCAGCCGACGGCGAAGCATTCAAGATGGTGGCCCCTGTCAGCAATGATCCGCCTGCAAGACTCGACCATTTCATCAACCTGCTGATCGGTTCGTTCCTGGTTTAAATGAAACAGACCAAACTGTTTCACCCCGGCATCAATGGCAAGATCAAGGGTTTCCGTATATACCGAATGACCCCATTCTATTTTGGAGGGATACTCTTCAGGGATGTACTCTGCATCATGAATCAAAAGATCGGCATCCGCGGAAAATTCCATATAATCTTTATATGAAAGACCTCCGGGGTGTCTAAAACCCAGTTCATTATCTGTTAGAAAGACAAATGATTTACCGTCTTCCGTAAGTTTATATCCGCTGCCTTTATCAGGATGGCTGATCGGGATCGGTGTTATGGTAACAGAGCCGATCTCAAACGCCGACGTAAATGCATCAACATATTCCATTTTCGCACTAATTTTAGAATATCTGACAGGAAAGCTCGGCGGAGTCATAATTCTGGAGAGAATGGTTTCCACGAATTTGCTGTGAAAGGGACATCTGTACATCATGAATTCAGCCTGTTTTTCATATAGGGGTTTGAAAAAAGGAAACCCCATTAAGTGATCCCAGTGGGAGTGGGTGAAAATGAGGTTGTATTTGAAGCGGTTTTCATCGATCAGCTTGTTGCCAAGCCTTCGTATGCCGGTTCCGGCATCTACAATGATAATGTCGTCACTTTTGGTTCTAATTTCCAGACAGGTGGTATCCCCCCCATATTTGATATATTCTTCACCTGAAACCGGGATGGAGCCTCGCGACCCCCAGCATTTGATAATCATTGTCGATCCTTCTTTCCCAAAAAGGTAGTCCAGATGCCGTCACATTCCCAAGACTTAATGATGTTTATCCGATTCTTGGATAAAGCAACGCTCACCTCTCTTGCCTGGCTGCGCAGCAGACCGGAGAGAATAAACCACTTCTTATTATAAAAACTTTGGGAATCGGTTAGATGTTTCATAACATCATAGTGGATGTTTGCTATCACAAGATCTGAAGGTGAGTCAATAAAATCCTCTGCTCGTCCCTGGGAGACCAGAATTCTTTTTTCCAAGTTGTTCAGGCGTACATTTCGCAATGCCGTATGTGCAGCCAAATAGTTAAAGTCAATGGCAAGCGTTCTTCTGCATCCAAGAAGGGATGCAGCCAATGCAAGAATTCCCGTTCCTGTCCCGATATCTATAGCAAAATCTATGCGATCACGCAAGAATGCCATTTCAAGTGCTTTGAGACAGTCTCGTGTTGTGGTATGTAAACCATTGCCGAATACAACTCCGGGATCAAGCAAAATGGTGAGTTCTTTTTGACACAAGTTCATTTTCTCCCCATTTTTTCTCCATGGTGGAACAATATGAAAACGACCGATTTTTTCAGGAACTGTTTTACCTCCATGCCATTGATCATAGGTCATATGAAATTCATCAAGAAGGTACATTTCGGGATTCAAACGAAGTATTTTTGAGACTTCGTCCGGGGAAGATTTGGAAAAAAAGAGAAAAGAAAAATCATCTTCCTGCCAGTTACCGATGAAATCGCTTTCACATATTTTATGGTCCGGTTTCAATCGGCCATGAAGATAGTAGATGTATAGTTCTTTGTAAGGGGTGTTCGTAAATTCTTTTCCATCTTTGAAGTTGTGTGCTGTTTTAATCATTTTCCAGTGAACAATCCAACTACCATTCCATGGGGTCGAGCAATGTAAACCCCATTTTTTTTATTTTTATTTTTAACGGCCCGATGTTTTGAGTCAAGAGATACGGAAAAACAGCCCGCCTACCTTCATCCCAGTATCTTGAAACCAGAATACTTCCGAATGAAATATTCTCTTCGGAAATGGCATCAACAATTTTTTTCATTTGCCCGATTTTATTCTCTACGATGATGCCCATAAGGGTTCCGGGCTCTTCTAAGCCCAAAACATTGATAAACTCACGTAAAAGATCACGAACGGTTATAATACCTATGAGTTTTTGTTGTTCGACAACGACGGGAAGTGCTCCGAAATGTTTTTTGAATAATAAAATGAGCGCGTCTTGAATGGTGTCTTGAGGAGAAATAGTAACCGGATCTTTTGTCATTATATCTTTAATTTTACATGTTGAAAAACGTTTCCATTCTTCCGGGCCATTTTCTTCAATAAAATGGGAAGATGGCAATGCGCTTCTAATATCTCTATCCGTGACAATTCCAATGAGCAGATTATTTTCATCGACCACAGGAAGATGGCGAATGAGATGTTTCGACATTTTTTCCTGTGCTTGAGAGATATCATCATCTTTGTCAATGGTAACGACATTTCTGGTCATTACTTTGCTGATAAACATTTTATCCTCCGATGATTACAAACTTTGCCTGACAGGGTTGTGACGAAATTTATATTTTTTGCATTAAAACGTCTTGCTTTCAAATGCCTAGTAGAGATTTGACATGGTTTGCTCCCAGTTCCGGGAGGCGTTTAAGGCAGTACCCTCCCTCAAGTACGGAAATCACTCTCCCATTCGAGTAAAGATCCGCCAGGGCGAGGATCTTTTCCATTATCCTTGTATATCCTTGTGTTGACAGTTTTATATCGGACATATCATCGTCAACATGGGCATCAAACCCTGCAGATACGATGATCACATCAGGGCTGAATGCTTCCAAAACCGGGATGAGATCTCTTTGTATAAGTCCATGGTATTCTTTGTCTCCATGACCCGGTAATACCGGATAATTTCGTGTCGTTCCGGTTCCTTTGCCACTGCCGGTTTCAAAGGCTCGCCCGGTTCCGGGAAATGCAAATGTCGGATGCTGATGAATGGAGTAGTAGAACACATCGGGATCTTCTTCGAAAATATGCTGGGTGCCGTTACCATGATGAACGTCAAAATCGACGATTCCAATCCTTTGTATGCCCCATTCTACTTGTAAATATCTGGCGGCTATTGCAGCATTATTAAAATAGCAAAATCCCATGGCTTGGTCATATTCCGCATGATGACCAGGGGGTCTGACAGCGCAGAAGACATTGTCCAGTTTGCCCATGAGCACTCTGTTTGCGGCATCAAGAATGCCGCCAACAGCCAGAAGGGCCGTCTCATAACTTTCGGCGCAAATCCGGTTGTCAGGATAGTCAAATATCGGATTTCCAGAGCGGCAAGCAGCTTCAAAGCGTTCAATATAATTTTTTTCATGGACGGTTTCGACCCATTTTAAATCCGCCCGACTGGCCTGGAATATGGTCAGCTTTGAAAGAAATCCGGCATCTTTTATCCCTTGATGAATGGCCTTTAGCCGTTTCGGACTTTCAGGATGGTCGGGTCCTGTGTCATGGAGAAGAAATCTTTCATCATACAAATACCCGGTTCTTTTCATATATTTCAAAATGGGCTATGGAATTATCTTGTCGAATATTTCAAATGCAGCCTTAACCGCTTGATTGTCCTCAGGAATATCAATGGTCGGTCGTCCGTTTAAATCATATTCATATACGTCGATGTCTTCAGGTATGGTCCCGGCAAATTCCAGGCCATTTTTTTTAATCATATTTAAAACGGTGTCAGATGGCGCCTCTTTAACCTGGTTTATGATGAGGTAGCTTTTAGAGACGCCGATATTCAGATTTTTTGCTAAATCATAAATTCGAATGGCTGCCTGGAGACCCCGACGGGATGTGTCTGAAACAATGAGAAGAATGTCTACATTGCTGGTGGTCAAGCGGCTGATATGTTCCATTCCAGCTTCATTATCCATCACGATATAAGGATAATTACCGGTCAGTTTTTCCAGAAATCCTGTCAACAGTGTATTTGCAGCACAATAACATCCTGGACCTTCAGGTTGCCCCATCACAACGAGGTCGAACCCATCGTCTTCCACAATCGCCTGTTGCAGTTTCATGTTCATGAAGATGTCTTTTGTCATTCCGCTGGGCACGATTCCCTTTTTCATTTCTTCCCGGGCATTGCCAAGGGTGTCAGGGACTTCAAGGCCACAGACTTCATTTAGGTTTGCGTTACTGTCGGCATCCACAGCAAGGATGGGTGTTTTATCCATCTTTATCAGGTACTTGATTAGCATTCCGGCAACTGTTGTTTTCCCGGTGCCTCCTTTTCCCGCAAGTGCAATTGAAAACGGCATGGCATCTGATTTCCTTTCCAAAATAGTATTAAGTTTTAATTTAGAATTAATATTTTTGATTTTTACAAACCCTTCATATTTAAACTATAACAATTTCTGTGTAATTATTCCAGTTGAAAGGTTCAGTCAAGTTCCTTTTAGGTTTGCTGCATTTAAGATATCTATATATTTACAGATCCTCGACCGTCTCAAACTCCTTGCATTAGGTTGGAGCATATGCTAAATTTCAAAAAAAATAAAACTTTTAAGGAGATGTAGAATAAAATGGATTTTGAGCTGACGAAATCACAAAAAGAAATCCAGAAAGCTGCCAGGGATTTTGCCAAAGGGGAATTTGACAAAGATCTTGCCCTTGAGTTGGACAGAAAGCACGAATTTCCGGAAAAGATATGGAAAAAAGCTGCTGATTTGGGATTCATCGGTATTCACTTTCCGGAACAATATTCAGGTCAAGGGCTCGGTGTTCTTGAGAATATTATAGTTGCAGAAGAGTTTTGTAGCAGGGATTCTACCATCGGCAGTGCCGTGATACTTGCCGGTTTTGCATCTGAATGCGTTTTGCGTTTTGGCAGCGACGCCCTAAAAGAAAAATTTCTGCCGCCTGTTGCGGAGGGTAAAATGCTCTCTGCCGGAGCGTTTACAGAGCCTGATCACGGTTCCGATATTACAAGGATGGATACGACAGCCCAAAAGGATGGGGACGAATGGGTCATAAACGGGTCAAAAATATTCATTACCAATGGTGAGAATGCCGGTTACTACTGTGTTCTCTGTCAGACCGATCCGGAAAGCAAACCCACCTACCGTGGAATAAGCTTGATCTTGGTGGAGGCAGAACGGAAGGGAATTTCTGCGACGGATGTGGGAGAAAAGATGGGAATTCATATGATGTCCACAGCAGAGGTAAATTTTAAAGATGTCCGTGTTCCGGTTTCAAATCTTATCGGAAAAGAGGGAAAAGGGTTCTATCATGTTCTTGAATTTTTTGATGAAAGCAGGATACTGGTTGCCGCCCAGGCACTTGGAACTGCCCAGGGCGCTTTTGATCGTGCGTTGGCCTATGTAAAACAGAGAGAACAGTTCGGTAAAAAGATTGCACAGTTTCAGGTTACCCAACACAAACTGGCAGATATGGCCACAAAAATTGAACTTTCCAGGTTAATTACTTACAAGGCTGCATGGAATTTCGATCAGGGACGTATCGATCCAAAACTGACGTCCATGGCAAAGATGTATGCTGCCAGAACTGCAGTGGAAGTTGCCGACGAAGCCATCCAACTGCTTGGCGGATACGGATATATGGCAGAGTACGAAGTGGAGCGCTTTTACCGGGATGCCAAAATCACGGAAATTTATGAAGGCACCAAGGAGATCCAGAAAAACACCATTGCCAGTGCCATCATCGGGAGATTGAAGTAAAGACCTAATCCAAAGGACCAGGTTTTTCAGAGCAAAATATACATATAAGAGGAGGTTTTATGTTGAATCTCATTAAAAAATCCATGTTGACCGGTATCGGTTTGGCCCTCATCGCAAAGGACGAGGTTGAAGATTTGGCCAAGGAACTCGTTAATAAGGGAAAAATGTCAGAAAGTGAAGGAACCAAGTTTCTGGAAGATCTTCAAAGAAGGTATGATGAGACCCAAAAAAAGCTGGAAGAAAAGGTCCAGCGAGCGGTTAAGGACTTTATGAAAAAAGCGGATGTTGTCACCGGAGATGAATTAAAAGGGTTGAAAAAGGAAATAAGGGATCTTAAAAAAGCCATCAGCGAAGGAGGGGATACTTCCAAGTAGGGTGGCATTCGTTGGCCTGTTAAAAAAACCGGTCAGCTGCCAAAAACCGGCATAACGAATCAACCGTCCAACAGGCTTAACGGGCTGAAAAATTCAAAGATTTGAAGGCTCACAACAAAGCGCTTTTTCGTCAGGAATACATCCATTACCAATAAGATGATAAATACAAACAATATTCTTCTCAAATGCTGAGCATAAGAAAAATCGGTGTTGTAGGCCGAACCTACCGAAATCTCAACCGATACCGTCAGATAGTGACAATTCTTTTCAAGTATGGTTTTGGCGATCTCATAGAGCTTCTCAAGATCGATCAGTACATAGAGGTTGGGCTTCAGCTTATTTCAAAAAATCGGCGCAAGCACTTTGAAAAACTTTCAAGGGCAGAAAGGGTGAGAATGGCCTTTGAAGAGCTCGGCCCCACCTATGTAAAACTCGGCCAGATTCTATCCACCCGCCCTGATCTCATCCCCATTGATTTTACGCAAGAACTTTCCAAACTTCAAGATAAAGTTCCTCCCTTTTCGTTCGATGTGGCGAAAAGGAACATTGAATCAGAGTTTGGTAAACCCATTGAAGAACTTTTCGATTTTTTTAGCGAAACACCGGTTGCTGCTGCCTCCATCGGTCAGGTACACAAGGCCAGTTTAAAGGATGGTGAAATGGTGGCGGTAAAGATTCAGCGACCCGGCATCAAAAAGATCATCGAAATCGATCTTGAAATTATGCTTCATTTGGCAACGCTGGTAGAACGCAACATAAAAGAGATGGCCCTGTATCGACCGGTTAAAATCGTGGAAGAATTCGCCCGAACCCTTGAAAGGGAGATTGACTATACCATTGAAGCCAGCAGTATGGAACGATTTTCCCGCCATTTTTTGGACGATTCCAGCATTTATATACCAACCGTTTTCAGAAGCATGTCAACGGAGAATGTTCTGACCATGGAACTGATGGATGGCATCAAAGTATCTGAAATCGACCAACTTGAAGGGGCGGACCTTGACCGGAAAAAGATTACTGCCCTGGGTGCTGATTTTTACCTAAAACAAGTGTTTGATCTCGGTTTTTTTCATGCAGACCCTCACCCAGGGAATATTTTTATACTTCCTGAAAATGTTATCTGTCTCGTAGACTTTGGCATGACCGGGGCGGTGGATCGCCAGACCAGAGAAGATTTTGTCGATTTGATAGACAGCGTTATCCATCGACAAGAAGCAAGGGTGACCCAGGTGCTTTTAAAACTGACACACTGGGAAGAAGAGCCTCATATTAGACAGCTTGAAAAGGATGTGTCGGACTTTATGGGCCAGCACCTTCATAAGCCCTTGAAGGAAATCGAGATCGGAAGGTTGTTGAACAATTTGCTTGAGCTGGTGTCACGACATCGTCTTATGATTGCTCCGGATATATTCCTTATGATGAAGACGTTGACGATGGTGGAAGGCGTGGCACTGGCACTCGATCCTGATTTTGACATGATCGCTCAGGCTGCACCGTTCATAAAACGAGTTAAATTTGAACGGTTCTATCCCGGAAGAATCGCGAATGATATGATCCAGCTCGGATCTCAAATGATTCAGTTCGCTCAGCAGTTTCCTAAAGATTTGCTCGAGATTACACGACTGGTGAGACTTCAGAAACTGTCTTTAAAAATGGAGCATAAAGGGCTTGAAGCCATGATGGCGACCCATGACCGCGTCAGTAACAGAATATCATTTTCAATCATTATCGCGGCACTAATCATTGGTTCAGCACTCATCGTTATTTCTGAAACTCCTCCCCTTTTTTATGGCATATCCTTGATTGGAATTGTTTTGTTTTCAACCGCTGCAATTATGGGAATCTGGCTTCTCATCGCGATATTAAGAAAGGGAAGATTATAAATTATAGCATCGTATATCCCGGTCCTTCACCCCCTTCCGGGCATGTCCATGTTATATTTCCGTAAGGGTCCTTTATATCACAAGTTTTACAGTGAAGACAATTGGATGGATTCAGCTTGAGTCGACGTGTTGATGTCTTTGGGTCGGTTTCGATTTCGTAAACATCGCCTGGACAGAATCTTGTGCATGGAGATTTATAGGACGAAAAACATTCATTGACGCAAAGGTCTTTATCGTGAACGATAATATGGCTGGGTTGATCCTCCCTGTGCATGGTTTTGGATAGATATACACCGGTAAGTTTATCTACAAACAAAACGCCATCGAGGGTTTTCTTTTCAGCCGCTGAACGGACATCTTCGTGGCTCTCTTTTGCGGGATTTAGCGTATCTGAATCGGGTTGGATCGGCATTTTATCGACAAAACCCCGCCCCTTGGTGAGATATTGAGCACCGATGTGAATCCATTTTATCAGGCCCTTTTTCGAAAGGGCCTGGGAAAAATTCCTGGCCTCGTAAATTTCTTTGCCTGCCCAGTTGTTCCCAAACGATTCAGAATAAACGCCGAGTGTTTCTTGTGTAAAATCATTTTTTTCCAAAGCGTTTACGATGGCCTCTGCGGCCATCATCCCCGACTTCATGGACAAATGTACCCCTTTTAAACCCGGCGTGTTCTGCATGGATGCACATCCGCCCACAAAAACACCGCCGTCTACGGCAAGTTTGGGGATGGTAAAATACCCACCGGATGAAACGGTTCTTGCACCTTGTTCCAAGACTTTTCCGTTTTTAATGATGTTCGCCACAAAAGGATGCTGTTTGAATTTTATGAATTCATCATATAAATCCAACATGGGATTCTGGTAACTGAGTCCCACAAGAAAGCCGATGGCCACCATGTTATTTTTAATCTCATAAATAAACCCGCCTCCAGGAATATCCAGCCCCAGGGGGTATCCCAATGTGTGAATGTCGTTTGTGTCGTTGAAGGTAAAGTAATTATTTTCCGGAAGCTGAATCACTTCTTTGATGCCGGATTCAAACACCTGGGGCATTTTATCGGAAAAAAGATTTAGTTTTTGTGAGACATCCTTCGTTAGACTTCCCCGCGCCCCTTCACCGAAAACCGTTACTTTGGCCAGCAAATCGATTCCAGGTTCAAAATTGTTCTTGGGACGTCCATCTTTATCAAGACCTTTGTCGCCGGTGCGTACGCCGATAATCGTATTCTGATCTTTAGCATAGAGAACTTCTTTGCCTGAAAAACCCGGAAAAATATTTACACCGAGTTCTTCGGCGATACTTCCCAGCCACCGGGTGAATCTGGAAAGACTAATGATCAAGAAGCTTTTATTGTGCATATATTTGGGAACTATGGGAATTCGGTAGTGTTTTTTTCGAGTCAAAAAATAGAACCCATCTTCTTTTACGGTTGATTCAACGGGACATTCTTTTTCCAAATAATTTGGAAGCAGTTCCTTTAAGGCAATCGGATTTAGAATAGCACCGCTCAATGCATGAGATCCAATTTCCGCACCCTTTTCGATCAGGGCCACTTCCGGGGTTAAATTTTTTTCCTTGGCGATTTGCATCAGACGGATGGCGCCTGCAAGACTTGCAGGACCACCCCCCACAAAAAGCACATCAAAATCAATTTTTTCACGCTCAATATCCATTTTTTGAACCTCGAATGTTAATATCAGTTAAAAATACACACTAAAATGAACCCGCAAATACATACGGATTCAGAATTTAATTTGGTCAATTATCATGATATTTTTGGTTTGTAAACCATATCTGCATCATATGTATTTGTTTCGAAATTTAAGAGCTCGTCCATAGGTGGCCACTCGGCTTTTTGGGACTGCTGCATCAACCGGCGGCTGAAACGGAATGTTATTATGACAATAACTATAGGCGGATAAGAAGGCTTTTTAGATTAGTATGGTGCGAAATTTGAGATATGAGTTTTAAAGTATGGATGTAAGCATATAATAT
>Ga0209536_100010509_pt1 | contig 13648 bp, 12 predicted proteins | sample DeeMarSeWOR28_12_FD_187461 | JGI IMG/M metagenome (GOLD analysis project Ga0209536, IMG submission 187461) | Marine sediment microbial communities from White Oak River estuary, North Carolina - WOR-2-8_12 (SPAdes) (version 2) | ecosystem: Environmental > Aquatic > Marine > Intertidal zone >...
AAACTGAGACAACATTTTCAGCATCACAAGAGTTGCGTAGGGGCAAGGATCGTCTTTTCTTCCAGGTCCTCTGAATTTACCCAGTTCCTTTGAAACAACGCAATGCCACCCATTTTCATGGACTAAACTAGCCAAATATTCAGCTGCTTTTTGTACTTGCTTTTCTTTGTTTAACCCAAATTTGGCTAATGAATAGATTATTATTGGAGCGTCGCACAAAGCCCACGCCCATTCAGTGCTACCAGAGCCTCCAAAATGCTTAGGAATATTCGTTGGTAATTGGAAGGGGCCTTCATCAGATCTGTGCTCAAATATCTTTTCAACAATCTCCTTAACGTCTGAGTCCTCTTTCTTCAGCCCTAAATCTGCAATATAAGATAGTTTGTGGAACGGTTGGCGGGCACTTCGATGGCTACTCAGTACTATTCCCGGCCACCCTTTCAACTCTTGCAATAGGAAATGAACTCTTGAGTCCTCAATTATTCCTTTCTTTGCAGATATGACTTGAGGTTCATTTTCCAATTGCCCCAACAAATCCACGCGAGTTCTGTACTCCACATAGGGTTCTCCCTTCAAGAGCCACTCAATTATTTCTTCCAAGGCTACTTCCCTAACTCTTTGCCAATTTAATACAAGCTTGAACTAAGTACTTAATTCGTTTTTCCAAAGTGCCAGTTCAGATAAAGGGATGCACATACACGTGTGTGAGCGAAAAGAAAGATTGAATAAAAAAATTGAATTTAGAAGAGTTTGCAGTATTTTTTTAACCCTGATTACTACGCAGGTAATGCTATTATGTTAAGCGTTCTGTCAGCCATGTGTGCTAATTGGGCACCCAGCAGTTCGCTCCATTGTATTTTAACCGTATAGGTTCCAGCGTCCACGTCTTCCAGATAGAAATTGATGGCGTACGAACCATGTTGGGATGATCCAGCGGTTGTGAACAAGACCATTGCTCCCGAATTCGGATTAGCCACAGTTGAATCCACCAAAGCTCGCACAAAGAGAGAATCTCCTGCTCCGTCCACCCAAGCTTCAGCGCTAAACATGATTATCAAATTGCTTTTTCTATTCAGAGATATAGTCAATGCGGTGTCAGGTACATCCACAAAGGACGTTGAATTTGTTGATGCCAAAGACATGTTATAAGTGGCAAAGTAAGGAATTGCACCTGCCCCCAGTTTGGTACTAGTTACAGAGCCGTCCTCAATTTTAGGCGTAGTTACTGCACCGTCTGCAATCTTTTCTGTAGTTATTGCTCCATCCGCAACTTTTACTGTAATTATGGCTCCGTCCTCAAGATCTTGCGCTGTTACGCTTCCATCTAAAATTTTGGCGGAAGTCACGGCGCCATCAGATAATTTAGCAGTAATGATAGCTCCTTCTGCAATCTTTAACTCAGTTATTGATCCATTGGCAATCTTATCTCCAGTTACCGCGCCCTCAGCAATCTTTGTCGCAATTACGGCGCCATCTGCAATTTTGATCGCAGTCACCGAGCCATCCATCAGATCCACTGCAGTTATCGAGCCATCAAGTATTTTTGCGGATGTAACGGCGCCATCAGCCAGTTTAATCGTTACAACAGCTTCGTCTCCTATCTTTGGTGCTGTGATGGCATCATCTGCGATATTCTGTGTCTCGAGAGGGGGAAAGATGCTGGGTGAAAAGTAGACCAAAGCCAAGGTTGTTACCAAGGAGAGAATCCAAGCCAGAATTATGATTGGCAGTGCTTTCTTCATCGTAAGTCCATTTTCAGACAATATAATACCTCCTTTAAACAAACTCTTGCAGAAGAAGCGAATATCTATTTTATGAATGGCCAATCAATATTTTAGCAAACTATTCCTTGTTGATTTATAACCAATGCTTCATCAAAGATTTACTGCAGTGCAAGTACAGAAATATTCCAACGGCACTGTAGTTCGGTTTTTGATATATTTTGCTTGCTGAAATTTCCTTTATATGATTTGGAGCAAATGTCTTATATCTTGAGGAATGAGATAATATGGGCTTCAATTTATCTTTCGGTAAGAACGCGAGAATGCGAAAGTTAATCGGAGAATATATTAACGCTAGAGTAAGAGAAAAAAGAGCCTTTGCAGATCTATTAAAACGGCTCAATGCTGAATTAGATGACAACCAGATTCAAGATAAAGCATATGAACGGTTAAGAACAAATCTTGAGGTACAGTTTTATCAAAAACAAGAAGAAGAATGGTCAAAGATAAAACACAAATTCAAATCATAGACTAAAACATATCAATTAATGGCGTCTAGCTCCTAGTTGCCTAAGGGCTAATCGTTTTGCAGAAATGTGAAATTGAGAAGATAAAGAAAAGGCACAAGGATCTTCAAAGAAACATCAGTTTTTTAACGTATTGTCTCTTTCCTTCTTGGTTGTGGAAGCTAAAAATTAATCTTCCCTCCCCTGTTATTTTCCTGCCTACTCTTTCTACCCTCTTTTTCTTTTTCCAGGCAATTTAATTCTCAGCCCTTGGAAAACCATTGTGCAGGGTTGTTTTATACTTCGCAACCCAATTGGTGAAATCAAATTTAATGCCCAACAATTAGAATCAGCATATGCTGCTGATAATTGATAGATTGTTTTCTAATGTTCTAAATTTTGGTACAGAATGTTCTATTGCATAGAACTTTATACCGTTATGAATTATGTATGAAGGGAGTGGAGGATTAATGAAGAATCGAATCCTCGTTGTTGCTCTTGTTTTTTCATTGGTTATGCTAATTCTGAGCATATCTATGTATTTGTCAACTTTAGCAAATCTTGGCGATTCTAGTCAGGATCAGACGGAGCCTCCAGCCTCACCCGTCTCGGTCGGTCAGCTGAAGATTAATAATTTGAAAGCCTCTTCAGATGGAACTGTTTCGCTTGATGTCACTTTATATAATTGTGATTCCGGAGTCATTGAAGCGGTTATGATAAATGGCAAAAACTATCCCTGGTCAGAAGGTAGCGCTCAAGATGGCGCCATTTCAAAAGGAGAGACAAAGAGTTGGAGCAAGGACATAGGAACTCTAATTTCGGGCTCAAAGATTGCGGTCATGCTTCAAGCATCCCCCGAAAAAGCCAGCGGGAGCGTGACAGTTGATGGATCAACTGACCCAGACGTTCCGAATGAACCTGAGGTTCCAAATCCTCTAAAGTATTTTTATGATTACTATTCTGCTGTTGGCTTGTTCGAGCGGGGAGTATATTTTGTTTCGACCAGTCAAGATCCGTTAACGCAGTTGCCAAGATCCGACATTCCACGAAGTTATTGGGAGATAATGCATGAAAACGTTACAATTCAGGCAAACGACCAAGACTTTGTCAGCATACTGGTTTGCAGGGGCGATTTTCCCACTGGAGGATATGCTCTTTCGGTTGAGTCTTTCAGCTGGCTTGAATCTTATCCGGTCAAGTTCCGTTTCCAAGTTAACTTCACCGATCCAGGTGAGGGAGTCGCAGTCACCCAAGCCTTCACCAATCCGACTGTGCTGATTCCCGTTGGAAAGCTCTCACCTGGAAAATACCAGGTTGAAATCCATATAGTCTCCTACATTCTCACTTTTGACGAACAAGGCAAACCCAACTACAGACCAATATTGACATTCAAAGAAGAAGTGTGGACCCAGACCCTTACTGTCACAAGCGCACAAGCACCCTCCCCCTCGACGACTTTCAAAGTAGTAGTGAACGCAAACCCCTTCTCAGATCTTAGAGTTCCAATAGACATAACGTCAGAGATAACCCAAGAGAAAGCTGAACTGCTAGCCAAGTCAACATTTGTTCATGTTATGGGTGAACAGACCCTCTTCCGTTTGGATGACCTAACCTTCACTACCAAGCAGATTGCCGCACGATTCACCTGGGGAGTTGATCAGAATGATATGGGACATATCTTCGAGATGACAGCCGACCTCACAACTCTCCAGATAACGGTTAGTCACTGCTTCTAGGTCCGGTTTCATTATAATAGGCCAGAATGCATGTTTTTCTACAATCAAGTTAAAACATCAACGATATTGACAAAAACGGACACATAACAACCCAAGATATTAAATTCTGTCGCTTGGACTTGAGGACTGACTTAGGTTAAACCCAGACCTAACTCTTTTAAAAAACAAGTATAACATTATCTGTTATGTTAGGATTTGCCGAGAAACTTATTGATAGCTTGGCAAAACATGGCTTTCAAGCAAGACTTGTATCCGTCTCCCATTTGCATCAGCTACAAAAAGAAATTGGAAGCCTTCATAATGATGCATTGCTTAACAATCAATTTTTCAAAGACCGCCTTGCTTGGTTCGACTTTGCCCTTCCTAAAAACTTGCCCGAAGCAAAATCCCTGATTGTCCTAGCTGTCCCCAGACCACAAACTCGGGCGATTTTCCTCTGGAATGGACAACGACTTCCATTAATTCTTCCTCCTACCTACACCGGAGAGAATGAAACAATAGAACAAGTTGAAGCCTTCTTGGCAAAAATTCTCAGTAAAAAAGGTTACAAGTTAGCAGGGACAAAACTTCCCCTAAAACTGCTGGCGGCTCGCAGTGGTCTAGTTCAATACGGTAGAAATAATGTCAGCTATATCTCTAATTTGGGAAGTTTTTTCCAACTTGCAGCCGTCTATTCTGATATGCCTTGTGAAATGGACTCTTGGCAAGAAGCAAAAATGATGAAGGGCTGTAAAGAATGCGAGCTATGTCTCCGAGCTTGTCCTAGTGGTGCCATATCCACAGACCGTTTTCTTCTACGGGCAGAACGATGCATTGTCTACCACAATGAGAAAAAAGGTGATGTTCCGTTTCCTAGATGGATGAAGGGTTCTTGGCACAATTGCATTGTAGGATGTATGCGTTGCCAAAAAGTATGTCCAGAGAACAGGGAATTCATCAAGTGGATCGAAGAAGAAGAGGAATTTTCAGAGGAGGAAACCACCCTACTTCTTCAAGGTGTATCACAGAAAACGTTGCCAATTTCGACACTTAGAAAACTGGAGCGCCTGAATCTAACTGATTACTTAAACTGTCTTCCTCGCAACTTGAGCGTCTTCTTCAACAAAGCCAAGTAGAGACCACCTAAAAAGGTAGTTTGGTCTTGCCAAATTTCAATGCCTAGCAGTCTATTCTCCAAACCAATCGACATTTCCCCATCTTTCAATCTTAAGCGCTTTACTTCTCTTGTTAACTGCAATCTTATTTCCCCTTTTATCCTCAATAACCAACCTTGATTTGAACAATTTCGCAGTTAAGGAGTATTCTTTTTCACTAACAATTAATCGAAAACTCCATGCAGAACGTAATTCCGGCACTCTTTGCGTCATGCAATCACTATGATGTAATACTCATAATCATTTTAAAACCTGTTCAAGAAAAGCAAGCCGGATGATTTGTGAGGTGAAACTGCTTATAGAAATAATGTCTAACACTCTACAATATTACCAGGGGAGACGAAGAAATGAGTTTAAAAGAGACTTTGAAGCAAAACTTGGGTTGGAATTCACTGATTGGTTTGGTACTATTCTTTATGGGAGTTGGATCCATAGTCTGGAGTTCATCACCCAAAATAACGATATTGGCTATGGTGCATATTTATTTAAATAATCTATATTTTCATGTTCCAATTTATAATGTTGTTGTGAATTTTTCAGCAAGGTTGAATTTGATTCTCAAACTCGCCTTTCACGGCATTATACTTCCTGCGAAAAACTGCTCAACAAAAAATATTGAAAGAACAAAATGACTAATATAAGGAGAATTTAAATTAACTTTCCCCATCTTAGCAGTAGGAGAACTTGGTGTTGACAGCAGAAAATAGCGTTGGCTGGCCATATGACACTATTGAACATTGGCCACCTATGACCTATCGAAATCAAGCAGTCCCAACAGAAGACAACCTCAAATCTTTCACTGATTTCTTGGAAACAGAGAATTCATCGAAACAAAAGAAACAACTGCAGCCTTGGATTCCCTTCTGCGAAGGAAGATGCAACTTCTGCTATTTTCCCGTTGAATGCGGAAAGCAAAATATAAAACCCTACCTTTCAGCCATGAAAAAAGCACTAAAAACCTACGCAAAAAGCAACTATGTCCAATCCAGCGTCTTCAACGAAGTGTACATAGGCGGCGGAAGTCCCACCGTCCTCCGAAATGAACAAATTACTGACCTTTTGAGGTTTTGTAAAAACGAGTTCAATCTGAGCGAGAAATGCTTCACCAAATTTACAGCCTGCACCCACAATCTCACAAAGAAGAAGATTGAGCTGCTAGTATCAAATGAAATCAACCAGCTAGACATCGGCATTCAAACATTCAGTGAAGCCCTACGCAGAAACCTAGGAATGCGGGATAGTGGAGCAGAAGCACTAGAGAAATTAAAAGAAGCAAAAAAACGAGGGTTGATGCTCAGCATTGACCTGCTTTATAACCTTCCTGGACAAACGATTGAGCAATGGAGGGAAGACTTAAAACAAGCACTGAATCTAGATGTAGAAAGTATAGATTGCTATCCACTGGATTTATACTCGGGGACTCCACTCTCTGAAAAAATAAACAGTGGTGAACTCCCCTCGAATCACGATCCTGAAAAAGAACTCAATTTGTATTTCGAAGCCTATAACTTGCTAAAAAAGAATAATTATCAGCCCACCTGTCACAACAGGTTTTCAAGAATTGAAGAAGACATGGAAAAACCTTCTTCCGAAGTAATAGGAACAGGAGCGGGTTTTTTCATGGGCCATCTGGGCTCTTTCCAGTACTCAGACATAGAGGATGTGAACAAATACATCAATGCAGTGCGAAATGGTTCTTTTCCAATAGCTCGACTTGCTGAACTCTCAAATATAGAAAAGATGAAGAAAGCTATGATGCTTATTTATGTCCGAGTTCCTGTTGGTCGGTATTCTTTTAGAAACCAGTTTGGCCAGTTTCCTGAGGAAGCATTCCCAAAGGCTATTGCCACTCTCAAACAAAAAGGCTTGATTGAAGAAAAGAATGGGAAGATAGCTATGACGGAGAGAGGCGACCCTTGGCGCTTTAATATAGCTTGGGAATTCTTCAAAGAACCTTTTTGACACATTTTTAGATGGCATCTCTCTGCCTACGGATAATTTTTTAAGCCGAACTAAACAACCAAATGAACGGGGTTAAAACGGGAATCGCAAAAACTTTCACTGGTGAATTAGCGAAACACAAGTTGCTGGTTTACTTCGTTATCCTTTGGGGGGCAATGTTGTTCTTATGGACAGTATACGGTATAATTGAGTACGGGTTTGAGCTGACGGATGCATTGGGTGTTATAGATCTACTTTTCCACCTGTCAGAGCTATTTGCGGGTGGACTATTAGTGCTGTTGGGAATAAACCTACTGATGAACTTCGATTTTCTCAAAGCCATAAAAAATGAAAGGTTGCTTGTCTTCTTCTTGATTCTTTGGGCAGCATCTTTCTTCTTCATGGGCTTATATGACATTGTTGATTTTGGACCCTGGGTCTTTCATTATTTGCAGGATGCTATAGCGTTTCTTAGTGGCTTAGCTGCTTTGTTAGCTGGAATAGTATTAGGGCTCTTCAGCTGGAAGTTGCTTAACGAGGCTGAGTGACAATAAGCAAAAACCTCGAATGCCTTCTGCAAAAAGCATCCCTTCTTTTTAAATGGATAAAACTCAGCGCAAAAGAACCAACGTGCTTTATAATGGAAACCAAATAAATGCTAGAATAACCAAAAAGCAACGCAGAAAGGAAATGTCAATACAAAATCCCTTTTCCATATCTGAAAAAGAAAAAGATTATCTGCAACGAGGAAAACAAAATCCAAAAGCTCTCTATTTAGCACATCCAAATTCGGTTCAGGAAGGCTTTGATTATCTCTATTCCACTCATCCAGAATTTACACCTTTGGAAAGCAAAGACTTCCTAAAGAACAATCCCATACAAATGATGCGTGACCGGGGCATACCTCTTCGAGCTATAGGCAGTATTATGAAGATTATGGGAAAAATTCAGAAAGCATCAAACCAGAGCTGGAACGACATCGAACCTTATTTTGAAAACTTGAGCCCTGTACAGTTTCGAACAACCCTCAATCTCTGGAATGAGCTCAATCACTTTATCGAAAGGAATTGGAATGATATCGAAATTGGATTTACTGAGCTGCCTTCACAGATGATATTCAAAGGAAAATACACCCTTTTTCGCTATGCGCTAGTTGTGAGTCAAGAGATGAAAAAAGACAAAATCGACCAAGCTCCTGCGTTTCAAGCTGGAAAAGAGACCATGCGCGTCTACGCCAGCTTAGGCATCATAATAAACAAAATTGCCGCTTGGCTACGAAAAAAAGGAATTCGCAGTCAAAGTAATCACCCCATGGGAGGACTGGTTAACACTCCTTCTCTGGCCGGTAAAGCAGGAATGGGGTGGCAAGGCAGATCTGGGCTTCTGATTACTCCAAAATATGGACCACGGGTTCGACTAGCCCCTATCTTCATCGAACACAAGTGTTTTGATTTCACCGACAACCAGAACCATAAATGGATAGAAAACTACTGCGAAACATGTCAAATCTGCGAAAAAGAATGTCCAACTAAAGCCATTAACAGCAAGAAAGCTGTAATTATCACTGACGTTCCAGGTATTGGAGCAATGCGCACCTGTATTGATCGCGAGAAATGCTTTGAATACTTCTACAAAACCTCAGGCTGCTCTGTGTGCATAAAAGTATGTCCATTTTCTGTCGGACTAAATTCATACATCACACTTCATGAAAAAGAAAAGACTAAAATGTCCACAAATCAAGAGGAATAAAAGAGCAAACTGAGGTATATTCGTTGATTATCGAAATGGTGTCTGGTTTTCTCTTTCTTTTCATTTTAGTGTTGAACCTAGCAATGGGCGCACTAGGTTATTTAATGGAAAAAAGTGATTATGACCCAGACGCTGACCTTCAAAAGATAAATAAGAATCCTAAAAACTTTAGAGCAGGCATCCTGCTTGCGCTGATAGAGCATGGCAGCGTCATCGCACTTGCAATAATGTTGTTCATTGCTTTCAGTCCATATAACCTAATACTTGGAATTGTTTGGGCTATATCCCGAACAGCAGAAGGCCTGCTTCAATTTTATAATGAACCGAGCTACTGGCGACTCATCACCTTAGCAAGGAAGTACTCAAGTGCAAGCGGTAAAGAAAAAAATGTGACAAGGGATCATGCTCGCGCTCTTTTCAACGCAAAAGATTTCAGATTCAAATTCGCAATGATTTGTTGGTCCGTTGGTACAATCGCTTTTTCGATAGTGTTAGCAACCTCTGAAGCAGCACCCGAAATTATTGGATGGCTAGGAATTTTGGCTAGCATTCTAGTTGGCTTCAGCACTAGCCTAAGACTTGTGAAACCAAAAGCTCAAGACTTCACAGCTATTGGTGGTCTCACAGCGATTGGATTTGAATTAGTAATCGGGGGATGGCTTTTATTCTCTCCCCTTTTCTAAGAAGCTGATTTTTTTATGAATATGTACTTACCCTTTTGTACGCTTGGACTTTAGTCTCGCCAAGGAGGCTAAAGCGCTCGCTAGCAAATGGAGAAGGAAATTCGACGCTTGATTGATTTGCCTTAGGGAGCCGGCACTTCAGCCGGCAGCTCCGTCATATAGATAGACCTATCTCGTATGGTTGTGATGCCATTTACTCGATAGAATTGCACTTCAATCGTGTGTAGCCCAGCAGATAAAGACCCAGTCAAGATTTTAACGTAAACAGGAATGTCCATGTTTGGGGATGTTGAAGCTCTGCACTCCGTGCTGAAATACTGATTGTCAACTCCAATTCTAAACCAGATCCCTGAACTTGAGAGAGAAACAGTGGCTGCAAATTCTGCAAGGATTCTAGATTGATCGCTTACGTTGAATGTTGTCTTCATTGAACTATCGAAGACTGACATATTATACCATTGCGCTGCGGTGTAAATGGTATCTATGCTTACCAAGGTTAGGTTTTGACTGACAATCATTTGCTGAATGGTGTTGGTTCCATTTAGACCTGGTTCACCCTGTAATCCTTGAGGACCAATAGGGCCCTGTATACCCTCTGGACCTTGAGGTCCAGTTTCTCCTGTAGGTCCAGTTGCTCCAGTTGCTCCGGTTGCTCCAGTTGGTCCCATTGGTCCCGTATCTCCAGTAGGTCCCTGAACGCCCTGTATCCCCTGAATACCTTCAGGTCCAGGAATGGCAAAAATATACGCGCCAACAAGTCCACTAATTAAGCCCACAATCAATGCAACAACGATTGGCAGGAGTTTTGTCTTCCTATCTGATTCTGTCCTTCGATACATCATTTTGTCATCAAGCTAAACGTGGGCAGAAAATTCAGATATTATTTGTGAACCTGAAATCAATATTTTTCTTCCGTGTAAAACAAAAAACTCCAAGGCAGTCAGAATAGGACAATTCGTTTCAACTGCTTTGTTAATCTACAAGAGACACATCTTGCATAAACATGAAAGGATACTATCCCCTCTTGCTGTGTCAAAAACTCCTAGTTAACAACTCGATTATTAAAAATAACACCGCAATAACATAGCTTAACACGTTGGCGTAGCTCCGAAGCCTACGCCGCCTAATTTCCTTAATTAATAGCGAGCGAACAACAAGTACAACATTATCTCAAAACTAAGACTTCTGCGATTTTCTCCTCGCCCAAAGAAACGCGACCACTACCACGACAAGCACTACCAAAATTAAACCGATAACTGCCAAAGCAGGGTCTGCAAAATATGCAGAAGCCTCAGACTCAATAGACCAAACTCTCAAATTAGGATCGCAGTCAAGTAAATTCCCAATTTGCGTGCATCCCACAGTCAGTATCTCAACGACCCCGTCATTATCTACATCTCCAGATCCCACATTCCACGCGGAAACAGATTCACCTTCCATCCAATCTTCGGACAATTTCAGAGTCAAAGTATTTCCATCCCAGCTCCAAACTCTGAGCTCAGCCCTTGACTTATCAGTTGCATTCACTTCAAAACTCCCGTATCCAACTGTGTAGCCACTTGTTATAATTTCTTTTTTTCCGTCTCGGTCAACATCGTCGATCGACATAGATGTGTGCTCTGTAATGTCTAGGTTTTGCCACTCTTGACTTTTCTCCAGATTCACATCTCCTTCACTCCAATTCCAGATTCTGAGCTGCCCTTCAACTGTTGTGCCGTCATAAGTGAATCCGCTCGTAACTATTTCAAGAGCGCCATCGCCATCGACATCTGCCGCTTTCACAGTGCTAACTTTCGTGTTTCCTTGCGTGTTTCCCGCGCTATTCAAAGCGTAACCATCTATTAACCGCCATTCTTTAGTAGCCATTAGAGAAAGAGCCTTGCCGTCCCATTTCCAAACACTTAATTGACCACTGCTGTTAGTAAGGGCGTTAGCATAGCCTGCAGTAACAATCTCTGTAACCCCGTCATTATTCAGATCGCAAGTGCAAACCGAACTTGTACGAGCCAAAGAGTCATGAACAACATTTCTAGCTAGAGTCAAAATACTTCCGTCAAAATGCCAAATAGAAAGCTGAGTGACAAATTGTTCGTTCCTGAAAGTGAAGCCCACCGTAATTATTTCCGGTTTTCCATCACTATCGACACCTATGGTAATTACCGAACCCACAGCTACTCCTTCATAATTTGCCCTAAGAACCAAGGATTCACCATCCCAAGTCCAGATTCTAAGGGAAGAAAAGCTGCCTGTGCTGTTCACCATTCTCCCAGAAGTAAGTATTTCGGTCTTTCCATCTCCGTCAGCATCGCCCGCATAAATTCCATATAGATTCCCTGTCCAGCTTTCATTCTTTTCCAATGTAACATTTTGCCCATTCCAACTCCAGATCTTGAGAGGAGCATAACCTGGGGTTTTGCTTCCATTCTCCATATAATTGTATGAACCACCGCCTGTAATCATTTCCTTCACCCCATCTCCGTCAACATCCGCCACAGCAAAATTATGCCCCCCGTAAATACAAGTGCCACCGCAACCGTAAGTGTCCCACCTCTGTTCAGCCTCGAGTACCAGAGAATCTTTTTGACCGAAACTATTTCCCACGACCAAGTAAGAGAAAGTCAATAACAAGCAAAAAACGACAGCGCCCACACGCTTTGGCCTCATCAAATCAACACCCGCAAATTAAGAGGTGGTTTAACCTGGCCTATATTAAATTACCGGAGCCTTTTCATTACCATAAAGTTTTTTTGCTTCTTTCAGAATTTAAACATCGAAAGCGCAATAATATTGCAGGCAGGTGCATACATCAAACCTCTGCCTTCGTCAAGAACTCCGTCGCAGTACTAATTGCCAGTTTGTAAAATACCAGAGTTAAGACTGCGGTTATTCCGGCACTCATGGCGGTTGCTTCGACAAGTCCAATATATGGACTGATGAGTTCCGGAATGAGAAGAGAGATGCCATATGGCAAGAAAGGTAACAATATCATTATTGCGGCGCAGAAACAGACTAGCAAGTTTATCAAGCTCCACTTCACCCTTATCATCTTGGGCCTTGGAATCTCGGTGAAATCCGCCCCCCTGGTTCCATTCGAAAGGGAGAGGGCACCCAGGGCGAATGCTATGAAAATTGACTCCAGCGACATGGCAATAAAAAATTCGATTGTTGGCTTATAAATGATGTATCCTACCAGAGCTGTTATCGCCAGCACAACGAATGACAAGAAAAGGATAAAGGCATATTTACTCTTAACCAAACTCTTGGCTGGAACTGGAGAAGCATAAATCCTCCAAACCGCTTTGCCTTCTTCCCCTATCATCAGACTTCCCACAAAGAGTGCCACTATCGAAGCTGGAAAGATTGAGGTTGACACGAAGAGAAGAGATGACACCGTAGCAGGGAAAGGTTCACCTGTCACGCCCAAGGATTGCATAATGGGTACTAGAAGAATGACGATTGGAAATATGAAGATAGTCATCAACTCTCGGCGACGGGTAAAAGCCTTTAAATCCTTTCTGAGGATCGCTGCTTCAATTGAGGTGAAGCCCAATCTCCCTAGGATACCTGTTCTAGGGGCATAGACTCCCCGCGAAACAGTAATGGCTGGAGGCTGATAGAGGCCAAATCTCTTATTTAAAAGAAAGGCAAAATAGAAAAGCCCTGCGGTAAACAACAGAGACAAACCTAAGAAGGCAATCCCTGAAAGCCAGAGACCCTGAACTAGAGAATAAAGCGTCATCCCCAACCAAACGAACGGAATAAACCACACGGCATTTTGGAGATTAGCTATAGTCTGTATGAAAGTCAAAAAGCCAATCCCTGAAGTTACATAGAAATAGAACACATAGAAGATTACAAAGAAAAGCAAAGAACCAAGGAACCTGACCCATACAGCTCCCCGACCCGAAGATTTGTAGATTGCGCCAATGAACCTTAACTGCACAACTCTAAGAATCTCAGTTATGGCACTGGCCATAAAAGCAGCCACAAGCATGGCAAACACCGTTCCTAACGCGGGCAGAACCTGTCCAAAAAACACTGATGCTGCAAGAATAGTAGAGGAGATGAAGAGAATTGAAGCCAGAGGGAAGCCCAAAAGATTCGAAAGAATCGAAGCCATAGTGTGCTCCTGCCAAGTTATCGGTAGCCAATAGGGCA
>Ga0209536_100010512_pt1 | contig 13647 bp, 15 predicted proteins | sample DeeMarSeWOR28_12_FD_187461 | JGI IMG/M metagenome (GOLD analysis project Ga0209536, IMG submission 187461) | Marine sediment microbial communities from White Oak River estuary, North Carolina - WOR-2-8_12 (SPAdes) (version 2) | ecosystem: Environmental > Aquatic > Marine > Intertidal zone >...
AATGCTCCCGGACTTTCAAGATCGCCCTGTCCAAGATCTCTGTCAGACTCAGGGAGCTCGTCAAATCGCTGCCGATGTCGTAGAGTACGGCAAGCTCCTTGTGTCTTTTCTTAAGCTTGGTCTCGCTAAACCTGACCGATACATGTTGCTTGTCTACCAACATGCTTCAACACCAGCCTTTCATTTGGCAAGTGCAAGGCTCCTAATAGGGGATCCGCATACGCCGACTCGAAATGTCTTCGAGCAGGTCCTGGACCGTATAAAGCACCTCGAATTTTTCTTCCAGCGCCTTGACCAGGCCTTTGATTCTATCGTCCGGCAAGGGGCGGATGCGTATGTAAACGTTGTGATGACCCTCTTCAGCGGTTTCTCGTGTAGAAAGGATGCTCACAACGCGCCCCCCGTAAGAGCGGATCACATCGGCGACTTCTCCAATGGAACCCGGACGATCCACCAAGCTGAAACCAATCTGAACACCGCCGGTGTAAACCCCTGTAATATTGATCAGAACCTTGAAAACATCGGTTTGTGTAATAATGCCCACCAGTGACTGGGAGCCGCTGATGACTGGAAGTGCGGAAATCCTGTTTTCCAGCATTAAAATGGCAGCGAATTCCACGGTCTCATTGGGTCTCACAAACACCGGGGGTCCCTTCATGATGTCCTTGATTTTGATGGTTGAGATAAGATAATTCAGTTCGTAGACATCCAGGGTTGTTGCCTTTGATGGCGAAGCTTCTCTTATATCCCCGTCGGTGACCATCCCCACCAGTTGTCCCTTCGAGTTCACAACTGGCAGGGAGCGGATCTTCTTCTCCTTCATGATGATAGAGGCTTTCATCATGGGCGTGTCTTCCCTCACCGTAATGACATCACTTGTCATCCATCCTTTGACTAACATGGTGACTCCTATTCCGCTCTACGTATGGGCATGTGTGATTTTTTACCTGAAAGGGTTTGTGGTCAGCACCGGCACCGCAGCATGCTTGATCACATGATCGGCCACACTGCCCATTAGGGTTCGCTCCAGGCCCTTTCTGCCGTGGGTGCCCATGATGATGAGATCAATGCCCTGATCATCGGCATATTTCAGAATCTCCTCTGCAGGGCTCCCAATGACAACTTTCGTCTCGTAATTGGAAAAATCCCTCAAGTACTTGTCACAAAATGCCTCCATCTGTTTTTCCCCGGCGCGTGCAACTTCAGCCACGGTATTCATCAAGAGATCCCGTGAAACGTCAATGGTTGTCAGATAGGATATATCCCGCGCTACAAACAGGAGATAAAGTTTTGCGTGAAAGGTTTTGGCCATTTGGAGGGCCTTTGGAAAAACCTTCTCCGAACATTCTGAAAAGTCCACAGGAAACAGTATCTTCTTAAATGCTGGCATGGGGAACCTCCTTTTCGAATACGGACAGTATTCCTTTATGTCCTCTGATCTGTAAGTGTTGCCATGGTATGCATTCGTCTATGTAGATTTTCCGTCAATCATCATTTCATGGCATCTCAAAAAGCATCATTGCCTCACTCCGAGCGCAAAGGGCTTTTCACACCCCCCTACTTGACCTTATAAGGATTGATGGTTAACACGGGAACCGGTGATTTCTTCACCACGTTCTCAGCCACACTTCCAAAGATCATGTGCTCCAGTCCTTTCCGTCCATGGGTGCCCATGATGACCAGGTCCATGTCTTCCGAGCCAATCATTTTGAGAATCTCCTCGGCCGGATCTCCAGAAACAATCCTTCTCTGAAAGTTGGGACAGCTTTGCAGCTGTTCCTCGCAAATCCGGTCCATGGCCTTCTCAGCCCAATCGAGGGCTTCCTTCTGAAAGGTGTCCATCGAAGCATGGGGAATGTAAGCCTTGCCCCACTTTTGCAGGTCATGAACCACATGGAGCAGGCAAATCATGCTGTTGTATTTCTCGGAAAACAATAGCACATAGGGCAACACCTTTGACGAGTTTTGTGTGAAATCACAAGGAAAAAGAATCTTCTTTATTTCTGTCATCGCTCAAACCTCCCCTCTTGGTTGACTCATTTCTTTATACCCCGGACGGTTACCAGACCCATCTCTGGTCAAGTCAGTTGTCTTTTCTGCCCGTGCACTCCAGTGCAAATCGTCAGCCCCATTCACACCTCCGCTTTTTGTCGGAAAAAATTTGAACCAATTCTTCACGGCCGTTGCCGAGCTCTCACCCCCTTTTCTGCTGGGTCTCCGTGTCTTGATGGATTGATTCTCTTCGTCTACGAACTTCCTGGACTCCTGTTCCTGACTCATGGAAAAACCTGTTCGGATAAGCTTTCTTGAGAACCTTGAAGACCATAGCTTTGAAGCCATCAATGTTGTTTCCGCGTTTCTCCCAAAAGCCAGCGGCCCTTTGAACCGCTGGATGTTGTTCATACTCCGTAAGAAAAGTGTGAATGATCACGGGGAGAGATGGCCTTCGCTTTTGGATCGTCTCCAATACACTCAGTCCACTCACATGAGGCATGTCCAGATCCAGGATGATGAGTTCGCAACACTCATCGCCATCGCTCAATTCGAGTACCTCTCGGCCGTCCTTGGCGATCTTTGTTCGATAGCCTTCTGAGATCAGCTCGCGGCATAGGAAGTCTCGAACCCGGGGATTACGGTCGGCAATCAAGATAGTGAATGAGTCCGTCGTCTTATGGAGCTTCTCAGTCATTGATGTTGAGAAAGAGCAACGGATGTGCCAAAGCAAACAGCGACTCAGAATGGAAACAACTAACTGAAAACAGGCTAGATTATTTTTGACTAGATGGGATTGTGGCTGTGACTGAGCCGAGATGTCTGTCAGGATTTTTTACACATTGTAAAGCATAAGCGATTGGCCACGGGAGTGTCGTGCTGGATGAACCAGCCCTCTGTAAAGGTCAGTCGCCCTTCACTGATGTCTCAGTCTTTAAACCATATTTTTCTATCTTGGACAGGAGGGTAGGGCGAGACATGCCAAGAAGTTCAGCAGCACGGGTGCGGTTGCCGGAAGTGAGGTTAAGGGCTTCAGCAATCAATATCGTGGCAAAGCGGTCCACCAAGGTGTTGAACTTATCCTTTGCCGTGTCTGTGGCGAGTGTCTCTCGAACCCACTGACGGATTGTCTCCTGTAAGGTTTTGTCTGTGTCCACGGAGACACACTTGCCCCCGACAGCCTGTGAGATCCCCTCTAGGCCAATGGGTCCCCCCCGGCTGAATATCAGAGCCTTCTGGAGAGTATTGGCCAATTCGCGCACATTCCCTGGCCAAGAACGGCTGCTGAGAAAGGCACGGCCCTCTTCAGTCACCCCTGGATTGTCGGTCGCCATCTCTTTACAAAATCGCTTCAGTAAGTAATCGACAAGAAGCGGGATGTCCTCCATCCGATCGCGAAGAGGCGGGAGCCAGAGGGTAACTACTCTAAGACGATAATACAGATCCTCCCGGAAACGTCCTTCTGCAAGGGCCGCTTCGAGGTCTCGGTTGGTGGCCGCTATGATACGCACGTCTACCGGAATGGTCTCACGCCCCCCGAGACGCTCAATACTTTTCTCTTGAAGCAGGCGGAGAATCTTGGCTTGGAGACTGAGGGGCATGTCGCCAATTTCATCGAGAAACACTGTCCCGCGATGGGCTTGCTGAATCTTTCCCACACGACGACTGACCGCACCGGTAAAAGCGCCCTTCTCGTATCCGAACAGCTCACTCTCAAGGAGGGTCTCGGGAATGGCCACACAGTTGATCACAAGAAAAGGTTTGTCCGCCCTTAGACTGTGCTGATATACGGCACGAGCTACCAGCTCTTTGCCGGTGCCAGATTCACCACGAATAAGCACTGTAGCATCAGTAGAGGACACGCGGCCAATGGCCTTGTAGATTTCCTGCATGGCCTTACTACGGCCAACAATAGCTTCGGCAGCAGTCGTTTCCGCTGCGGCATCCATTTCCACTTTTGACCGCATGAATCGACCCGCTTCAACGCCCTGCTTGATCAGGCTCAAGATTTCAGGAATCTCAAATGGCTTGAGCACATAATCAAAGGCTCCAAGTTTGGTGGCCTCAATAGCTGTCTCCGTAGTGCCAAAGGCGGTCATCACAATCACAGGCAGCTTAGGTTCGATGTCTCGTATGGCCCGAAAGGTTTCGAGACCGCTCATGCCTGGCAGACGCACATCCGTGATGACAAGGTCGGGGACAGCCTCCTGAACCATGGCTATGCCCGCTTCACCCGTGGGCGCCGTGTGAACGGTGTGCCCCTCCTGGGCCAGGAGCTTTTCGAAGCTTTGCCTCAACTGGTCGTCATCATCAATGATCAGGATGGTGCTCAATGTCATTCCTCCGCACAGGGCAAGGTGATGATGAACGTTGCTCCCTTGCCTTCTTCTGATGTGAGATTCAGCCAGCCCCCATGTTCTTTCACGATCCGGGCGGCGATACTCAACCCCAAGCCTGTTCCCTCTTCCTTCGTGGTAAAAAAGGGTTCGAACAACCTGTCCTGAATCATTTCAGGGACTCCTGGACCATTGTCGCTGACCCGGATAACCGCCACTTGCCCCAACGGTTGTACCACAGCCTCCTGCTCGGAGATCACAACCCTGCCGCCAGTTCCCATGGCCTCGCATGCGTTGACCAGCAAGTTCACCAGGACCTCTTTCAACTGCTCTGGGTCTGCCAAGATTTCGGGAAGGCGCCTTTGGCGATTAAGCTTGACGTCAGCACCGTATAATTCCAGGCGGTAGCGGAGAAGCTGAACAGCCGTATCCACAACATCTGAAGGGCTTGCCTTCTCCATCTTGAGCTTGGGTGGTCTTGAAAATTCCAGGAAATTCTGAACGATGGTGTCAATATGACGGATCTCCTCAGAAATCACATCAAAGTCCTCTTTCTGGGTTTGAGACAGATCCAGGGTGCGTCCCAAAGAGAACAGCCGCATCTTGACTGAGGTCAAAGGGTTCCGGACGCTGTGGGCCACGCCTGCCGCAAGTTTGCCCGCCAGGGCCAGCTTCTCAGCCTGCAATAGATACTTTTGGCTCCGTTCGAGCTCGGTTTTGGTTCGATCCACATCTTCCATCAAGCTGTGAACCCGGCGGCTGACTGCCTTCACTTCATTCCCAGATTTTATGGGGTTTGTCATTGTACTTGCATCCAAGCTCAGTCTGCGAAGGGGATTCAAAACCTGGGTTACGAGAACAAAGGCCAGCAACCCACCTAGGAGCACGGCCGTCCATATGGCTATCCCAGCGATCATCCTGAGCCGCTTGGCCTGGGTATTGGTTTTAATTCGGGAAATTTCAATCCTTCTGCTATGGACATCCTTGTATTCGTCACAGAGTTCGAGGATCCTAAAAAAGTGGTTTCGGACAATGGTGTGAAGTTTGGCTCCCGCTTCTTGTTCTCCCGACTTATAGAAGGCAATTACTTGATCTTTCTCTGTGATATACTGATCATATTCCGATTCGATTTCATCAACCGTTTTCCTGTCGCCCTCTGTCTGAACAAGCTTCCTGACCTCGCCTAGCTGCTCTGTGAATGCCCGGCGATACGCTTCTAATCTCTCGAGCCAGTCCGGGTTCCCGTCCAGGAAGTAATAGGAAACAAACCCCTTCTGATTCACCAACGCATTTTCCAGGCCTGATGCTGCTTCTAGTGACCGCAAGTCCTGATCAATAAGACCCTTGAAAAGGGCGTCCATTTGATAGGTGTACCACATCATGACAGAGCTACCTGACAAGGTGATGACCACCAAAGCGGTCAAAACGAGAAACAGGCGGCCCCGCAGGGTGATTCCATGCCACATCTTTAATCTCTTCGCTTATAAAGTGTTTTGTCGGAAAAAGACCTTCAGCTCTCGCTCGCCACGATCTCTTTGCAATGTATGACACGAATTGAGTGAAAACTCAACGGGCTGTTGCCCAAACAGAAATGCCTTTGAGCGTTTCAGAACAAGCGAAAGGGGGCTTGGCAATAGCCCGTCAATGATGAAGGAAAAGGACCAAGAAGTTGGATTTCGAATGGTGATCCACTTGGAACACCTCCGTCTCAAGGTATCCTGTCGACGGTAAAAACGCAAAGGCTGGATGTGATCACTATGCGGCCGAAGGCAATCTTTTGACAACGTCTGAAGCCCAGGGGCCTTTATCATAACCCTCTCGGGCACGAGCGATGTAATGCTTGGCAAGCTCAATCTCCAGAATGACTCTGCGCATCTTCTCAAAAGCTTCATGGACACCCAACTCGTCAGCGATGAAGGCCTGTTGATGCCGCTTCAGTTCTTCATTAAGCGTCTCGACGTGGCTCTTGAGCTTAGCTATCCCTTGTTGAGGTGACAGCCGCATAGAAGGCGGGGGCAGCTCGACCCTGGCGACCTTCAGATCAGGATGATGTATGACTCTGTAAAGCTCGTTGCTCATTGCGCCAACCTATCCGCGAATCCACAACAGCCCTGATGAGGCATCAGCCTTGGATTTGGGAATCATTAACATGACCTGATTGAAGACCCTGCAGCAATCTGCTGGGAATCTTCGACCGTAAGGAATATTACTCATTTTATATACGCTCGCTAACCCCGCAGCCCGTGAAGCACTGCCTATAGGCAGAACCTGCGGGGAATGGGCTCGCTTAATCGGTTCAACCCAAAACCCCTGTCACAGTACTCAAATTACAACGCTCTGATCTGTGCAGCCCTTGGGGGTCACTCCACATAGTCACATTATCTTCTATCCTAGTTGAGTATCTCCCAGCTGGAGTTGGCGAAGAGCTAGCCGGCGCGGCGGTAGGCCGCTTCCGAGTTGAACGGCTTGTTAGGTGCATTTTAACAGAGCTGATCGACAATTTCGCAAGAACTCTTGTGCTTGTTGCACATCATCAGCCCTTGCGTGGAGGTATGTCTGCTCCGCAGAACTTACAAGGCACAGTTTGGGTTCTCTCGCTTGGAGGGACAATCTGCTCTCTTCTGCAAACAGGACACGTCCGCTTAAGCTGCAAGATTACGCTAATCATTGCCATAAATGGATTCATCAGCTCATCTCCCTTTCTTGTGGACAATGCAATAAACCCATCACATCGGCGATCTTTGCCGGTGGTCCGAGGACAAAAAGCTCATCGTTGGACTGAAGTAGCGTTTCTGCACCTGGGTTGGACAATATCTGTGCGTCCCGTCGTATTGCCACAACGGAAACTCCGCAACGCCTTCTTAACTGGAGCTGGGCGAGAGTTTTCCCAATTAACGTTGATCCCTGCGAGATCCGAAATGCACTGATATCGACATTGGGAAGCTCAAGTTTCAAATCAGAAAAAGATGCCGACGCTTTGGAGAGGTTTCGAAACATCTGGTAACCATCTGATCGCACTTCAGTGACCAGCTTTTCGATTTGATCTCTGGGTATAAAATATCTCGCCAAAACCCGGGTAAAGATTTCCACTGATGTCTCAAATTCTTCCGGGATGACGTCATCGGCTCCTAACTCGAACAGAGGCTTTACTTCTTGGAGATAAGGGGTTCGTACGATCAAATGAATTTTCGGATTAAGTCTTCGAATGACTTCGGTAATTCTACGGGTTGCTGCAGGATCGTTAATTGCAGCTACAACAATTCTTGCATCTTTGATGTTTGCGTGCTGAAGTACTGCCTCCTGGGTTGAGTCGCCATAATAAATTGGTTCACCGTGTGCTTGTTCGCTCCTTACTGTGTCGGGATTCATTTCAATGATTGCATAGGGAATACCCGCGCCCCTGGCGGCTCGTGCCACATTTCTGCCGTTCAGTCCAAACCCAATGATAATAAGGTGGTCTTTCTTATCCTCAACCTTTGTCTTTGAAACAGGATAAAAGCCCGATATCAGTCTTTTCGGCAGCGGCAAACGTAGAATAATATCTCCTACGCGGGGTGCCAGGGTTATAATGAATGGCGTCGCTGCCATGCTAAGCACAGAGAAAGCCAGAAACATCTGATAAATATTCCCCTCAAGTAAACCATGTTCAACACCGGTCTTGGATAAAATGAACGAAAATTCACCAACCTGGCCGAGTGCAAGACCAACCAAAATTGAGGTGCGAAGCGGGAATCCTAATAAAACCGTTGCAAAGGTGGCAGTGATGGATTTTAAAACGAAAACGCCCAAAGCAATCAGCCCAATGGTTCCGGGTTGCCGGAAAAGGAAACCTATATCCAGCAGCATCCCAATTGAAACAAAAAAGAAGCTTGTAAAGACATCCCGAAAGGGTAAGATATTCCCGAGTGCGTGAGGACTGTATTCAGATTCGGAAATGATCAATCCCGCCAAAAATGCGCCCAGGGGAAGGGAAAGGCCTACACTGGAAGTTATCCGAGCGGCTGCTAGGCATATTACAACCACGCTCAACAAGAAAAGTTCCTGACTTCGCGTCCGGGCGATTTGATACAATACCTGTGGTACAATCCATTTAGCGCTGACAATCACCAACCCGATGATTCCGATTACTTTACCAATAAGGACGGGGACGGATTGGCCCGAATCTCCTGTTGCTCCGGCCAGTAGAGGCGCAACCAATATCATTGGAACAATAATGATATCCTGGAAGATCAAGATGCCAAGAGTTGTACGTCCATGAGGGCTATCAACTTCAGCTCTCTCCTGGATTAGTTTGAGTACAATGGCCGTGCTGCTGAGGGCAATAAGAAATCCCATAAAGGTCGATTCACCAATGGGTTGACCCAGTTGCCTGGCTATAAGAAAAGTAACCAGAATTGTTAGCAGAACCTGAATCGAGCCTCCCATCAGGACTGATTTCTTGATTTGCAGCAGCTTTTCAAGTGAGAACTCGATTCCGATAGTAAAAAGCAATAACACAACGCCGACTTCAGCCAAGATTTCAACTTCGTGAACTGCCTTTATCAGTCCAAGTCCGTAAGGCCCGGTCAGTATCCCGGTGAGAAGGAATCCTACAATCGTCGGCACGCGAAGTCGATGGCATATAAAGACGATAGTGATGGACAGACCAAAAATGATGACAATGTCATGTAGCAGCAGTATTTCCATATTCTGATTTACCTTCTGATTTCATGTCGAAAAGCCCTAATCGAGAAACGGTAGTGCATATTAGACAGCCATGGGGTAGTACAGCGGGCGAAAGTATTGACAGCTTGCCAGGGTCGATGTTCGGGGGCCAAACGGTTTTCTCAGAGATTACTTTTTAAGATGACAACTTCTATAGAATCCAAGACAATACGGCTGTTCCCAGTACCAATGAAATGATTCCGAATAGCCTGAAGGTCTGGTCCGATGCTGTATTTAGGAGCCAGTTGTTAACCTGTTCATAGAACCCTTCTGGGTTTGCAAAGATGAACCCTGCTTTGGCGACGCCAATGAGACCGAGAAATCTGATAAACCCCGCATTGCGAGCTTCAGATGCGGCCAGCATCAGCAGTATGCCAAATACCGCTGGCAGTGGAGCGAGGAATCTTCGATCAATCCCCATTAACATGTTGCCAAGGAGCTTTCTACATTCCGTGGTGTAGAGCACCAAGCAAGACCCTAGCCCGATACACAAGACGCTGTACGCGTACAGAAATTCTTTCATATCGTACCTCTGAGACAGTGGGACGCAGGATTCTTGCATCGACGGAACCGCGGAAAAATGCAAGCTTTAACAACTTTGTGCTGCGATCAGGAGCAAGGACTTATGGCGAAAATCAGGGATGGAAAGTCTGAGCGGAAAATGACCTCACAACCCTTCAATGGCTGCATCACTCCTTTTGGTTTCTGATCTCTTCCTCGTCTTTTGACGCTCTCGCAGACAGGTTTTGTCTGCACGGACAAGAGCACAGAACTTCGGGTTATCAATCTCTCTGCAATTGTGGTGATTATAGAGAGGACATTCAGGATGTTTCTCTGACAATTTCTATCTCCTTGAAGGCTTTTTTAAAGAGCTCTTGATTCGGTTCATGGTGCCCCTTTTCATTCTCCTGTTCCAAAGAGATTTCGCTCCGTTCTCTCACTCACTACATCTTCAAACAGGGCCTCTACAAAAATCCTGTTGGGACGGCGATCCCCAAAGCCGAGCCGCATAGGAAATTGAAAGGATTTGTTAGTGATTAATATCCCCGTGCAGTTTTAGTGTATAGTCTTATACTGCTCTTTGAGCTGCGCGAGATAATCTTGGCAAGTCTCAAGCTCAAATAGCATCCTCCGCCGTGCCTTCTTGAGGTCCTCCTGTTTATTGAATGCCTCCTCGGTCAAGGGATCTCGATGTCTAGACAAGGCTTGATACAAGGCGTCGATGTAGGCTTCCAATTCAGCCATAGCTTTGTGAGGATGGAGCCCCCACATGTATCTTGTTGGTCTTATTTTGATGCTCAACCCTTCGGGACAGCCTTCTTCTATTTCTATCCTGAAAAATGTGTCAAAATTCATCTGTGAGCGTCTGTCTCTTAGGTGATGAGGCGTAAGGGTCTAAGGCTTCCGCTAATGGCGAGTGAGATGTTAGGATAACCGAAGGTCATTTCTTGGTTGCCAGGTTCATGGTCTTTTCCAGGAGGCTTAGAACTTGAACGGCACCGAGAAGTACAAGGGCTAGATAGACTGGGTAAAAGTATTTATTGACCTCTACCACGAGACCTAATAATCCTCCCAAGAATGTGAACCCTAGAATAAAGGCGATATCCGTAACCATTTATGTTCTCCTTTATTCATGACTTACCAAGAAGACCTGCTGGGCGAGGCCTCCTTGCATTACTCTCATGTGTGTCATGCCAAACCTTGCAGGGAGAAGAAAACCGGGTGGCAAGACACGGCTTAGGGCATCGCAAGATGTCTATCACCTCGAGCGCCCGGCGCTTTTCAACCGGTTTGTTCTTTGCCTCCTCTCACTCTCTCGACGTTTCCGGCGTCGGCAGTCGCTTGGTTTTTCATAGCTCCTTTTGGCCTTCAGTCTGCGGAAAACGCCATCTTTCTGCATTTTCCTTTTCAGAACTTTCATAGCCCTCTCAAGGTCATTACCGTCGACCTTAACTTCCAGGTTGCTAAACTCCCTCAAACTTATGCCTCCCTTTCTTCCCATCAGCAACGTTGTGGGAAGGATTGTGAAATCGCGTTATCCCTTCGTTTGATGAAGTTTTACTATGACTCTCTAACGTTCGAGGATCCCTTACCAAGAACGCCGTCCACCACCTCGGCCGCCGCCACTGTGTCCTCCTCCACTCCGGCTTCCACCACCTCGACCTCCTCCACTTCGACGACCTTCGGGACGAGGGCGAGCCTCATTAACGTTAAGCGTTTGTCCCTTCAACTCTTTGTCCTTCAGGCCAGTGATCGCGGACTCCCCATCAGTTTTACTTGTCATCTCCACGAAACCGAAGCCTCTTGATTCGCCACTGTACTTGTCCTTAATGATTTTTGCGGATGTGACTTCCCCGAAAGCTTCAAAAGCCTCTCGTAGATCCCCTTCGGTGACCTCGCGCGACAAATTGCCTACATAGATATTCATTTTGACCTCCTCAAACGTCTTTTTCCTAGGCCCCCAACATGTGATTCTACAGGTTCCCTTAACATGTCACAAACAAAACTGCTAAACGATTTCTATAAGCTTTGTGTCAAAAGTCAGGTCCTTCCCAGCCAAAGGATGGTTACTGTCTAACGTCACAGTCGCATCTGAAATATCGGTAACTGTGACTAACATTGTTTGACCGTTTGATCGACGGACTTCCAATTGCCGACCAACCTCTAGTTTCAAGTCCGGGGGCAATTGTTTTCGACCGATTACCTGGACCATTTGATCATGATGCGGTCCAAACCACTTTTCCGGTTGGATTGTGATGAATTTGGATTCGCATGGACTCATTCCAACTACAGCTTCCTCCAAGCCCGGCATGACGCGCCCTTCCCCTGGTTTGAATTGCATAGGACCTTGGTTGCTGGAACTACAAAACACGCCGCCATCCTCAAGTTTTCCTGTGTAGTGAATCTTAACGGCATCACCATTTTGTGCTTGTGCCCCTATTTTCTCCTTTCGTGGTATGATTCTCAGAGTCCACTAGATAATATTTTCAGGCGCTGCAGATGATTAATGCTTGAGGGAGTGGCCAAAGACCGCAGAGGTTTCGTACAGCGGCATCAGTCTCCCAAACAGACCAGCAATATCGTCAGCGATCTCAACACCGCGAGTCACTACCTCGTCTTTCTCAACCGTTTTGGCTATCTGCAAATCCACCCAGGTGCTGTCCGTCAGGTCGTCGAGGAAGTCGGCCAAAGATTCGATTTCTTCCTCCTGGCCTTCATTAAACAAGCGCCACTTTCCTCCGGCCGACATTATGGCCCCGGTAAAGGCGCCCTCCTCCTTCATGTCGTAAATTGAGCAATTATGCTCGGATACGACTTTGTTAAGGCGGGAGTCGTTCTCGGCGTCTCTCAGCCAAGCAATGAAAGCATTCCAGTCATCTTTGGCGTCCTTTTCCTGGTTGGACCGTTCGATATCAAAGCCAAAATAGAGATACTTTTCATCGAGTCGGGCAAAAAACTTGGCCTGGAGCTGGAAGTCATCGTGACGCCTGTGATTAATATCGGCCCAGTGAATCGTAGAAAACCCGCACCTTGGCCACGATGCAATGTCAAATTTGTCTGACTTCAGGCGAACGGCCACCGCACCGCCCAAGCTGTCATAATAGCGCCAGGTTGCGCCTGCAACGTCTTTCGAAAAATCGTGCTCTTTCAAACCCTCAAATTTACCGGCATACTCTGGGGGCTGCGGTTGTTTGCATCTCCCACCTTTTTTGGCTTTCATGAGCGCCCGTTCTTGGTGCATGCACTCAATAATTCGGTTCTGCAAAGCTGCCGTGGTTGTGACCTCCTCACCACTCTCCCAGCGGATGCATATGGCATCTCTATCAATGGTAAGAACTTTATAGACGCCCTTCCTGTTTTCGTGTTCCTGGTCGATCTTGAATTTGATATCAGTCATTGATACAGGCCTCCTTCCCTATCCCTCTCTTCGCTGGCGAAAGCGAATGCAAAATCAGTCCTTAGTTTCTTCGCTACGCTATGCAGCTCTTTTGCCCTTGCTGATAGCGTTGGACCATGCATCGGGAGTGATTCGTTGAACGTGTTTCTAAGAGTTTACTCAGGGCCAGGTTTGACAGTTTGTGACTCCAGGACCTATGCATCATCGCTAGAATCATTCCACTGCTCTGGCAGAGGCTGAGGGCCGGGCCGTATTCCTGCAATATCCGGGTCTTCATCACCGGTTCTCAGCCTTGCTTTGCTCCTGCGCTCTTTAGCCTCTAGCTGCCTAGCTTCTTTGGCTTTTCGCCTGTCCAGGCGCTTCATTTCTTTGTAACGTTTCTGAGGCGTGGATCCCGACTTTTTTGCCATACGCAACCTCCCTTGATTGCACGCTTACATTTGCTGTGTCTATTTATCCAGGGAACAGCCAGAAGAGAAAAAAGAAAAGAATAGCTTCGTGATGTTGACGGCGAAGAAACTCACTTGTAAAGGCCGCAAAAGTCCACTCATTTTCAATTCTCTGCCGGCCACAAAAATGAACTCCTTGAGCAATCTCGCGAAAATTTGTGCAAACAAAACAGGCACCTCGCCTTATCTTGACGAGATGCCTGTGTCGATCGAACAGCTCTAGGCTAAACCCTAGTAACGTTCTGTGCCGAAGGTCCTTTGGCACCCT
>Ga0209536_100010513_pt1 | contig 13646 bp, 15 predicted proteins | sample DeeMarSeWOR28_12_FD_187461 | JGI IMG/M metagenome (GOLD analysis project Ga0209536, IMG submission 187461) | Marine sediment microbial communities from White Oak River estuary, North Carolina - WOR-2-8_12 (SPAdes) (version 2) | ecosystem: Environmental > Aquatic > Marine > Intertidal zone >...
ATGAAGTTGTCCATCTCAAGCGATCCATGCTCGACAAAATGCCGGGCGATGTATGGCAAAAATACGCCAACCTGCGCGCGCTCTACGCCTATATGACCGGACATCCGGGCAAGAAATTGCTCTTCATGGGCAGCGAATTCGGTCAATGGTCGGAATGGAATGAGGCCAAGAGTCTGGATTGGCACCTGCTGGAAGGTCGGGAACATGGCGAAGATGCCGATCGAGCCGTTGAAGCTCGACCTCGGCGGGCTCGACTTCGGCGGTGCCGGCAGCGGCGTCGCCGCGCCGGCGGTGTCGGCCCCCGCGGCTTCCGGGGCGGCTCCGGCTGCCGCGACTGCCGTCGTAGAGGAAGAGGAAGGCCTCGCGCTCGAGCCGTACATCGACACGGCGCGCTGCACCAGCTGCGAGGAGTGCATCAAGGTGAACAAGAAGCTCTTCGCCTACAACGACAAGAAGCAGGCCTACATCAAGGACCCCAAGGCCGGGTCCTTCAAGGATCTCGTGGTGTCGGCCGAGCGGTGCCCCGTCCGGATCATCCACCCGGGATCGCCGCTCAATCCGAAGGAGAAGGATCTGGAGAAGCTCCTGAAGCGCGCCGAGCCCTTCAACTGAGGCGGTCATGGCGAAGCGGATGAAGTTCAGCCATGGGGTGCACCCGCCCGAGCTCAAGGAGCTGACGGAAGGCGTGCGGGTCCGTCGGCTCCCGTTCCCGGACGAGGTGGTGCTGCCGCTCAGTCAGCACACCGGGAAGCCGGCGAGGCCGATCGTCCGCGTGGGCGACCGCGTGGAGCGAGGGGACATGGTCGCGGAGGCGGACGGCTTCGTCTCATCGCCGGTCCACGCGTCGGCGGCGGGCACGGTGGTGGCGATCGAGTTGTGGCCACATCCGTCGGGCACCTTCCAGGAGGCGATCCGGATTGCGGTCGCGCCCTATCATGCGCAGGTGCCGCGGAAGCGCATCATCCCGGACTGGCACGGACTCTCTCGCGAGCAGATCGTGGAGGCCGTGCGCCATGCCGGGGTCGTGGGCCTGGGAGGTGCCGCGTTCCCGACCCACGTCAAGCTCGTGCCGCCGAAGGACACCACGATCGACACGATCGTGATCAACGGGTGCGAGTGCGAGCCGTACCTCACCACCGACCACCGCACCATGGTCGAGTACCCCGACCGCGTCCACCTCGGCACCCGGCTCATGATGACGACGCTGGGCGTCGACCGCGCGATGATCGGGGTCGAGAACAACAAGCCCGACGCGATCGAGCGCCTGCAGGCGACGATTCCGGAGGATCTGCGGGACCGCGTGACGGTCCACGGGCTGACGGTGAAGTACCCGCAGGGCGCCGAGAAGATGCTGATCAAGTCCCTGCTGAACCGCGAGGTGCCCTCGGGCAAGCTGCCGATGCACGTCGGCGTGGTGGTGCACAACGTCGCCTCGGTGGCGACCATCGCCGAGGTGTTCGAGACCGGTCTCCCGCTCGTGGAACGCATCATCACGGTGACCGGCCTGGGGATCAGGCGCCCGTCGAACCTGATCGTCCCGGTCGGCACCAAGACCGGGGATCTCATCGACGCGTGCGGGGGGCTGACGGAGACGGCGCGCGAGATCGTATTCGGGGGTCCGATGATGGGCGCGGCGCAGGCCAGCCTCGACGTGCCGGTCATGAAGGGCACGAGCGGGGTGATCGTCCTCACCGACGCTGAAGTGAAGCCCCAGAAGTCCTATCCGTGCATCCGCTGCGGGCACTGCCTCGACGCCTGCCCGGTGTTCCTCAATCCGCAGATCCTGGGCCAGCTCGCACTGTACGAGCGCTACGACGAGATGAACGAGCACCACCTGCAGGACTGCATGTTGTGCGGGTGTTGCGGGTATACGTGCCCCTCGAACATCCCGTTGACGCAGCTCTTCGCGATCGCGAAGGTGCAGCTGCGCAAGGCTCCCAAGGCCGCATGACGACGCCGCGACTCCTCATCACCGCCTGGCCGCATCTCGCGGAGCGCGACAGCACGCCGCGCATCATGTGGACGGTGAACCTCACCCTGGTCCCGGTCATCGCCGCGGCCATCTACTACTTCGGCCCGAGCGCGGTGCTGGTGCTCGCCGCGAGTCTGGCCGGCTGTCTCGGCACCGAGTGGGCGTTCAAGGGCCGGGCAGCGCTGGCCGACGGGTCGGCCGTGATCACCGGCCTGCTGCTCGGGCTCACCCTGCCGCCCGGCATTCCGATGTGGATGGCGTTCGTGGGCGGAGTCTTCGCGATCGGTGCCGGCAAGGCCATCTTCGGCGGCCTGGGCCAGAACATCTTCAATCCGGCGCTGCTGGGTCGCGCGTTCCTGCAGGCCAGCTTCCCCGTGGCACTCACGACGTGGCCCGTGATCCGCGAGAACTGGTGGGCGTTGCGCGGCGACAACTTCGCGCTGCCGCTCATGAGCCCGCGCGAGGTGGACGTGCTGACGAGCGCCACCCCGCTGGGTCTGATGAAGTTCGAGCACCAAGCGACCGACGTGTGGCGGCTCCTCATCGGCGCCACCGGTGGGTCCCTTGGCGAAACCGCCGGAATCGTGATCCTGCTCTGCGGCGCCTACCTGGCGTGGCGGAACTACCTGAACTGGCGGATCCCGGTGAGCATCTTCGTCTCGGTCGCCGCGCTGGCGACGCTCACGCACGCCATCAACCCCGCCTACCCCGGCGCCGTCTTCATGCTGTTCTCGGGCGGTCTGATGCTCGGCGCGGTCTACATGGCGACGGACATGGTCACGTCGCCGGTGACGAACGCGGGCAGCTGGTTGTACGGGTTCGGGATCGGCGCACTCGTGGTGGTGATCCGCCTCTGGGGCGGGCTGGCCGAAGGCGTGATGTACGCGATCCTCCTGATGAACGCCCTGGTGCCGTTCATCAACCGCGCGACGCAGCCCAAGGTGTTCGGGACGCGCACGGCGAAGGAGGTCTCGTGACCGTGCCCGCGCAGTTCCAGCCGAAGCCGGACGTCCCGGCCTGGCGCCTGCTGCTCACGCTCGGTCTCGGGGGCGCGCTGGCCGGCTTCGTCCTGGTGTTCGTGTACCAACTCACCCTGCCCGTCATCGAGCGCAACAAGGCGGAGCGCCTTGCCGCGGCGGTCCAGGAGGTCCTCAAGGCGCCGGACCACTACGACACGCTCTACGTGTTCGACGGCGCGCTCACGAAGACGCTGCCGCCCGGCGGCGACCCGAAGAAGCTCGAGACACTGTACCTCGGCTACACCGTTGACGGCGCCCCGATCGGTTTCGCGATCGCGTCCGCGCAAGCGGGATTCCAGGACCAGGTGCGGCTCATCTTCGGCTACGACCACGCCGCCGGGACGCTACTCGGGATGAAGGTGCTCGAAAGCAAGGAAACGCCGGGTTTGGGCGACAAGATCGAGAAGAGCGAGCCCTTCGTGTCGCAGTTCGACGGCGTGCAGGCGCCGCTCAAGGGGGTGAAGGCCCGGGAGGGAACGGGCGATCCCCACGAGGTGGACATGATCACGGGAGCCACGATCTCCTCCCGCACGGTGATCCGGATCATCAACGACGCGCTCGACCGCGTGGGACCGATGCTCGACGCCTATCGCGCGTCTCCGGCGCCAGCGGCGGGCGCGGAGGCGGGGCGATGAGCAAGACGACGCCGCAACAGGACTTCTTCCGCGGGATCTGGCGCGAGAATCCCGTCCTGATGCAGATGCTCGGTCTGTGTCCCGCGCTCGCGGTGACGAATTCCCTGGAAAACGCGATCGTGATGGGGATTGCGACGTTCTTCGTCCTGACCGGATCGAGCCTGCTCGTGTCGCTGGTGAAGACGATCGTGCCGGGCGAGGTCCGGATCTCGACGTACATTCTCATCATCGCGACCTTCGTGACCGTCGCGGACATGACGCTGGAAGCGCTGGTGCCCGACATCCACAAGGCACTCGGCGCGTTCGTGGCGTTGATCGTGGTGAACTGCATCATCCTGGCCCGCCAGGAAGCGTTCGCGTCGAAGAACCCCGTTGGCCGTGCGCTGCTCGACGCGTTCGGCACGGGCGTCGGATTCATGATCGCCATGGTGATGATGGGCTCGGTTCGCGAGATCCTCGGCGCGGGCACGTTGCTCGGCGTGAAGGTGATCCCCGGCCGGTTCGAGCCGTGGGTGATCTTCGTGCTGCCTCCCGGCGGCTTCCTCACGCTGGGGTTCTGGCTGCTGCTCCTCGCGTGGTTCCACCAGCGACGCGCCGAGCGGGAGAAGCTCGCCCGGCTGCCCGACGCCGCCGTGTCCGGGAAGGAGGCCGCGTGATGGGCGACCTCTTCTGGATCCTGCTCTCCGCCATGGTGGTCAACAACTTCACCCTGGCGTACTTCCTCGGCCTGTGCCCCTTCATGGGCGTCTCCGGACGTGTCGCGACTGCGCTTCGGCTCGGTCTCGCCGACATCTTCGTGCTGGTGATTGCGTCGGTGTGCGCGTGGTTCCTGAATACGTTCATCCTGCCGTACGCGCCGTTTCTGCGGCTGATCTCGTTCATCGTGGTGATCGCGTCCCTGGTGCAGATCGTCGAGATGGTGATCAAGAAGGTGAGCCCTACGCTGTTCCGGCAGCTCGGGATCTACTTGCCTCTGATCACCACCAACTGCGCGATTCTGGGGCTCGCGATCTTCCAGACGAACCGCGGCTACGGCCTGCTCGAGGGCATCTTCTTCGCGGTTGGCGGCGGGCTCGGGCTCACCCTGGCCCTCGTCCTGATGGCGTCGATCCGCGAGTCGAGCGAGATGGCCGACGTGCCGTCGCTCGCGAAGGGAATGGCGCTCGTCCTGATCATCGCGGGCAGCCTGTCGCTCGCCTTCATGGGCTTCGCCGGCCTCTTGAGCGCGTCATGAACGAGATTCTCGGCGTCGCCGGCCTCGCCGTGCTGTTCGTGGTCTTCGGGCTCACGCACCGCAACGGGCGTCCGCGGGACTGCGGCTCCTGTTCGCTGCACCCGTCCGACTCGCACTGCCGGTCGTGCGAGATCGCCAATGATCTGTCGGAGTCTTCGCATGGAACATCGTGATCGCCCCGCACCGCGCCACCCGACTCGCCGGGAAGTCGTCGCCTTCGGCATCGGGGCCTTCGTCGTTGCGGCGGTGCCGCTCGCTCGGCGGTCCCGTGCCCGTCTGGTCCGCCGCACGATCCCCGTGATGGGCACGATCGCCGAGGTGGCGGTCGTGCACCGGGACGCCGCCTATGCCCACGCCGCCATCGACGCGGCGTTCGAGGAGCTGCGCCTGGTGGACCGGCTCATGACCCGATTCACGCCGACGTCCGAAATCGGGTGCGCCAACGCAGGGGCGTGGCGCGACGGCGTGGCCGTCTCCGAGCCCACCGCGGCCGTACTGTACGAGTCCCTGCGCTGGGCCGAAGCGAGTGACGGGGCCTTCGATCCCTGCCTCGGCCGGGCGGTCGAGCTGTGGGACGTCGGCCATCGCACGGTTCCACCGGCCGAGAGCTCCGTTCGCACGCTCGCCGGGCGGCACCTCTACCGCGCGCTCGACCTGGACGGCACCATGGTGCGGTTCACGGATCCGGACGTTGCCGTGGATCTGGGCGGGATCGGCAAGGGCTATGCGGTCGATCGGGCGGTCGCCACCCTGCGTGCATGGGGCATCGATCGCGGCCTGGTGAACGCCGGAGGCGACCTGTATGCCCTCGGGACCTCCGAGGACGGCGACCCGTGGAAGGTCGGCATCCGCTCGCCGAGCAACCCGATGAAGCTGGCCGGCGAGATCGACGTGTCGGATGCCGCGATCGCGACGTCCGGCGACTACCTCCAGCGGTTCAGCTACCGCGGAAGGTCCTACCACCACCTGCTGGATCCGGCGACCGGAGGCCCGCGGGTGACCGGTGAGCACAGCGTCACCATCAAGGCAGCCAGCTGCATGGCGGCCGATGCGGGAGCGACGGCGGTGTTCGGGATGGACGAGCCACGTGCCCGTGCACTGCTGGGGCGCGTGGCCGGCGCGGAGCTGGTCGCGGCGGTGTAACGAATGCGGTGAAACGTGAAGTGTGAAGTGTGATCGAGCTTTCCCAGCTCACCGCTGCTCACAAGCTCACGCTCTGCGCTTCACGTTTCACCCTTTCCTTGCGGGGCCCGAGGCGAGCCGGAAGATCCGGCCTGCCCCGGGCCTCGCTTCATGCGGCGCCGACCGCCGCACTCCCCCGGTAAACGCTTCCGCGCCTCACGTCGTATCATATCGGAATGCGCGGAGACCCGGGCCGCTCGTGACCGAGCTCGCGCGCCTCGATGAGGCGGTGGCACCCGTCGTGGCACATGCCCGGCGGGGCGACGCCGAAGCATTCACCGAGCTGGTGCGGACGTGCCGTCCGCTGATCTACCGGTGGGCCTATGTCGACACGGGGGAACCGGACGACGCCGAAGACATCGCGCAGGAGGTCCTGGTCAGGCTATACCGGCGGCTGCACACCTTCCGTGAAGGCTCGTCGTTCACGACCTGGCTGTATCGGATCACCCGAAACATCACCATGGACCGCGAACGGACGCGGGCTCGCCGGCGCCGCCTGTGGCCGGTCGGCGGCGCAGCACTTCCCGCGCGCTCCGAGTCGGGCGCGGAGGACGCGGTCGTGCGCGAGGATGCGGCCGCAATCCTACACGGGTTCATGGAGCGCCTCCCCCGGCGGCAGCGCCAGGCGCTCGATCTCGTCGATCTCCAGGGGCTCACGGCCGTCGAAGCGGCAGCCTTGCTGGGCGTCGACGCCGGGACGGTCCGGGCACACCTCCACCGAGCGCGGCGGACCCTGCGCTCGGTGATCTTGGAGCACCTGCCCGAGATGGCGGAGGAGTCGTGACCATGCGCTGCAGCGACTGCAGGCATCTGCTGATGGAGGCCGACCCGGCGGAGCTGCGGGGGATCGGCCACTCCGACCTCGCGGCCCACCTCAGGACCTGTGAGACGTGCCGGCGCGCCGCGCGTCAGTTGCTCGATGGCGAGCAACTCCTGCGGGCCGCGCTGCTCGACCTCCGACCGCATGGCAGCGCCGCCGTCGCAGCCCAGGCTGCGATCCGGGCATCGGGGCGGCGGCGGCGGCGGCGCCTTTTCGTTGTCGTGCCGCTCATGACTGCCGCAGGCATCGCCGCGCTGCTCCTGCTCCTGCTACGCCCGGGGGAGTTCACCCCCGGCACGCCGCGACCATTGGCGGGACCGCCGCCGATCGTCGAGGCTCCCTCGGGCCAGGACGTGATCGTCTACCAGACGGCCAACCCCGATGTCGTCGTGGTCTGGCTGTACCAGCGAAAGGGGAGTTGAACATGCCCAGAACCATCGGACTGCTGCTCGCGATCACGCTGGTGGCCTGCGCTCGCACACCGAGACTGGACACCCAGACGTTCGAGTTGCACTACCTTGACGCCACGCAGGCCCAGCAGATGATCCAACCCTACGTGTACGGGGACCGGCCGGACGCCCCGGGCGCGGTGAGTTGGGTCGGGAACACCATCACCGTCCGCGAGACCCAGGACAACCTCGAGAAGATCAGCCGGGTGTTGACCGAGTTCGACCGGCCCAGGCCGACCGTGCGACTGCACTTTCAGCTGATCGAGGCGAGCGACGACGCGCCGACCGAGCGATTCGATCCGGCCATTGGCGACGTCGTCACCGAGCTCCGGAACCTGTTCAAGTACAAGAGCTACCGGCTGCTCACGAGTGCGGTGGTGGGGGGCAGCGAGGGCAGCCACATCGAGCAGGTCGTGGGGGGGGACCCGCGCAATCCGGACGAAGACGTGTTCCGGCTCGTTGCCACGATCGGCACGGTCCGCGGCACCGGCGATTCCGCAACCGTCCAGCTGGAGGTCGGCGTGCACAACCCGATGCGCGGCGCCTTGCAGACGACCGTGAGTGCTCGCAACGGCCAGACGCTGGTCGTGGGCAACGCGCAGCTCGCCAGCGGTGGCGGAACGGTGATCCTGACGGTCAGGCCCGAGCTGGTGCAGTAGCCGGAAACCGGAGCGCGCCGTCGGCGGCGGGGCCGCACGCTCCCCCGCTCGTGTCCGCGGGCGTCAGGTCTCGAAGACGAGGCTCATGCAGCTCCCCCCCGCTTCGGCCTTGCGCAACTCGGACAGCTCGACGGTTTCGACGGTCCGGCCGGCAGCGTGGACGAGCTCGGCGGTTTCGGGAAATCCTGCGGCCATCACGACCGTGCCCCCCACCAGGAAGCTGTTGGCGCTGCCGGGGTGCGCTGCAGGCACGTCGAGCAGCTCGACGTCCTGCAAGGCATCCGCCTCGATCCAGTCCCGGTTGACCAGCACCAGCCCGCCGCCGAGGTGCGAGCAGGCCGACTTGAGATGGAGGCACCCGGTCACGGGCACGGAACGCACCACGTAGCCGAACGGGGCGATCGCCTCGGCCAGCTGCGCGATCCCGGCCTGGTTGGTGCGACCCGATCGGCCAACGTAGAGCACGCGATCGACCCTCATCACGTCGCCGCCGTCGATGGTCCCCGGCGCCTCGATCCTCAGCAGCGGGCGGTATGCAGCCAAGCGCTCCTCGACCGTTCCGACCTCGGGCATCCGCGATGGCGTCCCCGGCCGCATGATGACCGCGATCTCGTCGAGCACGATCGCCACGTCCTCCACGAAGACCGCGTCGGGCAGGTCCGGCTCGGGAGGCAGCGAGAGGACCTCCGCACCGAGACGCTCGAGTGCGTCTTCGTATCCCCGGTGCTGCGCGATCGCGCGCCGAACGTCAATCGGTTCACGATCGAGATGCGTGAGGGCGCAGCGGGTCAGCGCGTCGGTCGGCGGGCGGGTGATGGCGAGGAGCATGGATCAGAGCCGGAAGGCAGAAGGCAGAAGGCGGATGCACCACGCCGGAGACCGGTGCACGGACTGGGCTCCCCTGCGCCCTGCGCGTCGCGCCTTGCACCGTTCACGCACCGTTCCCGCTTCCCCCTTCCCGCTTCCCCTCGAAGAAGCCGCGCAGCAAGACGCCACACTCCTCTTCCGACACCCCGCCGCGCACCTCGGGCCGGTGATTGAGCCGCGGGTGTCGCAGGAGATCGCCCACGCTCCCCGCCATGCCCGCCTTGGGATCGTAGGCACCGAACACCACGCGGCCGATCCGTGCCAGCACGATGGCGCCCGCGCACTGCGCGCACGGCTCCAGCGTCACGTACAACGTCGCCCGGTCGAGCCGATCTTCCCCAACCTGGACCAGCGCGCGCCGGATCGCGGTCAACTCGGCGTGTTGCGTCCGGTCGCGGCGCGCGACGGTCTCGTTGTGTGCGCGCGCGACGACGGCGCCATCGAGCACGATCGCCGCCCCGACCGGGACCTCCCCCAGACCGGCCGCGGTCCGGGCCTCCGCCAGGGCCGCTTCCATACCGACGCGGTCGGTCGCATCAAGTGCCGGTCTGGTCGGGGGCATCACCGGAAAAGGTACGTCCGCCTCAGCCTTCGCGCTCGCCCGCCGTGGTCTGCCGAACGCGGGTGAACGCGAAGCCGTCCCCATCCGGCTCGATGCGGACGACGTCCCCGTCGTTGTACTCCCCCTCGAGCATGGCGAGCGCCAGCGGATTCTGCAATCGGCGCTGGATCACGCGCTTGAGCGGCCGTGCCCCGTAGACCGGATCGAACCCCTCGTCGACGAGACGCGCCTTCGCCTCGGGAGCAATCTCCAGCACGAGCCCCCGATCCGCCGCCAACTGCGCCACGCGGGCGAGCTGAAGATCCACGACGTGCAGCAGGTTGTCCCGCGTGAGCGGCCGAAACACGACGACGTCGTCCACCCGGTTCAGAAATTCAGGCTTGAAGCTGCGCCGCAGTGTCTCGAGCACCTGCCGCTCGACCTCGAACCAGTCCCGTCCGGCCGATTCGAGGATCCCCTGCCCGCCGAGGTTCGACGTCATGATGAGGACCGTGTTTCGGAAGTCCACGGTGCGGCCCTGCCCATCGGTGAGCCGCCCCTCGTCGAGGATCTGCAGGAGGACGTCGAATACCTCGGGGTGCGCCTTCTCGATCTCGTCGAACAGCACGACCGAGTACGGGCGGCGGCGCACGGCCTCCGTGAGCTGCCCGCCCTCCTCGTAGCCGACGTATCCGGGCGGTGCACCGATCATGCGCGCCACCGCGTGCTTCTCGCCGTACTCGGACATGTCCAGCCGCACGAGCGCCCGCTCGTCGTCGAACAGGAACTCGGCGAGAGCCCGGGCCGTCTCCGTCTTCCCCACCCCGGTCGGCCCGAGAAAGATGAAACTCCCGACCGGCCGGTTCGGATCCTGCAGGCCCGCCCGGGCGCGTCGCACGGCGTTCGCCACGGCGGACACCGCCTCGTCCTGCCCGACGACGCGGCGGTGCAGTTCGGACTCGAGACGGGTCAGTCGCTCCTTCTCGGACTCGAGCATCCGACTGACGGGGATGCCGGTCCACCGCGCCACGATCTCGGCGATGTCCTCCGGCCCCACCTCCTCCTTCAGGTACTTCGCGCTCGCCTGAATCCCCTCGAGCCGGCCCTTCTCCGCCTCGATCTCCGCCTCCAGCTCGGGGAGGCGCCCGTACCGGATCTCGGCGGCCCGCTGCAGATCGCCGGCCCTGGTGGCGCGCTCGACCTCGAGCCGCGCCTCCTCCAACTCGGCCTTCTGCGCCCGCAGCTTGCCGATCGCGTCCTTCTCGGCCTGCCACTGCGCCTTCATCCCCTGCGACTTCTCGTCCAGCTCGGCGAGCTCCCGGCGGAGTGCCTCGAGGCGCTCCCGGCTCGCCCGGTCCTTCTCGCGCGTGAGGGCCTGCTCTTCGATCTGGAGCTGGATCTTCCGGCGCTCGACCTCGTCGATCTCCTGGGGCAGACTGTCGATCTCGATCCGGAGCCGGCTCGCCGCCTCGTCCACGAGGTCGATCGCCTTGTCGGGCAGGTGCCGGTCACCGAGGTACCGGTCGGAGAGCGTCGCCGCCGCCACGAGCGCCCCGTCCGTGATGCGCACGCCGTGATGCACCTCGTAGCGCTCCTTGAGCCCGCGCAGGATGGCGATCGTGTCCTCGACCGATGGCTCACCGACGAAGACCGGCTGGAACCGACGCTCGAGCGCCTTGTCCTTCTCGACGTGCTTGCGATACTCGTCCAGGGTCGTCGCGCCGACCACGTGCAGCTCGCCGCGCGCGAGGGCCGGCTTCAGCATGTTGGACGCATCCACCGCGCCCTCGGCCGCGCCGGCGCCGACGAGCGTGTGCATCTCGTCGATGAACACCACGAAGCGCCCCTCCTGGCTCGTGATCTCCTTGAGCACCGCCTTGAGACGCTCCTCGAACTCCCCCCGGTACTTCGCACCGGCGAGGAGCTGACCGATGTCGAGCACGATGATGCGCTTGCCCCGCAGGGACTCCGGCACGTCACCGTCTACCATCCGCTGCGCGAGCCCCTCCACGATCGCCGTCTTGCCCACGCCGGCCTCGCCGATCAGTACCGGGTTGTTCTTGGTGCGCCGTGAGAGCACCTGGATCACCCGGCGGATCTCCTCGTCGCGGCCGATGACCGGGTCGAGCTTGCCCTGCTGCGCCAGGTCCGTCAGGTCCTTGGTGAACCGCTCCAGCGCCTGGTACTTCTGTTCGGGATCGACGTCGGTGACGCGGTGGCTGCCCCGCACGGCCGCCAGGGCCTCGAGCAGCACCTTCGTGTCCACGCCGTTCGCAGAGAGCAGCTCGCGCGCCGCCGTACCCTTCGTGTCCACGAGGCCGAGCAGCAGGTGCTCGGTCGAGATGTAGGCGTCGCGGAGGTCCTGCGCCATTCGGTCCGCCCGCTGCAGCGCGTCGTTCAACTCCCGGGACAGGGTTGGGCTCCCCCCGCCGTCCTGCCGGGGCAGCCGATCGACTTCGCGCTCCGCCGCAACGCGGAGTTCGGTCACGTTGAGCCCGGTCTTCTGAAGGATGGGCACGACGATTCCCTCGTCCTGCCCGAGCAATGCGAGGAAGAGATGGGCGTCGTTCACGACCGGGTTGCCCCGCTCGTTGCCGAGCGCGATCGCGCTTTGCAGCGCTTCACCGGCTTTGACGGTCAGACGTTCGGGTCGAAGCATGGTTCAGAAGTCAGGAGTCAGGAGTCAGAAGCAAGGAGTCACATGTCGGATGCCAGGAGTCAGGTGCCGGACCGGTCTCCCCTGACGTCGGGTATCTGGCATCTCAAGGGCAACGGACGTGCCCACAGACCGGGCAATCGTGGCAGGTTCTTGCCGAAACGACAGGCGCGCCGGCGGAAGTCCACCGGCGCGCCCGTTCATTCTGACAGATTGGATGCGTGGTCGATCGTCTCCTATTTGACGACAGTCATCTTCTTGGTGTGCGCCTGCCCGTTGACGATCAACTGGTAGACGTACACCCCGGACGCAGCTTCACGGGTGGTGCCTTGCACCTTCCCGTCCCAGTAGGCCGCGTACTCGCCCGTTCCATTCCACGCCAGCGCGATCCCATCGAGTAGCTCGCCGGAGGCCTGCAGAATCGGTACTGCGACGAGCTGCGCCAGAATGTTGTAGATCCGGAGGCTGACGACTGGATCCTTGCCACCCGCCCAGAGGCTCTGATCGAGCGTGAACGGGATGGTCGTCTCCGGGTTGAACGGGTTCGGGTAGTTCCTGCCCAACTGCACCTGCGGCTGCGAGGTGCTGCCCTGCGCATGCGCCACCGCCGGTGCAGCGATCAGGAGCCCGAGCGCGAGTACAACCGCCCAGGCCGAGGGCTTCATGAAAAGCTCCTGTCTGACGAACAGTGTCTCTTGCGTTCCCCTTTTCTTGAGTGCGTATCTCGCCAACTGACCTCAAGTTAGGACGAAACCGCAAACCCTGTCAAGAGTGTTACACCGATGCACTGGCTCGCGGTCCGAGGCGCCGCCCATCGCCGTCGCGAACCGTGAACCCGCCGGCGTCGAGCCACTCGAGAATCGGGATGAGGTACTTCCTCGTAAGTCCTGTAATTTCGCGAACTTCTGCCGGAGATGCTCGACCCGCTTCCCGGATGAGATCGAGAATGGCCCCGCGCACGGTGTCGAGGGCAGCGGCATCGTAGTACCGGTCCCGTCCAATCCGAACCAGCAAACCCTGGCGGACACCGAACTCCGCGAGTTCCCGAATTCGGTCCGTCGACAGGTGCTGACGCAACTCGTCCTCGGTGAGTCCCTGCGCGCCGGCCTCCACCAGCGCCTGCCGCAGCGCCAAGACCTCGCCCTCCTGCTCCGCCGCAAGCGCCGGTCGAAATGAGGCGTCCCGAATCGTGCTCGCCTCCACCACCATCCGACCAGCCTGGACCAGGGCCGCAATCGCCGCGTCGACCACCGCGGGTGCATCCCGCAGCGCCCGGACCCGCTCGAGGGGCACACCGGGTTCGAGAGGGTGGTCCTCGTGGTACCGCTGCGCAGCCTCATACACGGCGCGCTCGGTCGCCGCCAACACGGCGAAATCCAAGACCCTGCCCGCCACCTCCCGTGCCGCCCCGTCGTGCACCAGTCCCGTGACGAGTGGTCGCGCGTCCCCAGGATGAAGGCCCAACCGGACCGGGAGCTCGGCGAGATCCAGCCCAGCCTCCCCCGCCCCCGTCACGAACGTGGTCAGCCGCGCCCGCGGGTCGGCTCTGCGGCTCGCTCGACCCGTGCGCCAACGCGCAGGTAGCCGAGCTTGCGCGAGCCGGTGCTCGGCT
>Ga0209536_100010514_pt1 | contig 13646 bp, 12 predicted proteins | sample DeeMarSeWOR28_12_FD_187461 | JGI IMG/M metagenome (GOLD analysis project Ga0209536, IMG submission 187461) | Marine sediment microbial communities from White Oak River estuary, North Carolina - WOR-2-8_12 (SPAdes) (version 2) | ecosystem: Environmental > Aquatic > Marine > Intertidal zone >...
GGTCCCATCGCCCTGATAGATGAAAACATGCCGGTGGTCTTCATCGCCACCCAGGATGGTTCATATGAAAAGATTGTCAGCAACATCCAGGAGGTGAAGGCGAGAAACGGTATTGTGATAGCCATTGTCACGGAAGGTGACCAGACCATCCGGCAGATGTCTGATCATGTCATCGAGATTCCGGAAACGGATGAAGCCCTGGTATCGCTCCTTTCGGTGGTTCCACTGCAGCTGATTGCCTACCACATAGCTGTGATGCGTGGGTGCAATGTGGATCAGCCCCGGAACCTGGCCAAATCTGTAACAGTGGAATAAGTCAACGGCCGCCGTACTGGCTGTCGTAATAAGCCTGGTAATCTCCCGAAGTGACCCGGCTCATCCATTCCTGGTTCTCCAGGTACCACTCCACCGTTCTGGTCAGTCCCTCCTGGAAGGTACAGGACGGTTTCCACCCGAGTTCCTCCTGAATCCGTGAATTATCAATGGCATAACGGAGATCGTGGCCCGCCCGGTCCTTTACAAACCGGATCAATCCCTCGGAGGTGCCCTCCGGCCTTCCCAATTTATCATCCATGATCCGGCAAAGCAGTCTGATCAGATCAATGTTCTTCCATTCATTCAGTCCACCGATGTTATAGGTCCTTCCGGTTACCCCCCTGTTGTATATCAGTTCAATGGCGGAAGCATGATCCTCCACATAGAGCCAGTCCCGGATGTTTTCACCCTTCCCGTAGATCGGGATGGGATTCATCTGCAGGATGTTGTTGATGGCGAGCGGTATCAGTTTTTCCGGGAACTGGTTGGGTCCGTAATTGTTGGAGCAGTTCGATAACACCACAGGGATCCCGTATGTGTGGTGATAGGCCCTGACCAGGTGGTCGGAACTGGCTTTGGAAGCCGAGTAGGGGCTTCTGGGATCGTAGGGGGTTTCCTCAGTGAACGTCCCATCACTCCCCAGGCTGCCGTACACCTCATCGGTGGAGATGTGGTAAAACAGTTTTCCATGGGTATCGGTCCATGCATCCCTGCATGCATTGAGCAGGTTGACAGTCCCTACAATGTTGGTGCGGATGAAATCCATGGGATCGGTGATGGATCTGTCCACATGCGACTCGGCAGCCAGGTGGATCACTCCTTCAATGGCATGTTTCTTAAACAGCTCATTCAGAAACTGGGGATCCACAATGTTGCCTTTGATAAAACTGTAGTTGGCAGCCCCTTCCACATCCTTCAGATTCTCCAGGTTCCCGGCATAGGTAAGTGCATCCAGATTCAGAATATGACGTTCCGGGTGCTCCCTGATCATGGTCCTCACTACATGGGAACCTATGAAACCCGCACCTCCGGTGATCAGTATGGTATTCATGACACTTTTTTCGATCGCAAGTTTTGTTCCCATTTCCAGGCGGACAGCAGGGTATCCGCGATCCCTGTCTCCGCCTTCCATCCCAGTTCCCTGTTGGCCAGGCTGGTATCGGCATACACTTTTTCTACATCCCCCTCTCGCCTGGCCACGATCCGGAAATTGAGTTTTTGCCCGGTCACTTTCTCAAAGACCGTAACAATCTCCATCACCGAGAGCCCTGTACCGGTCCCCAGATTGAAAACCTCGAACGGGAGTTTCTGTTTGTTGTCGAGCAGACGGCTGATGGCCACCACGTGCGCCCTGGCCAGGTCCACCACATTGATATAATCTCTGATGGCCGTTCCATCGGGGGTGCTGTAATCGTCGCCGAATACACGCAACTCTTCCCTGATCCCGATGGCCGTTTGCGTGATGAACGGGACCAGGTTGTTGGGAACACCCACCGGCAACTCTCCGATCTTTGCCGACGGATGGGCTCCGATGGGATTGAAATAGCGGAGTGAGATCAGGTTCATTCCCGGTGATGTCTGAACCGTATCCTGCATCATCTCTTCGCAGATCTGCTTCGTGTTGCCGTAGGGAGAATTGGCCTTTTTAATGGGTGCATCTTCGGTCACTGGAAGGGTGTCGGGTTCCCCGTACACGGTGCAGGAAGAGGAAAACACCATGGAATGCACCCTGTACTTCCGCATGGCTTCCAGAAGGTGAATCATAGACAACAGGTTGTTCTCATAGTACTCCAGGGGTTTCTCCACACTTTCACCCACAGCTTTCAGGGCAGCAAAGTGAATGACCGCATCTATTCCGGGGTATTTCTCAAAAACTTCAAAAGTCTGTCGGCGGTCCCTCAGGTCCATCTGTTCAAATGCAGGACGGGAACCTGTGATTTCCGAAATGCCGTCCAGGACTTCCCGGTTGGAATTGGAGAGGTTGTCAACGATCACCACTTCCATTCCCTCCTGCATCAGTTCGACCACTGTGTGAGATCCGATGTATCCCGTTCCACCCGTAACAAGTATTGTGGACATGACCTCCCCGATTTACAGGCTCCAGTATTTCATGGAGCTGATGTTGTTTCTGAAAATGCCCTTCAGGTCTGCAAAAATAGCACCCGGGTGGGTGATGGACCTGAAATACTCCTCATCCAGCTTTGTATATTCCTGATGATTCACGGCAACAATCACAGCATGGTAGAGCCCGTTAATGGATGGGGAGAGTTCAAATCCGTACTCATCCAGAATTTCGGAAGGAGAGGCGTGAGGATCCACCACATCCACATGTACCCCGAATTCCTTCAATTCGGCGATTACATCTGCCACCTTGGAGTTCCTGATATCACTCACATTCTCTTTGAACGTGGCTCCCATAACCAGCACCCGGCACTCTTTCAGGTTCGGGAATGTGGAAGAGAGTTTCAGGGTCACCTGCCTGGCCACATAGGCCCCCATCCCGTCGTTGATCCCGCGTCCCGCATTGATGATCTGGGCATGATGCCCGAATTTGGCCGATTTATAGGTCAGGTAGTAGGGATCCACACCGATGCAGTGCCCACCCACAAGCCCGGGTGAAAACCTGAGGAAGTTCCACTTTGTGCCGGCAGCTTCGAGTACCTCGTAAGTATTGATCTCCATCTTATTGAAGATCATCGAGAGTTCGTTCATGAAAGCGATGTTGATATCGCGCTGTGTATTTTCTATGATCTTGGCAGCCTCGGCCACTTTGATGGAGCTGGCCCTGTGCACCCCTGCCTCGATGACCAGTTCATAAGTCTTTGCAATTTCCTCTGCGGATTCTTCGTCACACCCGGAAGTTACTTTGGTGATCCTGGTAAGCGTATGTTCCCTGTCGCCCGGATTGATCCGTTCGGGAGAAAAGCCCACCTTGTACTGTTCCATGTATTTCAGGCCGGATATCTTACTTAGAAGCGGAATACAGTCCTCTTCGGTGCATCCCGGATAAACAGTAGACTCATATACTACATAGTCCCCCTCGGACAGAACTTTTCCCACGGTTTCAGTGGCGGAGAGCACCGGCCTCAGGTCCGGTTTCTTATGAACATCGATCGGTGTGGGGACCGCCACAATGTAGAAGGATGCTTCCTTCAGGTCCTCCAGCGTCGAAGTGAACTGGATGTCGCATCCTTCAAATTCCTCTTCCGTCAATTCTTTACTGGGATCGATCTTGTTCTTCATCATCTCGATCCGTTCCGGTTTGATATCAAAACCGATCACCGATATTTTCTTGGCAAATTCCAGTGCTATGGGGAGTCCGACATATCCCAGTCCAATGACTGCAAGCTTTTTATTACCGTTAACTAAATCGTTATACATCATAGGTTGATCTGTTTAAGAATGGGGTGAAACCCGCCCTTTATTCCAACGGGTGTTGTATTGCGTATGGTATACACTGTCTGTATCGATTTCCGTGCGGCTTCCAGGCCAAAACCCTCACCTTGCAGGATCTTCTGGTAGGCTACCGTATGGAGGTCGGTGAATCCTCCGCTGAATTCAATCTCCTCCCCGTCGAGGGTAATGGACCGGTAGGTGCGCAATCCGGTGGATTTGATCTCATCGGGGATGTCATCATAGTCAATACTGAGGAACCACCTTACCCGCGCCCTTTCCAGTTCCAGGTACCCGGCGGCTTTGTCCTTTTTGAGCACGTGTACCTTGTTTTCCTTCACATCCCCGAAGATCCATGACAACATATCGAAAAAATGGACACCGATGTTGGTGGCCACACCGCCCGATTTTTCAACATCCCCTTTCCAGGAGTAATGGTACCAGTTTCCCCTGCTGGTGATGTAGGAGAGGTCGATGTCGTACATGCGGTCCGGAGGTCCGCTGGTCACTTTCTCCCTCAGCTCAACGATGGCAGGATGATGCCTGAGCTGAAGGATATTCCAGACCTGGCGGCCTGTCTCCCGCTCGTAATCCTGCAGTGCATCGATGTTCCACGGATTGAGCACCAGTGGTTTTTCGCATATGGCGTCCGCATCATTGCGGAGGGCAAAGCGGATGTGTGAATCGTGCAGGTAATTTGGGCTGCAGATGCTCACGTAATCGACTTTGGTGCCCATTCGGTTCAGTTTGGCCACATGGCGGTCAAAGCGTTCAAACTCAGTGAAGAAATCGGCCTCCGGAAAATAGCTGTCCATGAATCCCACACTGTCGAAACGGTCCAGGGCAGCCACCAGGCGGTTCCCGGTATCCCTGATCGCCCTCACATGGCGGACGGCAATGTAACCTGCCACACCGATCACTGTAAAATTCTTCTCCTGGTTGCTCATTGCTTCTCCTCTATTTTGGTCACTGTTCCCTGTTCCAGCCGGTAACGCTCCAGGCTTTCCGGGCAGGTGGCCAGCCCCTCTTCATCGAAATGAAGCCGGTGCCCGTATTCGCTCATCCATCCCACCTGCCGGGCGGGATTTCCCACCACCAGCGCATAGGGTTTTACCTCATCGATGACCACGGCCCCGGCCCCGATAAATGAATATCTGCCGATGTTGTTCCCGCATACCACCGTGGCGTTGGCCCCTATGGTGGCACCCTTTCCCACGATGGTGGCCATGTACTCATCCTTCCGGGCAATGGCACTTCTCGGGTTGATCACATTGGTAAATACCATGGAGGGACCGAGAAATACATCGTCTTCGCAAATCACACCGGTATAGATGGATACGTTGTTCTGGACCTTCACGTTGTTGCCCAGTATTACCTCAGGTGATACGACCACATTCTGTCCCAGGTTACAGTTTTCTCCCAGAACGCTGCCGGTCATGATGTGGCTGAAATGCCAGATCTTGCAACCGTCCCCGATCCGGGTCCCTTCATCGATCACTGCTGTTTCATGTGCGAAATATCCTGCCATAGGGTTTACTTAAAAAATTGGAGTACATGGCCGGTGATAAATTCCAGCTGTTCCGGTTCAAGTTCGGTGTGCATGGGAAGGGAAAGCACCTCCGCGGATGCTTTTTCTGTTACGGGGAATGCTCCCCTGAGGTACCCCAAATCGCTGTAAGCGTTCTGGAGATGAAGGGGTACCGGGTAGTAGATCATGGAAGGGATCCCCTTTTCCTGCAAATATTCCCTGAGGTCATCCCTGGAGTTGGCCGGCACCCTGACGGTGTACTGGTGAAACACATGGGTGGAGAATCCGGATCGTGCAGGTATCTGAATGACCCCTGAACCGGCGAATGCCCGGTCATAGAACTCTGCGGCCTGCTGGCGGGCATGGTGATACCGGTCGAGTTGCTTCAGCTTCACCCTGAGAATGGCCGCCTGCAGGGTATCCAGCCTTGAGTTCACCCCCACATATTCGTAATGGTAGCGTTTGATCATGCCGTGGTTCACCAGTGCCTTTAACTTCTCAGCGAGAATCTCGTCCCGGGTGAACAGTGCCCCCCCGTCGCCGTAACATCCCAGGTTTTTGGAGGGAAAAAAGGATGTGGTCCCGATCGAACCCAGTGTTCCTGCCTTTTTCCTTGTACCGTCGCTGAAGATGTAGTCCGCCCCGATGGCCTGTGCCGCATCCTCAATGACTAACAGGTTGTGTTCCTTTGCTGTATGAAGGATGGGCTCCATGTGGGCACACTGCCCGAAAAGATGGACCGGGACAATGGCCCTGGTCTTTCCTGTAACGGCTCCCTCCAGTTGGGCGGCATCCAGATTAAAGGTATCCTCATGGATATCCACCAGCACCGGTTTCAGTCCCAGCAACCGGACCACCTCGATGGTCGAGATAAAAGTAAAGGGTGTGGTTACCACCTCATCCCCGGGTTGAAGTTCCAGTGCCATCATGGCCACCTGCAGTGCATCGGTCCCGTTGGCACAGGCAATCACCCGGCATCCACCCATGTAGGCTGCCAGTTCCTCCTGGAATCTGAATACCTCTTCCCCTTTGATAAAGGCCGATGAATCGATCACCTGCTGGATCGCTGCGTCAATACCGGACTTGATTTTGAGATACTGACCGTTCAGGTCTACCATCTGGATTCTTCTCATTCTGCGCTGTACTGAAACAGTTTACGAAGATAATAAAAAATGGGTTGATAATTTTTGTTTTGAAATGGCCTCATGACTCACTACATTTACCGGACAATTGTCCTGAAATGGTTCTAGGAAAGTACATTAAACTCCTGTTGAGCGAACAAAAACAGGTGATCCTGCCCGGATTTGGCAATCTGGAGGTAAAAGAGTCACCGGCTGCAGTATCAGATGCAGCGGATATGCTCTCCCCGCCCGGATTGAGGATTAAGTTTGATTCGGGATTCAGCAAGGACGATGGCCTCCTGGCAGCCACCTATGCCGAACAGGACAATGTGGATGAGGAAGAGGCCCGGCAAAGGGTGCTTGAACTGGTCGATGCCATCAAATTTGCTCTTGATAAAGGGGAGCGGTATGAGATTCACGGTCTTGGGAGCTTTTACAGGGACAGTGACGGGAAAGTCATCTTCCGCAAAGAGAAGGATTGGATCCTCGATCCGGGACAATATGGACTTGAACCACTTGATTTGCTTGAACTCGATGAAGCTGAGGAAATTGAAACAGTGCCCGAACCACCTGTCCGTATAGAGAGTGATGAATCCTTTGCGGTGGAACCCGGAAATGCAAGCTTAACCAATCAACGGGAGGCCGGGAGAATCCCCCAGGCCAGGGCGGCAGTCAGGCACGAGCCTCACAGGGAGCCCCGGCAGGGGCGTTGGCGGGCCATCTGGTTTGTGGCAGGGGCATTGATCATCGTGCTGATTGCGTTGATCCTGATTCCCACCAATAACCTGAATCTTCCCGGCAGAAAAACAACACCTCCGCCCGTGATCACCGAGCCCGCCCCCTCCCAGACCACGGTCCCCGGAGACCAGGATGCCGACGAACCAAGTGATTTTGAAAGCCTCACCCCAGAAAGTCTGGAGAATGAACCCACCGAAACGATCGGTGAACCGGAACCGGCAGCAGCAAGCAACAAATATTTCCTGATTGCCGGTAGTTTCAGCCACCTGAGAAATGCAAGTGAGCTACAGGATCAGATGAGGAGTAGAGGGATGTCCGCGGAAGTGATGATCACGGAGAACAGAATGTACCGGGTAAGTGTGGGAGCATTCCCCACCATCGGGGAGGCTGAAAGAGAGCTGGCCAGGATCAAATCACTCCCGGGCATGGAGTCGTGCTGGATTCTTTCCAACTAAGAGCTCCTTTCCTGAAAGGAACCGACTGTTTTTTTTTGGATTAGTTTACCTCGGAACCATTTTCCGCCTCCCCGGCCGGCTCAACAAAGTGGAGCGATCCGTCGGGATTCTCCGAGAGCAAGACCATCCCTTTGGATTCGATCCCTTTAATGGTTCTGGGTGCCAGGTTGGCCAGTACGGTCACTTTTTTACCCGGCAGCGAGGCCGCCTCGTGATACTCGGCAATCCCGGATACGATGGTGCGGGTCTCATACCCCAGGTCCACCTTCAGGCGAATCAGTTTCTTTGTCTTGGGAACCTTCTCGGCTTCCACGATGGTCCCGGTCCGGAGGTCCATCCGGGTGAAATCGTCAAATGAGATCTCCTCTTTCTGTGGAGCTACCTCAGGGATTTCACCGGTCTCTTCCCTGGTCCTCATCAGTTTGTCCAGTTGCGACTCTATCTCGGCATCCTCAATCTTTTCAAACAGCAGGGCAGCTTCTCCCAGCCGGTGTCCCGGAACAATCAGATCAGCAGATCCGATCAGTGACCAGGACCGCTGGTCAAACCGGATGAATCCGCGCAGTTTCTCCATGGAGAAAGGCAGGAATGGATCGAGGACCAGAGTCAGGTTCGCGGTAATTTGAAGCGCCACATTCAGAATGGTGCCCACACGGTCGGGGTCGGTTTTGATCAGTTTCCATGGTTCCGTGTCGGCCAGGTACTTATTTCCCAGCCTGGCCAGATCCATGGCGTTCTTCACTGCCTCCCTGAAGCGGAAGTTCTCCAGGCTGAGTTCCACCGAGGCACTGATGGAGCCGATTTCATCAAGCACTTTCCTGTCTGAATCGAGCAGGGCGGACGCCTCCGGGACCACCCCTTCGAAATATTTGTGGGTAAGCACGATGGCCCGGTTTACAAAATTTCCGAGCACAGCAACCAGCTCATTGTTGTTCCGGTTCTGGAAATCTTTCCAGGTAAAGTCATTGTCTTTGTTTTCCGGGGCATTGGCACATATCACATACCGCAACACATCCTGTTTATCAGGGAAATCCTCCAGGTATTCGTGGAGCCAGACCGCCCAGTTCCTGGAGGTGGAGATCTTGTCATTCTCCAGGTTCAGGAATTCATTGGCCGGAACGTTGTCGGGCAGGATGTAACTTCCTTCTGTTTTGAGCATAGTGGGAAAGATGATGCAGTGAAAGACAATGTTGTCCTTCCCGATGAAGTGGACCATCCGGGTCTCCTCATCTTTCCAGTATTTTTCCCAATCGGGTGTCAGTTCCTTGGTGGCCGAAATGTACCCGATGGGGGCATCGAACCATACGTAGAGCACTTTCCCATCGGTATCCGGTACAGGGAGGGGGACACCCCAGTCGAGGTCACGGCTCACTGCCCTTGGTTGAAGCCCCTGATCGAGCCATGACTTGCACTGCCCGTATACATTCGGTTTCCACTCTTTATGCTCTTCCAGGATCCACTCCTTCAACCATGACTCATACCTGTCCAGTGGCAGGTACCAGTGTTTGGTCTCTTTCAGCACCGGATTGCTCCCGCTGATGGTGGAGACCGGATTGATCAGTTCGGTGGGACTTAAGGAGGTTCCGCATTGTTCACACTGGTCACCGTAAGCGGAAGGGTTACCGCAGTGCGGACAGGTTCCGGTAATGTAGCGGTCGGCGAGGAAGGTGGAAGCTTCCTGGTCGAAGTATTGCTCCGAACTCTTCTCAATGAAGATCCCCTTGTCGTACAGGGTTTTAAAGAATTCAGAAGCAGTTTCATGGTGCACCTGGTTGGATGTCCGGGAGTAGATATCAAAAGATATCCCGAAATCTTCAAATGCCTTCTTATTCATTGCATGGTAGCGGTCCACCACCTCCTGAGGCGAGGAACCCTCATTGCGGGCCTTGAGGGTAATGGGAACCCCGTGCTCGTCGGAGCCGCAGATGGAAAGAACATCGCGGCCCTGTTGCCGCAGATACCTTACATAAATGTCGGAGGGTATGTAGACACCTGCCAGGTGACCAAGGTGAATCGGACCATTGGCATAGGGCAGGGCAGAAGTGACCAGGGTTCGTTTAAACGCTTTTTTACTCATTGTGAGGTTTTCAGGACCAATTCATTTTTTCCGGATCGTACAAAGATAATGATTATATGATCCGCTGATCCATGGAGGTCCTGCCACATCAATGTATCATGAACAACTGGACCACAGGCAGGAATGCCGAGCAACTGGCGGCACGGTACCTTCAATGCAGGGGGTACCACATCTGGAAAACCAACTGGCGGTGGGGCCGCAAGGAGCTGGACCTGGTGGCCCGCCACGGTGGGGAGCTGGTAATTGTGGAGGTAAAAGCCCGTGTCAATAACGGGGTCAACCATCCATCCGAGGTGGTGGACTCCCGAAAGCAGCGGCACATGGTCCTGGCAGCCGATGCATTTATCCGGATGCACCGTTGCAGGATGCCTGCCCGGTTTGACATCATCGCGGTTATCTATACCTCTGCAGGGGCGGAAATCGAACACATCGAAAACGCATTTTATCCGGTCGCTGAGTGAATGATCTGTATCTATGCATGTTCATCGGGATAACTTTGCTAACTTCAGCAAGCATTATCGAAGGAAGTACCATCTAAATTTTTCAGTCAACCATGAAATTCAGGATTATTCTCCTGCTCCTCCTCCTGGCAGCATACACGGGTCAGGTCCGGGGCCAGCAAGCACCCCACCCTGTCAGGGCAACGGTTACAGTTTCCGAAGATCTTCAACCGGGGTTCAAACCCGATGGAAGGTTGTTCCTTTTTCTGAGTCACAACCAGTGGGCGGAACCAAGAACACAGACCTGGCCGGGCCCATGGAACCAGGGAGATTTCTTCGCAGTAAATATGTCGGGGCTGGATGCAGAGAATGCCATCGCATTGGACCCTTCACTGAACTGGATCGGAACCGCTGAGTGGTCCCTGGACCAGGTGCCCGGCGGGGAGTATCGCATTCAGGTGCTCTGGGATCAGGATCTGGAGGAGTCGGGGATCAATGCACCGGGGAACCTGTACAGTACGGTTGCGTCGGTCACGATCGAGGATGGGGTGGAACTGGAGATCTCACTGGATCATCAAATCGGGGAGCGGAGCGTGGCGGACCACCCATTGGTCAGGGAGGTTGATCTGGTGAGTGATACGCTATCAGCCTGGTGGGGCAGACCGGTTCACCTTAAGGCTGCCGTGTTGCTACCCGGAGGCTACCTGGAGGATTCAAACAAGGCCTACCCCATCCGTTACCAGGTGGCAGGGTACGGGGGCAGGTATACCAGGGTCAACCAGCTTACAGGGGATAATAATTTTATGGAGTGGTGGACCTCCGCTGATGCTCCTCAGGTCATTAATGTTTTTCTCGACGGGGAGGGACCGTTCGGCGATTCCTACCAGCTGGATTCCGATAACAGCGGCCCTTACGGATATTCCCTGATTCATGAACTGATCCCCCACATCGAGTCGTCTTTCCGGGGAACGGATGATGCCCGCACCAGGTTTGTGGATGGCTGCTCCACCGGTGGCTGGGTATCCCTGGCACTTCAGATATTTTACCCTGATTGGTTTAACGGAGCGTTCTCCTACAGTCCGGATGCCATCAATTTTGACAACTACCAGTTGGTGAACATATACCAGGATGAAAATGCATTCATCAATGAGTTCGGGTACCTCAGGCCCATCATGCGAGACACCCATGGTGAACCGATGGTTCCCTGGAAGGATTTCGTCCGGTTTGAAAATGTGCTGGGGATTTCGAACAACTACCTCACTTCCGGGGGCCAGATCTGCTCCCACACCGCGCTATACAGTCCAAAAGGGGAGAACGGGTTGCCACAGCCACTGATCGATCCGGAATCCGGGGCGATTGACCATGCGGTGGCGGAACACTGGAAGGAGTATGACCTGAAACGCTATTGCCAGAATAACTGGGAGGAGCTGGGTCCGGAACTGCAGGGAAAGATTTTCATCTGGATGGGCGACATGGACCACTTCTATCTCAATACCGCCACCCGGGCTTTTGCAGAGTTCATCGATCAAACTGAAAATCCCCGATCCGATGCCGAGATCATATTCGCTCCCATGGAAGGTCATTGCTCTGGATTCTCTCACCGGGAGGTGCTGATGCGGATCCAGAAACGGATTGATCAACTGCAATTGCCCTGACAGCAGGGTCTATTTGATGGTGGCACGGATGGTCCACTGGGTTCTGGTGAACGCCTTGAAATGCCTGAATAACCGGAGAATCTTTGGATGGACGCCGGGTTCCTCGAAATAGGACCATTCGTCGGTCACCCTGATGTTGCCGGCATAAGATTCCACCTCTTTTCCATCGGCCAGTCCGAATTGGAATGAGGCACCTGCTTCCGTGCCGCTCCTTCTTTTCATCTTCGACTCCACCATCTTTTTGCGCACGCCCCCGGTATATTTCTTATGGACCACCTCGAATATGATCTGTGAATCTGAGAAGGTGGAAGCCACTGCGTTGAAAAGCTGGACAACCTCTTTTTCAGGAAGGTACATAAAGAGGCCCTCGGCAAGGAACAGCACCCCCTCTTTTTTCCGGAGGGCAAGCTCCTCCATCCACACCCTATCCAGAACCGAACATCCCCTGGTCTCATATGTAAGCCTGTCACCCAGGAGTTGCTTTTTCGCCCCGATCACTTCGGGGAGATCAACTTCTATATACTGGTCTTTATCGGGGGTAATCCTCCAGTACCGGGTATCAAATCCGGCACCCAGGCTGACCACCAATCCAGTCGGGTTTTTCTGCAGAAATTCAGCTGCCCACTGGTCATATTTCCTGGCTCTCAGTGCGATATAGGTAGTCAGGGAGCCCGGTAAATCCCGGTTCAGGATCTTACGCTGGCCCTCGGTAAGGTCAACTGTCCGGAAGGCCCTGATCAGGCTGAGGCTCTCTGGATCCTGAATAATTGGTGATCGCTTTTTTGTTTCGATGGCACGGGCCCTCAGGGTGATGAGTGCGGTTTCCGATACGGTATTCAACACATTCATGGCGATCAAGGTCTCGATTTTGTGAACTGCAATGCGAGCCAGATGGTCCCGGCGCTGAACAACAGCAATCCCACTGTCCGGGCCGGGAAAATCACACCGTTCCCGAATACGGGTGCTCCCTCCAGGTTGACCGGGATCCAGGATGGATCGAGGATCAGCTCCTGGAAATTTTCGGATGCTTCTGCCACAGGTAGAAAGAGGGGCATGGAGAACCACCAGACCAGCAACCCGGCGGCTTCGGTCAGGCTGGAGAGTGCTTGAATTTTAATCAGTTTGTTCAATGTCATTTCCCGGGAGTTCTTGATTTACCTTTCGGGAATGCCCAATACAGCTTCGAGTGCCGGCTTGGGGCTGCGGTTCCTGTCAAACAGCAGCGGATAATTGGTTCTTCCGGGTACCGGGTACCCGTTTTTCCAGGACATTCCGTCATGGATGCCCCAGAAGGTGACCCTGTCCAGCTTTTCCCGCCTGGAATAAAAGATTTCGAATAACTCTTTATATCGCTGGGTGAGTTTTTCCTGCACCGCATCGGGCAGTCCATCCTGGTAGGGATCCAGGAACAGTTCAAATTCCTCCAGCTGGAACTGCTTTTCACTCATGCTCCGCCCTATGATCTGACCCTCCCTGGTCAGGGGAAGCACATCCACATCCAGTTCCGTGATCATCACCTTGACCCCCAGTGAGGCAAAGGTGTCAATGGCCGCCTCAACATATTCATTCTTAGGATAATTCAATCCCCAGTGCCCCTGGATACCCACGCCATCGATCCGGATCCCTTCTTTCTGTAACATCCTCACCAGCCTGGCGATCCCGTCCCGTTTTGCCGGCCTCCAGGCATTGAAATCGTTGTAGTACAATTCGGTTCCGGGGGCGTACCTGCTGGCAAAAAGAAACGCCATTTTCACCAGGGTGTCCCCATTCCCCACCCGCTGGACCCAGGAGGTGGGACGGTAGGAACCATCGTCATCGATGACTTCATTCACCACATCCCACGCATCGACTCTTCCCGCGTACCTTCCCGCGACGGCCTCAATGTGGCTTCTCATTCTCTCAATCTGTGCCCCGGGGGTATTGG
>Ga0209536_100010515_pt1 | contig 13644 bp, 10 predicted proteins | sample DeeMarSeWOR28_12_FD_187461 | JGI IMG/M metagenome (GOLD analysis project Ga0209536, IMG submission 187461) | Marine sediment microbial communities from White Oak River estuary, North Carolina - WOR-2-8_12 (SPAdes) (version 2) | ecosystem: Environmental > Aquatic > Marine > Intertidal zone >...
TTGCGTCTTCCATCACCCAACAGCTGCATTATAAGGTTTCTGACCCGATAAGATATTGTCACTTAGTTGCTAGGGGTCCGCTTCGTGCCGTTCGCTGCCTCCCACGAATCACTTTTCAGCGTCTGCTATCGGGAAAGCTGACACTCAGGATCGAAGTTTCAGAGGCGGAAAAGTGCCCACAGCGGACTCCTGAAGCACGAATGTGAGAGACGACCTACGGCCAGGAACGGACACTCGGCAGAAGTTATCAATAAACAGGGATTGCCGTACAAACCCATATTCATTCTGTTGTCTCGATAAGTCGAAATTCTAGTTTACAAATATGGTTTGTTGCGGCTTACTTTCCACATTGAGCTTCATCACGGTTTAGGCGATACGGCAATGAATACCGACTTACCCCGCGCTATAACTTCTGCCGAAATTACAACTTACCAAAACGACGGGGTGGTCCTGCTGCCCGAAATGTTCGACGCAGACTGGATAAAGCTGCTGACACATGGCCTGGCCGAAAATTGTGAGATCCCTACAGACCGTTCAAGGGTGTGGGACAGGGATGCCGAGGGGCGTACCATGTTTTGGGACAGTCAGGCGTGGCAAGGCATTGAGCAGTATCGCCGGTTCGTTTTCAATTCTCCTGCCGGTCAAATCGCCGGTGAATTGATGGGCTCGAAACATATCAACTTTTTCTTTGATGCGGTATTTGTGCGCTCTGCCGGAACGCAGTTCGCCACACCTTGGCATCAGGATGAGCCCTATTGGTCAGTTGAAGGATATGATACCTGCACCATCTGGATGCCGTTGGTGCAGGTTAAACGAGAAAACGCGCTGGCCTATGTGCCAGGTTCGCACCGGCGCGATACAGTGTTCTATCAATATAATTTCGGCAATCTGAATCCGGATGGTAAAACAGGCGTCGATCAGGTCGAATTCTCAGGTATTGCCGAAAAAGCGTTTCCTGATATCGACGCCGACCCGGAAAGCTTCGGTGTCGTAAGCTGGGATATGCAACCGGGCGACTGTGTGGTCTTCAACAGCCGGATCATACACGGCGGATCAGGCAAGTTGGATAAGGATCGCGAGCTGCGAGTATTTACTACCAAATGGCTTGGTGATGACGTGCGCATTAGATTTCGCGAATGCGGGATGGACCCGGACCACAGTGCCATCATGACCGAGCATGGGCTCAAGCCAGGTGACCGTCCGGGTACAGACCTATACCCGCGGGTGTGGTCGAGAGTTTAGATTTACCGATCGGTCGCGACCTTGTGAAGGTACCGCAAGGTACAAACGATTTTTGCGGACAACCTCAGCCACATTGGGCAGGAAGAACCTGCCGCGTAATAAGCGCATGCAGTCAGATTAACCACTCGCTGTGCTGTTACTTTCCCAATAGCGGACGCCCAGATTTTAGTCTGTGATAGTATCTAGTGACCTTGATTCCAATTCAGTCGACATTACACTGGAACACCTGAATATTTCCGTCAATATTGGCTTTGCCTCACGCAACCTGAAGATCAATCAGAATTTCAAATTTTCTGTGATCGGGTATTAGAGGAAGTTGGAGCATGCAGTTAGAAGACTATTTGATACGCATCGGCTATGAAGGTGATATCCAGCCTGACTTAGATTGCCTGACAGGTATCCATCGTTGCCATGCCCTGAGCGTGCCATATGAAAATCTTGATGTGCAGCTAGGGCGTCCACTAGACCAGGATGTTGAGCGCATTTTCCACAAGATCGTTACCTGCGGACGTGGCGGTTGGTGTTATGAGCAAAATGGCTTGCTTGGGTGGGCATTACGCGAGATCGGCTTTGATGTAACCCGTGTCGTTGGGGCCATGGAGCGTCGTGAAGGGGGCGATGAGATGTTGGGCAACCATCTTGTACTTCTCGTACAACTGGACAGGACCTACATCGCAGATTTGGGCGTCGGTGATGGGGGTCGTACACCACTTCCGCTTGTTGAGGGCACACATCAACAGGGTAACCTGGTGTTTCGACTGGAGCGTATCAATGACGGATACTGGCGGTTTCACAATCATTCCTTTGGAATCCCGACAACCTTTGACTTCAAGCAGGAGCCGGCTGATGAAACGCTGATTGCCAGGACGAATCATGAACTTCAGACCAGTCCCGATGCCATCTTTGTGCAAAATTTTGTAGCGCAAATCATGCGTGAAAACAGTATCACCTGCCTGACCGGCAAAGTCATGAGAGATAAAACATCGGCTGGAACCACAAAAACCATACTCTCCTCGGCCGAGGAACTGGAACACACGTTGGTTGAGGTTTTTGGGATTGAAGACCCAGAAGTGCAATCAATCTGGCCAAAGATACAGGCGAGGCATGCTGTCTTGTTTGGGGACCAGACGTTAGATCAAATCGATGTGTCTGAAATCGAGTTCTAAGGAGCTATTCGTTTTCCTCGAATGCCTGCTGCGGGCAGTAAATCGTTTCTGTAAAGTTGGCTTCAAGCGTCGGCGTTCCCCTAAGGAGACGCTCAGCAGCGCTACCTGTGCTTCTCGAATCGACCAACAACGGACTCTCGCGATGAACAACAACCCCCCAAATTGCTGATTTACCCCAACCGCGGAATCCAGCGTAAGAATTTCACCCCATTCTTGGGAACATGAACTGCAATTGCATACGGATGCTCCAGTCGCCGACGAGGTCGGGCTTTTCTACATTGTAAAAATACTGGAACTGGGCGTTCATCGGTTGCTCGCCGATGCGAAATATTTTGCCGAAACCACCACCCACCGGGACTGTCCATTCTTCACTACTTTCGGCTTCCCAGTCGGCTGTAATTACCGGGGAAGAAGTCAGGTACCAACCATCGTCCATGTTGTAGTTAACAAAATATTGCCAGGTGAAAAAATTGATATCGGTATCGCCGTCGATATCCCAGACATTACTGAACAAGGAACCCACTACCCAGGGCCCCTGTATCGTCAATACCACGAATGAAGGGCCGACACCCCATTCATCGGCACCGAGGCGGTCGTCGGTATTTGTGGGTATCAAAGCTACCGGTCCGGCCCCCCAGATCCATTTCCCGGAATCCTTGGGGGAAAAGAAAACGGTAAAGGCCGTATCACCCAAACCGGTTTCCCTGTCCTGGCCAGGCGAAACCTCCGGTTGGGAAACTATTGGAACAATAGTGCGAGTAATGATATTCCATTCATCATTCAACTCAAACGGGATCACCGGTTGAATATTCATCGTATTCAGCGTCTTTTCCTCCGGGCCAAAATTAAAGTCGGTGTTATTCTGAAAAGGCAGACTGATCATATTTGCCACCGGGTTCTGGGCTGCCCGGGCTAACTCCTCGGTTTCATTCTCGCCGGGTTCTATGATGCCATCGCCCTCGCTTGCCATCGAAAATGACCCAAACAAGGCGCTTAGTAAAAATGCCAGCAGAAGTTTGCGTGCGAGGGGATATAGATGGATTAAAGCTGAAGCCATGTGCAGTTCCTTTAGAAAATGCGAATATAACTCACCCAACGGGAAGTTTCCTGCATCACGATACCCTTGGAGGAGCGGACAACGCACCATGAACAGCCATTCGGCGGGCATTGATTTAAATCAAGTCCCTTTGTAGCTTCGGGTGATACTTGTTGACAACAGGGCGAGTAGGGAGCGCACTATGTCGCGATCAATTGGCAAAGCCACCGGGAATGTTGATTTTATGGCGTGATCCGTACATGAATCCGTACACTAAACATTGATTATCAAATAAAAAAGCCTTAACTATCAATCAGTTAAGGCTTATATATGGTGGAGACGGCGGGAATCGAACCCGCGTCCGCAAGCCCTCCGCCATCGGCTCTACATGCTTATCCCAGGTTTTAATTTAACTGGCTGCTACCCACTGGGCGAGGAAGACAGACAGCGATTCTGGTACTTGTTTAGTGCTTTGACCCCAGACGAGTCTCCATCACGATTCTATGAGATCGATGCCGGGATGTCCCCGAATACCCAAAAGGGCATAAAGGAACCTGGACGCATAGACACGGCTCCAGCCCGACAGCATTCTACCGGTTATTAAGCGGCGAGTGCGTAGTTGTCGTCGTTGGCAACTATAATTTGCAGGAGAGTTAACGAGATTCCCTACATACTCGGCATGCACCTCAGGTTTTGCGACCCACGTCGAAGCCAGATCGTCCCCAAGATTGCGAATTGTACCCCAATATCGTGTCCAGTGCGGAAAAATCAAGTGGTGACGGCGTGAAATAAATTGTTATCTGTTAAATCTCCGCGCGGATAGTCCGGCGAGCATTACTTTGACAAAGATCAATTTCGGCCGCTTGAAATACGTCATCCTGTTCCCAGATTTCGTTCCGATCCGTGGCGCTCGAAGAGCGCCGTCATTCATCTGCGAAATATTGGAGATAGTCATGAATCTTGAAAAATTGAAACCCTGGAACTGGTTCAAGCATGAAGAAAATGTTGGCCAGGTGAAGTCGCAGGTTCCGGTGAGGCGTTCCGACAATCCGCCCGCCGCCGATTCACTGTTGCATTTGCACAACGAAATCGATCGTTGGTTCGACCAGTTGTCTGCTTCCTTCGGCATGCCATCGCTGTCCCCGGGTAGCACCTGGCCTGCTGCGTTGTCCGGCCAGGCATACCGCCCGCTGATCGATGTCAGCGCGGACGACAACTGTTACGAGATCAAGCTCGATGTGCCCGGGATGACCGAGGCTGACCTGTCGATCGAAGTGAAAGATGACATGCTGATGATCCGTGGAGAGAAACAGCAACGCAACGAGAATAAGGACAAGCATTTCTACCGAGTCGAACGCAGTTACGGGGTATTCCAGCGAACGCTGGCATTGCCCGACGACGCAAATGCCGATGAAATCTCCGCGCAGCTCGAAAAGGGTGTTTTGCGGCTCGAAATACCGCGACGCGAGTCTGCTGCGGAATCGGTAAAACGTATTCCGATCTCATCTTGATCGGGTGTCCGGCCGCGTGCGTGGCGCGCGGCCGGACATCATTGTGGAATTAATCTGGAGGTGGCCATGAACAGCTCGCCGAAGCTTGTTTGTCTTGCCCTGATGTTCGCGCTATTCAGTTCGCCGGCAGCTGCCGTGCTGCCCATGGTCGATGCGAATGGCAAGCCGTATCCGTCGCTGGCGCCGATGCTCAAGAAAGTGAATCCGGCCGTGGTCAACATATCTACTTTCTCGACCCAGGAGGTCGTGCAGAATCCGCTGTTGAACGACCCGTTTTTCCGGCGCTTTTTCAATCTGCCCGAGCCACCTCCGGGAGGCGACCAGCAGGCGCCACGCCAGCGCCAGCAAAGCGCGGGCTCGGGTGTCATCGTCGATGCCGGTGGCGGCATCGTCATGACCAATCACCACGTCGTCCGCGACGCCGATGAAATTCATGTGGCGCTGCAGGATGGGCGTAGCTTCAAGGCGGAGCTGGTGGGCTCGGATCCGGACCTGGACGTGGCCATCCTGAAAATCGACGGCGCTGGCCTGAGCGAGGTCGCGCTGGCCGATTCGAGCCAGCTCGAAGTGGGCGATTTTGTCGTCGCCATAGGTAACCCGTTCGGACTCGGTCAGACGGTTACTACCGGCGTCGTCAGTGCGCTGGGTCGTAGCGGTCTCGGCATAGAGGGATACGAGAACTTCATCCAGACCGACGCGTCGATCAATCCCGGTAACTCGGGTGGCGCGCTGGTAAACCTGGCCGGCGAACTGGTCGGCATCAATACCGCGATTATTTCACCGGCGGGCGGTAACGTCGGTATCGGCTTCGCGATTCCGATCAACATGGCGAGGGCCAGCATGGACCAGATCCTCGAGCACGGTGAAGTCCGGCGCGGCCAGATAGGTGTAGGTATCCAGGACATCACCCCGGATCTGCGCGAAGCCTTCGACCTGGAAAATGGCCAGTTCGGCGTGCTGGTAACCAGCGTGCTCGATGACTCGCCGGCGGCCAGGGCCGGGCTGCGCTCGGGTGACATCATTATCGAGGTCGATGGCAGGGCGACGACCAGCACCGCGCAGTTGCGCAGCCTCATCGGCGTGCGAAAAATCGGTGACAAGGTGCGCCTGACGTTGCTGCGTGGGGGAGATCGCAAGACCCTGAGCGTTGAGGTCGGAGAACCGCAGGCTCAGGCGAAAGCGGGCAGGGTACCTGAATTGCTGGCGGGTGTCGGCATCGAAAACAGTCCTGGCGGCAAGGGCGTGCGCGTGCTGACCGTGGCGCCGAACTCGGCGGCGGCCAACAGCGGGCTGCGCCCCGGGGATGTCATCATCGGCGCCAATCGCCGCGAGGTGCGTGATGTAGAGTCGCTGCAAGCCGCGCTCGCGGACAGCAGTGGTTCCGTGTTGCTGCATGTAAACCGCAATGGTGGCTCGCTGTTCATCGTGATTCGTTGATCTGCGCACCCCCCGGTTAAGCGCCGTCCAGTAATTGCACGGTCGCCCGCGCCAGCACCTCGCAACCGAGCACGATGTCCGCCTCGTGGCTGTCCTCGGAAAAATCGTGGCTTACGCCGCCGATGCTGGGAATAAACAGCATGCCCGCGGGCACGTGCGCGGCAAGCACCTGGGCATCGTGCGCCGCACCGCTCGGCATGTGCCGCCAGGCCCCTGGCGCGCAAAGCTCGGCGGCGCTGGCCAGTGCCGCCTGGATTGCGGGGTCCATATCCACGGCGCGCGCACTTTCGTCGTGTATGTAGATGCTGGCCTGCACGTCGTGATGGCGATTGAATTCTTCGACCAGCGCAAACGCGCACTCGCTCATGGCCTCGACGCGCGCCTGGTCCGGGTCACGAAACTGCAGGTTACCCTCGGCCAGACCGGGAACGATGCTGCGCGCGTTGGGCGTCAGATTCAGTTGACCGATGGTCCATACACTGCTTTCGCCACGAATCCCGCTAAAGGCCTCGTTTAGCTGGCGCACGAATTCGAACAGCGCCATTGCCGCATCCCGGCGCAGGTGCATGGGCGTGGTGCCGGCGTGATTTTGTTGTCCGCGAAAGCTGAAGTGCAGGTCCTTCATGCCCACGATCGAGGTCACCACGCCGATGCGCAGCTGTTCCATTTCGAGCCAGGGCCCCTGTTCGATATGCGCTTCGATATAACCGAGATAGCGCTCCGGCTGGAGATGTAGCCGCGGCGAGCGATCCAGCCCGTGCTCGACCAGTGCAGCGCGCAGGCGGTGTCCGTCGCTGTTGCAGGCCGCGTCGATTTCCGTCTCGCTGAGTTCGTCGCAGAACGATCGGCTTCCCATCAGGCCGAGGTAATGCGATTCCTCGTCGGCCCAGCTGGCGACATCGACGGCGAGGTGGCGGGTACGCGGATCTTCACCCAGCGACTGCGCCACTTCGATGGCGTAGATTACACCGAGAGCGCCGTCCAGCCAGCCGCCGGTCGGCTGGGTGTCGCTGTGCGAGCCGAGCAGCAGGGCCTTGCCGGGCTTGGCGGAAACGCCGATTACGTTGGCGATGCCGTCGATGCGCGCGTCGAGCCCCGCTTCGCGCATGCGTTCCACCAGCCAGTGGCGGGATTCCATGTCGACCGCGCTGAGGCAGCGCCGCACCACACCGTTGCCGGACTGCCCGAAGCCGCGCAGCCGCTGCAGGTTATGCAATAAACGAGCTGAATTAATCATCGAACCCCCGGATCGGTTTACCGTCGATTATACCCGGTGGCGGATAAAAGAGATCGCTCGACCCGCATTAATCGCAGCTGTCTCACTTCGCTGCGAGCTACGAGCCCCCGCTCGATGTTTTACCTGGCCGAACCGGTCGACCTGGCGCGGCGGGCGGCGCAACTCGTGCTGGCGCTGGCGGTGATAAGGGCGATGGAATGCAGCAAGCGGCAGAGATCATGGCTTCCGAGCCGGTGGGGCGGGGTTTAGATTGGCAATGTTTAGCTCCGGCATTCTTGATAGGGATCAACACCCGCGGTCACTGATGATGATGAAATAATAATTAACTAATGAGTAAAGAGGAATTTCCCGATGTTCAAATCAATAGTCGTTGCGTACGATGGTTCGGCGCATGCCAGAAAGGCGCTCGAAGTCGCATCCGGGCTCGCCGCCAGTGCAAAAGCGCGGGTGGGGATTATTTACGTTATCGATAGCGATGTAGCCAACATACCCGCGAATATTCGCGAAATGGGAGAGGTCGAACACATCATCGAACCGATGCCGAATCTGCAGGCCGATCTGGATAATGCCCCCGCTAACCTGATGAATAATCTGTCCAGTTCGTCAGTAGCCGCGCAGCTGGCCATGGGCCAGTATGCGGACTACTTGCTCGAACGGGCGCGCAAAAGCGTCAAGGCCAGCGGCGTCAGTGATGTCGAGGTAAAGACCGCGCAGGGGGATGCTGCCGAGGAAGTGATCGAGTTCGCCAGCGAGCGTGACGCCGACCTGATCGTGTGCGGCAGCCGCGGCGTCCGCGGCCTGAAGAAGCTGCTGCTCGGCAGCACTTCGCAAAAGATCGCCCAGCTCGCCGAATGCAGCTGTCTGACCATCAAGTAACACAGTCGAAACCGGCGCCGCCCTGGAGCAGTCATGAAGCAACAACAAACCCGCCTGTTCGTGGTAATCGATCCCACCGCCGCTCACCAGTTGGCGTTGGTCAAAGCCTTGCTGATCGCGAAACTCGGCGATTGCCATATCCACGCCTTCCTTTGCATCCACGAGAAGATCGAAAAGAGCGGAGCTTACGCCTCGCGCAAGGACTTCAAGCATCATTCGCTCGCGCGCGCCACCGCCATGCTCGAAGAGGAAATGCGCCCCTGCCGGATTAGCGAGGTATCCTACAGCACCGAAGTAGTGTGGAATTCCGATTGGGTGGAAACCCTGTTACGCTCGCTGCGCAAATCGAATAGTGATCTGCTGATCAAATCCAGCTACCAGCACAGCAGCGCGCGCCGCTTCTTTAGCAAGACCTCGGACTATCACCTGATTCGCCATTGCCCGTGCCCGATTTTGTTCACCCACCAGGGTCAGGAGTGGCAATCAGACCGGGTGCTGGCCTGCCTCGATCTGGAGTCGACGGATGCCGGGCATGCGCGCCTGAACAAGGCGATCGTGCGCGATGCGGCGGCCTTCGTCTCGATCATGGGCATGGATCTGTATATCGCCAGTGTCTGCGAGGCCGAGGTAGACCTGGACGATCATGCGCTCAGGGCGCGTTACGGCGAGCTCGCGCCGACACAGCTGGGAAAAACCTATGATCTTGGCGGGGACCGCGTGCTGTTGCGCCAGGGCAGTGTCGTCGAAACCCTGCAGGCCATTTGTGCCGAGCTGGATCCCGCAATCGTGGTCATCGGCACGCTGGCGCGCCATGGCATCGAGGGCAAGTTGATCGGCAACACGGCCGAGAAGCTGCTCGATGTCATCGATGCGGATCTGCTGACTATTCCCTGAGCAGTAACGTCTCGATCTGTTCACGTTGATGGGGCCGCAGGCCTTCGGCGTCGAGCATCACGATATCGCTGATTCCGGCTTCCGCCCGGCTGACCGGCTGGTGACGCTGAATCTGCCGCTCCAGCACCTGCAGGCTTGCCTCCGATGGATCGTTGTCACGCGCAATGATGCGGTTGCGCAATATCTCGAGTGGCGCGTTACACACGACCGCCACGCAGGGACAGCCCTTCTCGACGGCCAGATCCAGCAAAATCCTGCGCTGCGCCTGTAGCAGGAAGGTGGCGTCGACGATAACGGGGAAATCGCAGTCGATGATCTGCGCGGCGATTTGTCGAAGCCGTTTATAGGTCGCCTCGGTCGCGCCGGCGCTGTAGATACCCTGGTCGACGGCCGAGCCGCTGTCGGCGTCCGCCGCAAGCTCGAACAGCTGTTTGCGGATGACGTCCGAGCGCAGCTGAATCGCCTGCTGCGATTCTATGAGCTGCGCGGCGACCGTCGATTTTCCCGAGCCCGACAGCCCGTGCATCAGGATCATCCCGGCGCCGCGCCGGTCCGCCCAGCGCCCGGCAAGCTTTATGTAGGCGCCGGCCCGAGCGAATGTGTCCACGTCGCGAGTGGCATTCGCGGCGACACTGAGGGCCTCGACCTTGGCACGCACCAGCGCGCGATAGATCATGTAGTAACGCAGCAGCGCGACGGCGTCGTAATCGCCGCTATTTTCCAGATAGCGGCTGATAAAGCGCCAGCAGAAACCGGGATAGCCGCGCGCTTCGAGGTCCATGGCGATGAACGCGGCCTCGCTGATGGTATCGATCCAGCGCAATTCGGCATTGAACTCGATGCAGTCGAAAGGGACGACCTGCTCATCGATCAGCGCCATGTTACCGAGATGCAGGTCCCCATGGCAGTCGCGCACGTGGCCACCGGCACGGCGCTGCTCGAGTTGTTGCGCAAGCCCCTGGTAGTTGCGATACCAGTCGCGCAGGCGTGCGTATGCGACGGGCATCGACGCCTCCGGAATGGTCGCCGTCAGCTGCACCAGGTTCTCCTCGCTCCAGCGTTGTACGCTGTGTGCGCTGCCGAATTCGGCGCAAGGAATTGATCGATCACTCGTGGCGTGCAGTTCGCTGACGCGGTGGGCGATGGCATCGACGACCGCGACGCCCAGGGTTCCGGCAGCGGCGTGGGCGCTTAGCAGGGCCTGCTGTGGAAACTGCTGCATGCGCACGGCGTACTCGATCACCTCGCCCTCGCCATGCAGGCGCGGCGCGGCGGGGTCACCCCGGATCTCCACCACCTCGAGATAAATCTGCGGTGCGAAGCGGCGGTTCAGGCGCAGTTCCTCCGCGCAGTAGTGGCGCCTTAGCGGCAGCGTGGAAAAGTCGAGGAACCCGAACTTGACCGGTTTCTTGATCTTGTAGGCGAAATCTCCGGTCAGCAGGACCCAGGAAATGTGGGTTTCGAGGATCTGAATGTGCCGGCAGGGGTGGTTGAAGGCAGCCGGCTTCGCCAGTGCCTGCACCAGCCGGGCGCTGGCATCGAGTGCTCCGGGGTCTGCCGTGTTTTGCTTGCCAGTCACATTGATTGCCACGATCGAAAGGCCTACTTTAAGAAAGCTGGCGGTACTGTATGCTGATCCGCGTCAAGCGCGGTGAAGTTGCTCACCCGACGAACCTGCGGCTCAGGTTTTATCGGCGAACTGGTCATTCGCGCCATCCTGTCGGCTATCCTCGTGTTCCTCGCGCATCGCGTCGCGCAACGCGGCTTCCTGTTGCATGAACAGGTCACGGAATCCGGGGCGCAGGCGGCTGCCCTGGGTTACCAGCCAGTTTTGATACAGCGCCTCGCCCATTTCCTGTTCGGTTTCGATGAAGGCGTCCTTCAGGTCCTCGGCCAGCCCGGCGTCGAAACCGAGATGGCGCAACGCCTCGCAGCCCATGTCGAGCGCGGAGTGATAGGTTTCCTTGATGATGATATCAGCCCCGGCGAGCTTGAGCTGGTAGTAGTGTACCTGGTCGTAGGCCCTCACCAGCACCTCGAGGCGTGGATACTGCTGTTTGACGTTCTTGACCAGCTCGACGACGCGTTTGCGGTCGTCGATGGCGATCACGAACAGATCGGCCTGCTCGATGCCGGCGATCTCCAGCAGGTCGGGGCGAGTAGCGTCGCCGAAATAACTGCGGATGCCGAGATGGCGCACGTTGTCGACCTGCTTGGCGTCGTGGTCGAGGATCACCGTCTCGATGCCATTGGCGACCAGCAGGCGATTGACGATCTGGCCGAAGCGACCGATGCCGGCGATCAGCACCTGGGCACGGGCATCGACCACGTCGTAGGCGCGCTCGTCCGACACGCGCTCGAAGCGCGGCACCAGCACCTTGTCGAACAGGATGAACATCGCCGGCGAGAGTACCATGGATACCGCGATGACCAGCGCGAGGATCTCGGCGATACCCGCCGTCAACACGCTGCTCTGCAGGCTGAAGCCGAGCAACACGAAGCCGAATTCCCCGGCCTGCGCGAGCCCGAGGGCCACCAGCCAGCGATCGATGGAGCCGATACCGAAGGCCCAGGCCAGGCCGTACAGAATCGCCGTCTTGACGATGAAGACCATGGCGACCAGCGCCGCGACCAGCGCCCAGTCCTGCGCCAGCACGGCGAAGTTGATGCCAGCGCCGACGGTGATGAAAAACAGCCCGAGCAGCAATCCCTTGAAAGGTTCGAGGTTGGCTTCCAGCTCGTGGCGAAACTCGCTGTTGGCGAGCACCACGCCGGCGAGAAAGGTGCCGAGCGCCGGCGACAGGCCAACCATGCTCATCAGCGCCGCGATACCGATCACCAGCATCAGCGCGGTGGCGGTAAACACCTCGCGCAGACGGGATTGCGCGACAAAGCGAAACAGTGGTCGGCTCAGGTATACGCCGCCAAGCACGACGCAGGCAATCGCACCCAGCACCAGTATCGCGTAGCCCCAGTTGGGCAGGGCGGAGATCAGCTCGAACTGCTCCTGCGCGGCGTCGGCCGGATCGCTCGCGGGCTGCACCAGCACCTGGATCTGCAGCAGCGGGATCAGCGCCAGCATCGGGATGAAGGCGATGTCCTGGAACAGCAGCACCGCGAACGAACCGCGGCCGCCCTCGGTATCGTTCAGACCTTTCTCGTTCAGCGTTTGCAGCACGATGGCGGTCGACGATAACGCCAGGATCAGCCCGGCCGTGAGCGCGATGCGCCAGTCGATGTCGAACAGCAGGCCGATGCCCATGATGGCGAGCGCGGTCAGGCTGACCTGCAGGCTGCCGAGGCCGAACAGACGGTTGCGCATCGACCACAGTACGCGGGGTTCGAGTTCGAGGCCGACCAGGAACAGCATCACCACCACGCCGAATTCGGCAAAATGCTGCAGCGTTTCGGTTTCATCGCCAACCAGGCCGACCACCGGGCCGATGACGATGCCGGCGATCAGGTAGCCGAGCACCGAGCCCATGCCGAAGCGCTTCGCCAGCGGCACCGCGATGACCGCGGCGCACAGGTAGATGAATGCCTGGATGAAATAACTGGTCATCGTGACTTTCTTGTAGGGTGAACCACCGGGTTGGCGGCACTCGTTTGCGGCGCGGGGAGATTGCACTCGAAGTGGTGCCGCGCTGGAAAAGACGACAGAATCGGGCTCAAGGCAAACATGACAGGGGACCGGGTTGGTGAATAACTCGGCCCTGTATAAAGTTTGCTAAAACTTTAATCAAGCAGATTCGCTACGCGGTGGTCGAGTCGAAGCTGTCACCGCCGCGGCAATTAAACGCCGCAGCCGCGGGATTAGGTTGGAGCCATCCCGCTTTTCCGTTATCATCTGCGCACCTTTCCAGCCGCGCAAAGTGACCCGACTCGATATGCTATGCCTGCCCGGTAGCCCGGCCCATTCTGAATTCAGACTACGCAAACTAAAACATCAACTGGAGGCCGTCGGCATCCGCGTCGATGCACTCAGCAGCGCCTATGTCCACCTGGTCGATTGCGCCGACGCCGAGCTTGACGAAGCGGCGCTCGACATCCTGCGGAACCTGCTGAGCTACGGTCCGGCACAGCAGGCCGACGCCGTAGACGGTCAGCAGTTTTACGTGGTGCCGCGCCCGGGTACCATTTCCCCCTGGGCCAGCAAGGCGACCGACATCGCGCACAACTGCGGGCTAGGCGCCATCCAGCGTATCGAGCGCGGCATCGTCTACCGCATCGAAAGCCTGGATCCGG
>Ga0209536_100010516_pt1 | contig 13642 bp, 9 predicted proteins | sample DeeMarSeWOR28_12_FD_187461 | JGI IMG/M metagenome (GOLD analysis project Ga0209536, IMG submission 187461) | Marine sediment microbial communities from White Oak River estuary, North Carolina - WOR-2-8_12 (SPAdes) (version 2) | ecosystem: Environmental > Aquatic > Marine > Intertidal zone >...
CAAAAAGCTTAAGGAAATCGTCCCGGCAGACTTTAAAAAATCCTATGACATGCATCAGGTCATCGAGCGGGTGGTCGATCAGGCAACCTTTTTTGAAGTCTTGCGCAGATACGCCTTGAATATTATCGTCGGCTTTGCCCGTATGGACGGACATGTCGTCGGAATCGTTGCCAATCAGCCGCGAATAAAGGCCGGCTGCCTGGACGTCGATGCATCCGATAAAGCCGCACGTTTTATCCGTTTTTGCGACGCGTTCAATATCCCCCTGATTAATTTTGTAGATGTGCCCGGGTATTTTCCCGGAGTGGCCCAGGAGCATGCCGGAATCATCCGTCATGGCGCCAAAATGCTCTACGCCTATTCAGAAGCCACCGTGCCCAAGATCACGCTGGCCTTGCGCAAGGAGTACGGCGGTGCCGTGATGGGAATGTGCTGTGTGGGCATGGGGGTCGATCTGATGCTGGCCTGGCCGATTGCTCAACTGGTTGTACTGGATACAACTGCAGCCGTAAATTTGATATTTCGCAAAGAAATTCAGGCAGCAGAAAATCCCGAAGAACTGCGGCAGCAGAAAATCGCGGAATATGATTACAAATATTCGAACCCCTACCATGCGGCTTCCAATATGCTGGTCGACAGCGTCATCAAGCCCAAAGAAACGCGACCTGAGTTAATCAAGGCCTTGAGAATGTTGCGCAACAAACAACGACCCGACATCAACAAGCGACATGGAAACATCCCACTTTGACCCTATTTAAGTTTTAAGACATTTATTTAAAATATCTACAAAGGAGTAAATACTAGCTGGAACACTGGAATATTGGAATACTGGAATGTTGGGTTTAAATAAAAATATGTCCGCTTTCTGAAACCCATTATGCCAATTTTCCGATTTAGAGTTTTGAACTAATTTCTAAAAACTAGAACAGTAAAATTTTTGCATAGATATTAGAAAGGAAGAACAGATGGATTATGATCTGACCAAAGAGCAGCAGTACATTCAAAAAGCAGCCCGCGAATTTGCAATGGGTGAATTTCCGGATGTTGCCGCTGAATTCGACATCAATGAAACGTTTCCGGCAGAAATCCTGAAAAAAGCGCGCAAACTGGATCTTATCGGGCTTTTTATCCCCGAAGAATACGGCGGGCCCGGACTCGGTTTTTTCGAGCAGGCCTTAGTGCTGGAAGAGTTCTGGAAAGTCGATCCGGGTATCGCCCAGGAGCTTTGCTCGGTATCATTCGGTGCTGAAGAGCTGATTCTCTTTGGAACCGAAGAACAAAAAAAGAAACACCTCCCACAGCTCTTTACCGGTAACGCTATTTTAGGCTTCGCCATCACCGAGCCGGATGCCGGCAGCGACACGGCTGCAGCCACCACCTCTGCCGTTAAAGATGGTGATGACTATATCATCAACGGCAGCAAAGTGATGATCGGAAACGGGACGGTGGGAACCCATATGCTGGTTTACTGCTTGACTGATCCCGATGCGCAATCCAAGACCGGCCGGCACAGTATCATTCTGGTGGAGACGGATCGTGACGGGTATAAGGCCGACCCCATGCATGGTAAAATGGGGCTCAGGGCCTCAGATACGGCAGCGATTTATTTTAACAATTGCCGCGTCCCCCGGGAAAATCTGATCGGTGTGGAAGGCAACGGGTTTATCCAGCTCATGAAATTTTTCGATCACTCCCGGGCATATGTCGCCGCCCACGGCGTCGGTCTGGCTCAGGGCGCCCTGGATATGGCAGTTAAACATGTAAAGGGCAGACAGCAATTCGGTCGCCCTCTCGCCGCATTCCAGAGCACCCAGTTTAAAATTGCCGAAATGGCAACCAAAGTCGAAACCGCCCGCAACATGACCTACAAATCCGCCTGGTTGCTCGACAAGGGCAAACCGGATACGAAACTGACGGCCATGGCCAAAATGTACGCTTGCCACGTTGCCGTTGAAGTCGTCGACGAATCCCTGCAACTGCACGGTGGTTACGGCTATTTTAACGACTATGACATCGAACGCTTTTACCGCGCCGCCAAGGTTCTGGAGATTTATGAGGGAACCAAGGAGATTGAGAAGATCATTATCTCGAGAGAAGTGCTGGGCAAGCTGTAAAAATTAGAGGATCTTGCACCATTCGCCTTACGCGTTTCGGGTTTCGGGTTTCGGGTTAAGATCAAAAACTGCATTTTCTGCGTTTGACTCGTAACTCGCAACCCGCAACGGTATCGCGAATCCATTACTCCAACTTATTTTTTATATTCTTTATACCCCGCTTCCAGTGCCCGCACGGAGGCATCCAGCAGTTTTTTACGGCTGCCGAATCTTTTTCGTAAAACCTTCTTGATATCCGCTAGTGAGCAAAACAGGTTTATTCCATCCCCGGCCTTCTGGCCGGCTCTTGCCAGGGCAAAGCCCAGCACGATCAGATTTACGGATTTCGGATTCGAGATTTCCTGAGCGAGTTTATCCGCATCGATGCCGCTGGCCGTTAACGTTTTTTCGATTTTCAGGTCATTGCCGCTGTTCACTACCGCCCAGCCCCCTTTTCTCAAAAAAGAGCCGTGCTGAGCGATATTTTCGTCCTTCAATACCAGCAACCCGTCTGCCTTAAAGGGTCGGATCAAAGGGCTTGAAAAATCGCCGACCTTAAAATGGGACACCACCGTTCCTCCGCGTTGAGCCATACCGTGGGTTTCTGAGGTAAATACCGCCAATCCTTTACCGATGGCCGCTTCTGCCAGAAGGCCTGTAACAAACAAAACCCCCTGCCCTCCCACGCCGCTGATCAGAATTTGCTGTTTAACCGTCTTGCTCATGTAACCCCCATGTATAGAATGCAGCAAGCAGCAGGGTGAGACGCATTGTCTACTGCATACTCCCCTACTGCCGACTGCTTACTGTTTTTCAACGAACGCCCCCTTGGGACAGACATTTAAACAAACACCGCATGAAGTGCACAGGATCGGATCGATGCTGACGTGCTTTTCTTCTTTGTTATCATGATAGACCAGGGCCGGACATTCAAAATGCTTGATACAATAACCACAGCCGTCGCACTTTTCACTTACCTCGACCGGTATAAGTTCCCCGGTCTCGCCCTGCCTGGCCCGGTGTAGAACGCACGGATATCTTGAGATAACCACCGCGGGTCCGTTTTTGCGACTGTACTTAACGGCCTGTTTAAGAAGTGCGGTAAATTCTTGGAGTTCGTAAGGATTACTTTCCTGGATGAATTTAACACCGCATCCCCGAACCAGTGATTCGATATCAACGGTTTCAGTGGACTCGCCGCAGGCTCCATGGCCGGTGGCCGGCGTGGGTTGATTGCCGGTCATGGCAGTCGTGCGGTTATCAAGGATCACCAGCACAAAACCGACTTTCTGGACCACTGCATCGATTAGAGCCGGCACGCCGGCATGGAAAAAAGTTGAATCACCGATGGTGGCCACGATGTCCGGCCGTTTTTTTTCATTTTTATAGGCCTGATAAAATCCGGCGGCCTGACTGATGGCAGCACCCATACAGAGCACCGTATCGACGGCCCCGAGATTGAGGCCCAGGGTATAGCAGCCGATATCACTGGTGTAAATCCCTCTGGGGGCGGCTTTTTTTATGGCAAAAAAACTGGCGCGATGCGGGCACCCGGGGCACAGGGTCGGACGTCTGCCCGGGGCGGATTTTATGGTAAAGGCTTCGGATTTTAGTCCGACAAATTTACTGATAATTTCCTGGATCTTTTCAGGGCTGAGTTCGCCGACCCTTGGCACCGTATTCGATAATTTGCCCTTGACGCGATAACGGTCGGCCAGCTGCAACTCAATCACACCCATGGTTTCTTCAATAACCAAAACGTCTTCATAGTTATCGATAATATGCTCGATAAATTTACGGTGCAGCGGAAACGGTTGAATGACCTGATAAAAAGGGATTTTTGACCAGATTTTCAATTCTCTCAAAATGTCTTTGCTATGCGCAGCCGCCACACCCGAAGCGATAATGGCTTTGCCGGATTTGGCTTTGCGATTAAGCTTTTGGGGGGCTGTCGGCCGATACTTCGCAACAGCGGCCAGTTTTTCTTCCAACTCCCTGTGCAGCTGGAGCCGGAATTTGGGAGTTGCCGCCCAGCGGGCCGGATTTTTCTCAAACTTCGCCTGGCGTTTGTTTTTCGGAATGGCTCCCAGTGCAATATCCTGTCGGGAATGACACACCCGGGTGGTGGGCCGCACCATCACGGGTGTTTTAAAGGATTCAGATATTTCATAAGCAACCCCCATCAGTTCTTTGGCCTGACGGGGTGAATCCGGATCCAGCACCGGTATTTTGGCAAACATGGCCATCAGGCGGCTGTCCTGCTCAGTTTGGGAAGAATGGGGCCCGGGATCATCGGCGCTGATTAATACAAACCCGCCATTGATCCCCATATAGGCGGCACTCATGAGCGGATCAGACGCCACATTCAAACCAACTTGCTTCATACTGACCGCGGCGCGCAGGCCGGTCTGGCACCCGGCATAGGCAATTTCGAAGGCAACTTTTTCGTTGACCGCCCATTGGGTATGCATGGAGAGCGATTCTTCTTTTTGAAAATAGGCCACGGCGGCAAGAATCTCGGAAGCCGGTGTTCCCGGATAAGAGGTTGCAATGGCACATCCGCTTTCAATCAAACCGCGTGCGATCGCTTCATTTCCCAGTAATAATCTTCTGTTGCTCACGAATGTAATTCCTTGTTTTTTTTCAAAGTTCAAAAGATGCCACGCTGATCATCAGCGGCAATGCGCTCATCTTTTCTATCACATCTTCCGGTATCGGTGTATCGGTCCGCAGAAATATCATGGTCTTGTCGGAGCCCTCTTCCTTGCCGACCCGCATCCGGCTGATGTTGATATTGTGCTCTCCCAGAAGGGTTCCGATACTGCCGATGGCCCCGGGTTTATCATGATTATGTATCAAGACAAAACGATTCACCGGCTTCAATTCGAGGCGGAAATTGTTAATGTTGACAACTCTCGGATTTTTCCGGCCAAATATCGTTCCCGCAACCTTGTTTTTACCTTCCTCGGAAACCGCATTGACGGTAATCAAATTTACATATTCTTCGGACTCGGTAATCTTGGCTTCTGTAACCTTAATTCCGCGTTCTTTGGCCAAAATCTGCGCGTTAACAAAGTTGACATCGTCTTTGATCATGGGGGTCATCAGTCCTTTTAAAACCGCCGTGGTGACCGGAGACAGATCCAGGTCGTCAAAATGACCCGCATATTCGATCAAAATCTCTTTCACCGCTCCCTGTGAAAGTTGAGCCAGCAAACAGCCCATACGATCTGCCAGGGTCAGATAGGGGTTCAGTTTTTCAAGCAAATCTCCACTGACCGGTGGAACATTGACGGCATTGATAACCGTTGCATCCCTAAGATAAGCAATAATCTGTTCCGCGACCATAACGGCCACATTGGTCTGGGCTTCCAGGGTTGATGCGCCCAGATGCGGTGTGCAAATTACCCGGTCAATTTCAAACAGCGGGCAGACGCCGGGGGGCTCGTTCTCAAACACATCCAGGGCAGCGCCGGCCACCTTGCCTGATTTCAGGGCTTCGTTCAAATCAGCCTCGTCGACAATTCCACCGCGGGCGCAGTTGATGATCATGACGCCGTCTTTCATCTGATCGAAGGCTTTTTTGTTAATGAGCCCCAGGGTATCCTTTAATTTAGGTACATGCACCGTGATGTAATCTGCTCTGCGGTATAAATCTTCTATGGATACCGCTTCAAAACCGGCCTTTTCAATCTGCTCATCCGGAATATAGGGATCGTGGACAATGACCTGCATTTTTAAGCCGCGGGCACGGTCAGCCACAATGGACCCGATTTTGCCGAGACCAATAACCCCGAGTACTTTGTTATAAATTTCCCGCCCCTGCAGTTTTTTCTTTTCCCATTTGCCTTCTTTCAACGTCGAGGTGCCCCAGGGAATGTTGCGGGTCAGCGCCATCATCATCGCGATCGTGTGTTCAGCAGTAGTCACCACGTTCCCGGTGGGTGTATTCATCACCAGAACGCCTCTTTTGGTGGCAGCCGGTATATCGACATTGTCCAGACCGATTCCGGCGCGCCCCACCACCTTGAGCTTTTTTGCCGCTTCCAGGAGCTCTTCCGTGACCTTGGTGGCACTGCGGATCACCAGCGCATCATAGTCTCCGATGATTTTCTTGAGTTCATCGGGAGCGAGACCGGTCTTCACATCCACTTCAAATCCGGCTTCTTCTTCAAACATCTTAATGCCCGCTTCTCCAAGATTGTCACTGACTAATACTTTCATGGTAAATCCTCTCCGTTTTTGGTGTTGTTATCGCCAATTATACTCTCGGTGGAGTTTTAATAGAATGGTTAGAATGGATATGCATCATCTCGCAGAATCTTAAAATGCCTGTGTAATGGTGACTTTAGATCGTAAAAAAAATGCGAAAAGGCCGCGGTGATGATTGAACCTGCTCGCTTTTCAGAAATGGTTGTTTATACTGGCTTGACACACTTTTGTATACGGTATACAAAAACCTGTCAAGGAAATTATCTGCCGTTTTTCTCCAGTTTCTTTGCCATATTTTTAGGAATAATGATATAAATTGAACCTAATTTACCGGAAAGGAATGGTCGCCATGAACGCTGTAAAAAAACTCTATCAAACGGCAATGAACCCTTTGCTGATTGAACCTTCAAGATCGCTACCGGATGAAATCGCCGTTATCGGCGCCGGTACCATCGGACCGGATATCGGCTATTATCTGAAAAGCGCCATGCCGAACTGCAAGCTGTATCTGGTGGATGTCGTTGAAAAGCCACTTGAGCTGGCGGAACAGCGCATTGCCGGATATACGAATAAAGCCATCGACAAAAAAAAGATGAAACCCGAAAAAGCAGCCGCTGTTCGCAAAAATATTGTCTACACCACCGACTACGAACAAATTAAAAATTGCCAGCTGGTTATCGAAGCTGCCACCGAATCCATTCCGCTCAAACAAAAAATTTTTGAAACTGTTGAAAATATTGTCAGCGGCGACACCATCATCACCTCAAACACCTCTTCGATTCCGGCCGACAGGATCTTTTGCCATATGAAAAGGCCGCAACGTACTTCCATCACCCATTTTTTTGCCCCGGCCTGGAGAAGCCTTCCGGTAGAAGTCATCGCCTGGGAAAAAGGCAGTCAGGAAACGCTGGACTTCCTGTTCTGGTTTTTTGCCAAAACCGGTAAAGCACCCATCATTACCGATAATGCCATTTGCTTTGTACTGGACCGCATCTTCGACAACTGGTGCAATGAATCCGCTTATTTGTTGGATCGGGCAACCGCCAGCCAGATTGACAAAGTCGCCGAAGCGTTCGTCTTTGCCGGACCCTTTTTCGTCCTGAACCTGGCCAACGGGAATCCGATTATCATTGAAACCAACAGCCTGCAGATGGAAGAAGGCGCTCATTATCTGCCCGCGTCTGTTTTGGCGTCGGTGGATCGGTGGCTCACGCACCGCCCGGGCAGCCCGGTGGAAGTTGCGGAAGACGTGAAGTCCACCGTCCGTGACCGCCTGCTGGGCATCCTATTTTCACAATCGTTTGATATTATTGACCGTGGGATCGGAACCAAAGCAGATCTAAACTTCGGCTGTCAGGTCGCCTTGGGGTTTCGTAAAGGCCCGCTGGACCTGATGCGGGATCTGGGGGAAGATGAGGTCAAACGGATCATGGACAGGTTTCAGTCTGAAAGACCGGGCTTTCCGATGCCGCAGCAATCCTTTTCAGCCTATCAGGATTTTAAGCGATTCATCCTGATCGATGACATCGACGGGGTCAAGGTGATCACCATTCGGCGCCCCCAGGCCATGAATGCCCTTAATGATGAACTGACCGCTGAAATCCTGACGGTTTTCAAAGAATTTGAAAACGACCCCTCCGTCAAGGGATTCATTATCACGGGTTACGGAACTGCCGCTTTTTCGGCCGGAGCTGACATCGGCAAATTTCCGGAAATGCTCGGCGATCCCCAGGCTTCGGCCCAGTATGCCCGAGATTGCGCCAATGTCCAGATTTATATGGATCAGATGCAAAAACCCGTGGTGGCAGCCGTCAACGGCTTTGCCCTCGGCGGCGGATTGGAAGTCGCCATCCGCTGTCACGCGATCGTCGCTACGAAAAATGCCAGTTTTCAGTTCCCCGAGATCCTGCTGGGGATCCTGCCGGGGATCGGCGGCTGTGTGGTGCCTTACCGCAAATGGCCCCAGGGCGCCGATCTGTTTCACGAAATGATTTTTCTGGGCCGGCCGCTAGGGGTTGAAGAAGCTGCTGATGTCGGCATGGTAACCCAAATCGCCGATGATTATACTGCATTAATTTCAGCAGCTGTCGAGGCGGTCAACCACCTGCAGGGCAAAACAGCCCGCATTCCGGATGGTAAAGTCGAAATTCCGGAATTTAAAATTCCGGAGCAACCCAAAGCAGGCAAGCAGGCACTTAGCAAAGAAGCGGTATCCCTCACAGTGAAAGTGGTCCAGGCAGGCGCGGCAACTGCAAATTTCAATGATGCCCTCGAAATCGGATATAAAGGATTTGGGGAAATTGCCTGTACGGATGCGGCCAAAGAAGGCATCTCGGCTTTCCTGGAAAAGCGGCCAGCGAATTTTACGAAATAATCTAATGCGATAATGATAAAAGATGTTTTGCTAACTCCTCCGGTGCCGAAAAAAATGGTGAGTGACTGGTATCCATAGAAATTACTTTTTCGCATGGGAGCGCCTTGTACAATGCTTCCTGTATTGATGGACTAATCGCTTTGTCACGTGAACATGAGATATAAGCTCTGGGAATTCGCCCGAAATTTTCTTCGGTCGTACTCACTGGAGTCGCGAACGGCGCTGCTGCCTGAGCAACCAGCCGAGATTTTGCGAACTCAACATCCTCATCGGTGCAATCGGCATAGAAGATTTCTTTTAAAGCCTCTTCTTTTACGGTGGCCTGACTCTGATCTTCAGACATAATCAAGTTCGGCAGGACCAATGCCTCAGTATCCGGCTCAGCATGCTGCAACAGGAACTCACCGTTTTGCAGCAAAAAGGCAGTCAAATACACTAATTTCTTAATTTTTTCCGGTCGATATTCAGCCGCCTGGGTAATCACCACGCCTCCCATACTATGCCCAACCAGAATAACCGCCTCGGATTGCTCATCAAGAACCTGGCATACTCGATCGGTATACGCCTTTAAAGTAATTTCAGCAATTGGGCTTTTGTCTTCACCATGTCCGGGTAAATCCGGTGCTACCACCTTATGGCCTTCCTTTTCTAAAAACGGAATGACATTTTTCCAGCACCAGCCGCCGTGCCAGGCTCCATGTATCAGAACATAAGTGCTCATAATTTTCCTCCTTTCATTAAAACAATCAATTGATTCTATTTGTGAAGAGCTTCCCAGGTGAGGATATCGAAGCTCTTTCAATTTCTGTATGGAGTCAATCCTCTTGATTCCACTTCACCTGATGTAAAGGTCGAGCAAGTTTTTTATCTCGCAGGCAGCCTCAAATAGGTCCTGGTTTACCCTCGAGTTTAACTAAAGGGTTTTAACGTTTTCAATTTTTGGAAATGTGCGACACCACTCTTTAACAAGCTTTCTCTGTCTACTTGCCGGAAGATCTGTTTGAGTGCAAACGACGTTCACGCGCGAATTGCCGCCATATTCGTCGGGAAATGTTATTTTTTTTTGAGGAAATTCTTCCTCAGGTCTCTAGTACCAGTAGACTTGCTTGATGTCTCGGTGGGTAAATTCCATCTGAATTGGCCAATCTAGCCCTATATATCATTAAGCAGCAGCTAAGATCTGGATATATCAAACTTACCGCAAGCTCAACCGATTTTTCAAGATTCTATCATCTGTGATTAAAATCGAATACCCAGCCAATTTTCAGATTTGATATCTACCGAATTGTTTGAGTTATCAAATAGATAAAGCGGCAGAGTCATATCGAACTCTGTCTCTTTTCTTTTCGTTTATTATTGGAGAAGGCTTAAAGTATCTGGTTGAAAGAATAAGGATCAATGTATTTACTTTCTAATTGGTTTTATTTCCCAATTTGACCATTGACCCATTAAACATTACTCCTTTTTTTCAAAGGCAATCATTTTGAACTCACCATGGCGATTATAGATTGGATAACCAGCTTCGCCCCATGCTTTGAAAGCCCCTTTCAAATTCTTTACATTCGTATACCCCATGTCCGATAAGGTCCTGGCGCAGAGAGCTGCCCGGGCATCAGTGCGGCAATATACAACGATCTCAACATCTTTCTGAGGGTAGTGCTTGCCTATCATAAACTCCAATGTGCCGCGTGGAATGTTGACGACCTTAGGAAGATGCCCTGCTTTGAATTCCTCTGAGGTCCGGACAAGCACTTGCAAACGTTGTTTTGCACATTCCTCTATGGGTATCGCCTGTTCCATGTTTGCCCTCATTTCGTTTATCCTTATATGGACCAATAAATTCTGAGGCCGATCAGAACTCTGGACCCGACTATGAAATAGGTTATTTGCTTCTCCTGACAACGCCCAAAAGCTCCTGTCAGGAGCAAGGTGAGCATAATTTGAGAGGCTTCTCCATATTCATCTTCACCTAAATCGATAGGATAAGATGTTAAGCCAGTGCTTATCTGAGGGTAAAATCCAGATTCTAAATCGTGAAGTCGCTAAACAATCAAATTTGAATAGCCGGAAGAATTGATAATGAGGACGATGTTCGTTTGAGATGGAGCTTTAGAAAGCGCACAGCTATCAGATCTATATTTGAAAACGGGTTTAAATGTCAACCCGTAGTTTTATCTTGATCGTTATCTTGGCAGATCAACTTGACGTCAAGTTCCGATACATAAATTTTATAAAAATTCTAAATTAACGGATGTTGGTGGGGAACTAGAAAGAGAGTTTGAAAAATCGCTCACCTGAAATTTTTACTGTGTATTTTCCTGAGTCTTGCTTCGCTTAATGCTTTCCAGGCGCTCGTAAAGCGTTTTTGCCTTTGTGAGGTTTTTGTTTACGTCTTTGTAGTTCGGGTCGAGTGCCGAAACAGACTCCCACTCCTGAATGGCCTCAGCTAATTTTTGATCACCAAAGTACGCAAGCCCCTTATCATAATGAACTTCCTTGTAAGTATCTTCACTTTTTTGGATATTCTTCTCGCATTGGTTACAGTTTTTATTGTATTCCAGTGCCGTTTTGAACTCATCCCTGGCAGCCAGATAATCCTCTTTGCCAAACAGAATCAGCCCCTGTTGAAAATGAGATTTTTCAAGATAAGCGAGTGCCCCGGAATCTTTCGGATCGTTTTTTACAACTGCTTCAAATTTAACAATCGCTTCTTTGAATTCTTTTTGATTGTACAATGCGATGGCTTCGTCACGGAGGTTTGCGCGGCTCTTTTTCTCGATTTTATTTATGTAATCCCGGCATTCGGGACAGTTCTTGTTGTATTTAAGGGAGGCTTCAAATTCCTTTTCAGCCTGGGAATAGGCTTTAGTGTCGAACGATCGACGGCCTTTTTCAAAATAAGCGAGTGCCATATAGTTCAGCGCCGTTTGATCAGCAGGATTTACGCTTAGGACTTTATTGAGCTCAATGATGGCATCTGAATATTCTTGGTTTTTATAGAGTTCAATGCCGAGTTCACGATAATTGCCTGTCTGATCTTCAATCGCGATGGGCTTCTCGCTGATTTCCGCCTCTTGTGGCTTTTCAGCTCCCGCTTCGGTCAACGGTTGCTCTTTCGGCAGTGCAACCGTTTTTGTTTCTTCCACCTCACCTTCAACCAAAAATGGAAGTCCCTCGACTTCAGGGATTTTTAGCTCCTGGCCGACTCTAACACTGGTTCCAACTAAAATATCATTGAATTTGGCAATCACATCGAATTTGCTGATGTCGCCGTAGTACATCTTGGCCAGTTTTGAAAGCGTCTCCTCAGCCTGGACCGTATGAATGATAAATCGTTTAACCGTGATAATTTCACCGGGCAATGGTTCAGCCGTTTCACCCGGATCCGTCTGAATTGCTGCGGGATCGGTAATAATCGGAACGCCTTCGATAACGGGAATTTTAATGTCCTGACCGACTCTAACCTGGGTGGCATCCTCCAGTTCGTTGTACTCGGCAATGAAATGAAACTTCCGATAATCACCATAATACCGTTCGGCCAATGTTGAAATACTTTCGTCTGCTTGAACGGTGTGGACAATATATCTTTTGACCTGCCCTAAATCTTTGCTCGTCGCCGTTAGTTTCGCTTTTGCATTCGCATGCTCGGGATTATATCGTAGCGCCGTTAAAAACTCTTTGCGCGCCGGACCGTATTCGCCTTTGTTATAAAATTTGACACCGTTCCGGTAGTGCTCTTCAGCCAATTTTTGGATTTGCGGCTCGAGCGCTGCTCTTTTTTGCTGGGCCAACTGATTTGCGGGATCCACCGTGAGAACAAGTTTGTATTGCTTCAAAGCCTCAACCAGATCACCCTTTTCCTCATGTTGTTGTGCTTTTTCCATATATTCTTTGGCAAGCGTTTCCGGAGATTTAGTGCCAAATGTCGAGCACCCCACCACCAGAGCAAGCAAAAAGACAACGCTGATAATTCCTGCTTTGTTTTTCATGGTTTTCTCACTTTAACAAAAGATGATTAAACGTTTTTAGCCTTGAAATGAATGACTGCAGGTCCTTTTCCAATATCTGATCTCTTCTCAATGCAAAAGGATTTGCGAAAAAGGCATTGCCCCCTCTTTTTACCGACATGGCTAATTTGTACCCCGCCTCTTTGGCCATTTGGATCGATCTTTGATCATAATAACCGAACGGGTACGCCAAAAAATAGGTGTCCTGGCCCAATTTGCGATCAATTATTTTTTTGGATCCACTGAGTTCTTCTTTAAGCCTGGCAATATGTTCCTGTTCTGATTCACCCGCTTTGGGGTGGGTGAGATCACTATGATAAATGGTATGCGAACCGATTGTAAAGCCGTTGGTCTGCATTTCTTTGAGTTGATCCCAGGTAATGGCCATTTTGGAAACGCCGACAAAACTGGTATAAATGAATAAAGTCGCCTTAAACCCGTATTTTTTAAGAATCGGATACGCAATATCAAAGACGGAGCGATAGCCATCATCCATGGTGATGAGCACAGATTTTTGAGGAAGCCCCTGGCGATATTCAAGAAAGGCAACCAGGTCTTCAGCGGTTATCACATGATACCCATTTTCCTTTAAGTACCGCATTTGGCGCTCAAAGGTTTTTGCCGGCATGCAGAGAGGAGAACCGCAATTTTCGGCAAACCGATGATAGGTCAATATCGGTATGGTTTGAAATCCATCGGCGCTTAGCCCTCCCCTATTCTGATCTTTCAGGGGAATCACAATAGCGCTTCCGTTACGAAACCGAGCCCCTGGATTTGCTTCTTGAATTACCCATGAATTTTTTGGGTCTCCTAAGAATTTTCCAGCCAGCTCAGCAGGCGTTTCGTTGTCTTTTAGTTGGTAAACAACATAATCCTTGGAACGAAAAATATTTGAATTTATAGGTTGAGTCGTTGTTCGGGTGGGTGCACAGGAGTTGAAAATAAGCGAAGTTATT
>Ga0209536_100010518_pt1 | contig 13640 bp, 14 predicted proteins | sample DeeMarSeWOR28_12_FD_187461 | JGI IMG/M metagenome (GOLD analysis project Ga0209536, IMG submission 187461) | Marine sediment microbial communities from White Oak River estuary, North Carolina - WOR-2-8_12 (SPAdes) (version 2) | ecosystem: Environmental > Aquatic > Marine > Intertidal zone >...
GCTCAAAGATCCAGGGAGACGCTAATGACCGAAGCACAGGAACTCGCGGGCGGCATTGCTGTCAGGTTGGTGGGGAGGAAACTGTGAAGCCGTTTATGCGGACTGTTTTCAGATATGTTCTCCTGGTGCTCCCCCTGGTGGTACTCCCATGTGTTGCAGTAGCGTCAGGAGCGGAGAAAACCGTTGGGGGGCAGTGGTGGGACCTTTTCTGGCGTTTGGCTAACTTCGCCATCCTTGCCGGATTGCTATTTTACTACACCCGCAAGCCTATAGCTAACGCCATTAAAAACAGCATCGAATCAGTCAGAGCCCTTCTGAAAGATGCCAAGGAGTCCCGTCTGGCCTCCGAGGCCAGGATGAAGGAGGCCGAGGAAAAGCTGGCCGGAGTTGACAAGGAGATCAGCGAGCTTCTGGAATCGGCCCGCAGGGAAGGGGAAGCGGAAAGGGAAAGGATCCTGGCGGAAGCCGCAAGTGCCCTGGAAAAGCTCAAGACTGAAACGTCTCTGGCCATCGAGCAGGAACTCAAGAAAGCAAAAGATATACTCCAAAGGGAGACAGCAGACGCGGCCGTTGCCCTGGCCGAGGAGATCCTCAGCCGGAACATAACCCCCGACGACCAAAGCAAGTTCGTCACCGAGTACATTGAAAAACTGGAGGCCAAACAGTGATCGGAGTCGTCCTTGCAAGACGCTACGCCAAGGCAGTCATCGACCTCGCCCAGGAAGCCGGGGTCCTGAGAGAGGTCGGCAGCGATCTCCATCACATCGCAGAACTGTTCGCCAGGAGCCATGAACTGGTCAACGTTTTTTCAGATCCAACGGTAGCTCCCGAAGCCAAGGAAAAAGTCCTGGCCGACGTGCTTGAAAAAGGGGGTGTCCAGGATCTGACCATGAAATTCATCCATGTTGTGCTCCGCAAGGGCAGGGTCCTGGGGATCGGTGAGATCGCCCTTGCCTACAGGGACATACTGGACCGGTTGGAAAATCGAGTGCGAGCCAGGGTCGTTTCGGCGGTCCGGCTGAGCGATAAAGAAGAGAGAAGCATATCGGAAGCCCTGTCAAAGATCTCGGGGAAGGAAGTCATTCTTGAAATTGAGCTGGACGAAAGCCTTCTCGGGGGCGTTGTTACGTACATGGGCAGCCAGGTCTACGATGGCAGCATTAAAAACCAGTTGACGCAGATAAAGGACAATCTCAGCAAGGGGAGATAAGTCGAGATGCAGATAAGAGCTGAAGAGATCACCGAGATAATCAAGAAACAGATCGAGGGGTTCGAGAAGACCATCGATGTCAAGGAAACGGGAATCGTCCTGTCCACAGGTGACGGGATCGCCCGTGTCCACGGCCTCGAGAACGCAATGGCCGGTGAGCTCGTGGAGCTGCCGGGCGAGGTCTTCGGAATGATCCTCAACCTGGAAGAAGACAACGTGGGTATCGTGCTTCTTGGTGAGTATCAGCTCATCAAGGAGGGTGATATTGTCAAGCGCACCGGACGCATCGTTGAGGTGCCTGTGGGCAGGGGAATGCTCGGTCGCGTGGTCAACGCCCTCGGACAGCCCATCGATGGAAAGGGTCCTATCGAGTCGGACGAGACCCGGTTGGTCGAAGTCATCGCGCCCGGTATCGTCAAGAGGCAGCCGGTTAAAGAGCCCCTCCAGACGGGCCTCAAGGCCGTTGACTCCATGATCCCCATCGGCCGCGGCCAGCGGGAGCTCATCATCGGCGACCGCCAGACAGGAAAAACGGCGGTAGCCATCGACACGATCATCAACCAGCAGTATGCCGATGATCCCGTTATCTGCATCTATGTCGCTGTCGGGCAAAAGGAATCAACTGTTGCCCGGGTGGTCCGGGACCTCGAGGAGAACGGGGCCCTGGAATACACCATCGTTGTCAGTGCGTCGGCCAGCGAACCGGCCCCCCTGCTCTTCCTTGCTCCTTTCGCAGGGTGCGCCATGGGTGAGTATTTCCGGGACAGCGGCCAGCACTCCCTGGTGATCTACGATGACCTTTCAAAGCACGCGGCGGCTTACAGGCAGCTGTCCCTGCTCCTCAGGCGCCCTCCCGGGCGCGAAGCCTACCCGGGAGATGTCTTCTACCTTCACTCGAGGCTCCTCGAACGCGCAGCCAAGATGAGCGACGAGGAGGGCGGAGGTTCCCTGACGGCACTGCCCATCATCGAGACCCAGGCCGGTGATGTTTCGGCCTATATCCCCACCAACGTGATCTCTATTACCGACGGTCAGATCTTTCTGGAAGCCGACCTGTTCTATTCGGGCATCCGGCCGGCCATCAACGTGGGCATCTCGGTCTCCCGCGTCGGGGGCTCCGCCCAGGTCAGGGCCATGCGGCAGGTGGCCGGAAGGCTTCGCCTGGAGCTCGCCCAGTTCAGGGAGATGGCGGCCTTCGCCCAGTTCGGATCGGACCTCGACAAGGCCACACAGATGCAGCTGGCAAGGGGGGAGCGGCTGGTTGAGATCCTGAAGCAGGGCCAGTATGTCCCGCTGACTGTGGAGAAGCAGGCCCTCGTCATCTACGCGGCCACAAACGGGTACATCGATAGCTATCCAGTGGAAGCCCTGGGTAAATATGAGGAAGAGCTATACCATTTCATGGACAACAGGTACGCCGATCTCATGAAGGCCCTGGCCCAGAAGAAAGAGATCACCGATGAGATCAAAACCAGCCTTGATGACGCCCTGGCGGCCTTCAAGTCCGAGTTCGTATACGAATAAACTTTCTGAGTATATTGGCGGGAGATCTTAAGGAGAACCGAGACCTTTTATGAGCACCTTACGGGACATTAAACGACGCATCTCCTCGGTGAAGAACACCGAGCAGATCACCAAGGCCATGAAAATGGTCGCGGCCTCGCGGCTGCGAAGGGCCCAGGATGCGATCCTCGCGTCCCGCCCCTATGCGCACAAGATGCTTGAAGTGCTTTCCAGCCTTGCCCTGAGGACGAACCCCCAGGCCCACCCGCTGCTGCAGACCAGGGAACCGAAAAAGATTGACCTTGTCGTGGTGACCTCTGACAGAGGCCTGTGCGGTGCATTTAACTCCAACATCATCAGGCGGGCCGAACAGTTCATGCGCGAGCACCCTGACTGGGAGTTCGCCCTTCACCTGGTTGGGCGCAAGGCCAACGATTATTTCAAGAGGCGCGATGTCCATATCCGAAAGGTGTCCCTGAACATCCTTTCTGACATCTCTTTCCCCCACGCTGTCGCTGTGGGAAGCGATGTCGTGGAAAACTACCTGGCAGAAGAGTTTGACCAGGTCTACATGGTGTACAACGAGTTCAAATCGGCGATCCAGCAGAAAGTCATCGTGGAACAGCTCCTGCCCATTAAACCCATGGACATCTCCGAGGATTATTATCCGGTGGAGTACACCTTCGAGCCTTCCGAGGATGTCCTGCTCGCGGAGCTGCTGCCGAGGCACATCAACGTGCAGGTCTACAGGGTCTTCCTGGAGTCGGTGGCCAGCGAGCACGGCGCCCGGATGACCGCCATGGAAGCGGCCTCCAAGAACGCCGTGGAGATGATCGAAAAGCTCACCCTCCTTTACAACAGGACAAGGCAGGCTGCCATCACGACAGAGCTCATCGAGGTTGTCAGCGGCAAGGAAGCGATGAAGTAGGCGGTTCGGAGCGAAAGGGCTTCGGGGCGCAGTGTTTATAAGACAGACAAAAATACCTCAGTCAAGGGGGACATTTCATTGAAGAACATCGGAAGGATTACACAGATCATCGGACCTGTTCTCGACATCGAGTTCGAACCGGGAAAGCTTCCGGCCATCTACAACGCCATCAGGATCAAGGGCGAATCGGGCGGCGTGAAGATCGACCTTATTACCGAGGTCCAGGCCCACCAGGGCAACAACGTGGTCCGAACCGTAGCCATGAGCTCTACAGACGGTCTTATCCGCGGTATGGAAGCCGAGGATACGGGCGGCCCCATCACTATTCCGGTGGGCCGATCGACCCTGGGTCGCATCATGAACGTCACCGGCGATCCCGTGGATGAGGAAGGCCCGATTGAAAGCGAGGTGCGGTATCCGATCCACAGGGATGCGCCAAGCCTTGAAGACCAGAGCACGGAGACCGAGATCCTGGAAACCGGGGTCAAGGTCATCGACCTTCTGGAACCCTACGTCAAGGGGGGCAAGATCGGACTCTTCGGCGGTGCCGGGGTGGGCAAGACGGTTATCATCATGGAGATGATCCATAACATCGCCATAGAGCACGGCGGGTTTTCGGTCTTTTCCGGCGTGGGTGAGAGAACCCGTGAGGGCAACGACCTGTGGCTGGAGATGAAGGAGTCTAAAGTCCTCGATAAGGCGATCCTGGTTTACGGCCAGATGAACGAACCCCCCGGGGCACGGCTGAGGGTCGGACTTTCGGGACTCACTGCCGCCGAATATTTCCGGGATGAGGAAGGCCAGGACGTCCTGCTGTTCGTGGACAACATATTCCGGTTCACCCAGGCAGGGTCTGAGGTCTCCGCTCTTCTCGGCCGGATTCCCAGTGCCGTGGGCTATCAGCCGACCCTCGCCACAGAGATGGGTGAGATGCAAGAGAGGATCACCTCTACCCAGAAGGGCTCCATCACCTCGGTCCAGGCCATCTACGTACCGGCCGACGACCTCACCGACCCCGCTCCAGCCACCACCTTCTCGCACCTGGACGCTACGACCGTGCTTTCCAGGCAGATCGCCGAACTCGGGATCTACCCGGCAGTGGACCCGCTGGACTCGACCTCAAGGATCCTCGATCCCAGGTACGTAGGTGAGGAACACTACAATGTCGCCCGTGAGGTCCAGCAGATCCTGCAGCGGTACAAGGATCTTCAGGACATCATCGCTATTCTTGGCATGGACGAGCTTTCCGAGGACGACCGGCTCATCGTCTCCCGGGCCCGGAAGATACAGAGGTTCCTGTCACAGCCCTTCTTCGTGGCCGAACAGTTCACCGGAACTCCGGGAAAGTATGTCAAACTGGAGGACACCATCCGTGGCTTCAAGGAGATCGTTGAAGGTCTCCATGACGAGCTGCCGGAGCAGGCGTTCTACATGGTGGGCACTATCGAAGAGGTCCTGGAACAGGGTAAACGACTGGCCGAATCGGCCGCCTGATCGGAATAAACCATGGCAGAAGCAATCCTGGACAAAATAAAGCTGGAGATCGTCACCCCCGAAAGGATCGTGGTGGCTGAGGATGTGGACGAGGTCGTCCTGCCCGGTATCGAAGGTGAATTCGGGGTCCTCCACGGCCACATACCCTTCCTGACCGCCCTTAAGGTTGGCGTGCTCTCATACAAGAAGAACGGTAAAACGGTGAACCTGGCCGTGTCGTGGGGATATGTGGAGGTAACAGGAGACAACGTCAAGGTCCTTGCGGAAACCGCCGAAAAGGCCACGGAAATTGACTTGAACAGAGCTCAGAAAGCCAGGGAAGCGGCTGAAAAGATCCTCACCGCAGGCAAGGAGGACCACGATTACGAAGAGGCCAAGGTCCGGCTGGAGAAGGCCGTGATCAGAGTGCAGGTGGCCGGGAAGAAATAAAGAGCAATTGAAAATTTAAAATCCAAGATTCAAAAGGGAGCGCGAAAAGGCGCTCTCTTTTTTCTGCAACCATCTGTTTTTAGAAACTTATATCGTAACATTGCATAACAGCAAACCTGCCTTATTTTGAATATGGAATATTGAATTTTGAATGGCTTCTCCCCTTTGACATTTCCCGTTTGACACCTATAATAAGCGTCTGTTTGCGAAGGAGCTTTTCCGGGATGTGGCGCAGCTTGGTAGCGCGCATGGTTCGGGACCATGAGGCCGCGAGTTCAAATCTCGCCATCCCGACCAGAAAACAAGAGGTCTGGCATGAAGCCGGACCTCTTTTTGTTTTCTGGTCGGCCGTCCAGAGTCCAAAGTCCAGACTCCAGAGGTGGAACCTAACAATCAGCATCTTGTGTCCAGGTCCAATGTTTAGGAAAGGCAGTGCTTGGATTCTAGTGTCCAGTCTTCGCTTAAAGCTTCGCCTGGCAAGCTGGTATCTGTCGAGATCCCCCCTTGAGATCTGTTTTGTTTATCATCCGCAAATATCTTCTGCTGAGGAATAATCCAGTGCCGACATCACTATTATCGATATCAATCACCATCGCTCCTACAGCCTTGGCTAACGCCTACCGACCAGCTACGGCGTACAAGAGCCATGACAGCGCTGCGGCCGCTCTTTTCCATCCACGTTCTAAACACCCGCTTCGACGTTCTTAAGTGTTACTGCGTCCTGCCTTTCAGTACTTGCTTCCCCTCTCCTATTTTCATATTCTGAATTATTACAACCCCATCCACTTGTGAACAACATTAGATGCCGGGAGCCAACATTTCCCCATGCTCTACTTCCTGACTTTCGGGTTCTTCATAGGGTACCTTGTTTTTCTGGGGTCCCTGGTGTGGATCTTCGTCACACGTTTCCTGGCGCCCCGCATCGAGGCCACCAGGGGAGAGGCCATCGTCATCTTCTACTGCGCCATCGTGGTGTCGCTTATCTTTCTTATCCTTGTGAACTACTACACGGGGTTCCTTGCAGAGATCTACCATTTCTTCGACGACACTTTTTTCGATGGGGCCTACACACGGAGGCCGCGGTTGTGAACCGGGAAGAGCTGAGAAAAAAACTTTTCAGGGCAGGCCCGGGACCGGAGTGGGGTTTGGTCCTTGGAAGCGGGTTCGATGTGTGGCTCGATCACCTGTCACCGGGGGAAAGGGTTTATTTCCATAGTGTGGACGGCCTTCCTCCGGCTCTGGTCCCGGGCCACGGCGGGTTCTTCACAACGGGCCGTGTGAGCGGAAAACAGGTAGCAGTCGTGGCGGGACGCCTGCACCTTTACGAGGGCTGGACCGCAGACCAGGTGGTTGAACCGGTCCGCTGGCTCCATCATATGGGGGTTTCAAGTGTTCTGCTCACGACTGCTGTGGGCGCGGTGAATCCGGAACTCACATCAGGGGATCGTGTGGTGATCACCGACCAGCTCAACCTCACAGCAGAGGACCCCCACTCCGGGAAGGGCGTATTCCCTGATATGTCCCTCCTTTACGATCGCAGCTACCTGGAGTTTCTGAGTGCAAGAGGGCTGAAGCGGGGCGTTCTGGCCGGAGTCAGGGGTCCTTCCTATGAAACTCCTGCTGAAGTCAAGGCCCTTGAGGTCATGGGGGCAGACATGGTCTGCATGTCAACGGTGCTCGAGGCCCTGGCTCTGAGGGGAGCAGGCATCAAGTGTGTCGGAGTGGCCGTTGTGGCCAACCGTGCAGGGAGCGCAGGCACTACACATGAAAGTGTGCTTGAGACCGTGCGGTCATCGGCTGAAGGTCTCTGGCCGGTCGTTTCGGCACTTATGGCTGCCTCATCTGGCTGAGTGTTTTCTCAAGGGGCCCTATCATCCACACAGCCAGGATGATCTTGAGGATGTCCCCGGGCAGGAATGGAACCATTCCCATCATGAAAAGAGCCCGGAGGCCCAGGATTTTTCCCTGTACAAGGAGAACGTTAAGGCCCAGCCAGGGTATTCCTATCAGGTAGACCACGGCAGTACCGAGGACCATGGCAAGAAATTTCCGGGCCATGGGGCTATTCTGGATCCCGGATACAGGTTTAAGGATCAGTCCTACGACCATGGCGCTGGCCGGGAAGGAGAGCAAGAACCCGAAGGTGGGTGAAAGAGTGTACTGCGGGCCTCCTCCTCCTGTGAAAAGGGGCAGCCCTGCCAAACCCAGAATAATGTAGGCGGCCATGGCTCCGGCACCAAGCCACGGCCCCAGCAAGGCTCCCGACATGAGGACAAAAAGTGTCTGAAGGCTGATGGGCACCGGTCCGACAGGTATTCTCAGGTAGGCTCCGGCCGTGGTAAGGGCTACGGTGAGGGAGATCAGCACGATATTTCTGGTTCTGGACCTTAAACTCATGAGTATTGTCCCTTTTCGTTGAAGATAACGGGTTAGATAATCTATTATATTGTCGCTATGGAGTCCAGAACGAGAAATATCGTCAAGTGCAGAGTGCAGGGTGCAGAGTTCAGAGAATATGCTCCTTTATTGCTTTACTCTACACTCTACACTCTACGCTCTGCACTGGCGCGGAAGTTTTTCCGATGCCAGTAATCGCTATTACCGGCGGCATCGGTTCAGGCAAATCCTCCGTTCGAAAAATGTTCGAGGAGTTCGGTGCTTACGGTATCGATGCTGACGAGCTTGCCCGGAAGGTCGTAGAGCCGGGCACAGAAGGAGCCGGAAAACTTCTGGAGGTTTTCGGTCCTGATTTCTTTGATGACGAAGGGAATCTGGATCGCAGGCAGATGGCGCGGAAGGTCTTCGGAGACCCGGGAGCCCGCCGCACCATCGAATCCCTATTGCACCCGCTCATCCGCAGTGCTGAAAAGGACCTTCTGGAGGAATTTACCCAGAGAACACCCGATGCCGTCGTTGTTGTTGAGATACCCCTTCTGGCAGAGGGGGGGCGGTCAAAGGAGTATGACGGAGTGATCCTGGTGACCGCTCCGGAGGACGTCAGGGTCTCGCGGCTCGTTGAGGCAGGCAAGTACGATTATGATGAGGCGGCTGCCCGTATGACGAGTCAGGTTGACGATGGGGAAAGGGAAAAATTTGCCGACTGGACAGTGGATAACGGTGGAGACCGCGAGGAAACCAAAAAGCAGGTTAAAAAGATCTACCAGGCCCTTGTCAGCAGCCGATAGATCGACCCGTATCCCATCTGCTATAATAAGCTGTGAAAGGGTGCAGGGTTTTCCACAGGCAGGCGCGCCCTGCCTTGGAAAGCCGGAAGCCGGCTGGAAACACTCCGCTGCCGAAGATCTTGGTTCTTTCCGGCAGTGGAGACAGGAGGCAGGACATGAACCCCCAAAGTGAACTGGATCTTATCCGGAACATCCTTGAAAAAGTGAGCACGACGCTCAATGTCGAAAAGGTTCTCGGTTTTGCCCTGGAGGGGATCAAGGATTCTTTCAACTGTCTTGCCTCAGCGATCATCTTACTGGACCCCAAGGCCAAGAGCTTCAAAGTGGTCACGGCCAAAGGGTGGGGTTATGAATTTCTGAAAAAATTCCACGCGAGCCCTTATCAGGGCCTCATCAAAGAGATAGGCAGCCACTGGAAGCCTGTGCTCATCAACAGTGAGGACACCAGGAGAGGAACGGAAGGTTACATCTTTCAGCACGATTACAACACGCTCCTTGCCCTTCCCCTTTCTGTAAGGGGGAAGCCCGTCGGACTTCTCTATCTCTCCTGGAGCGACGAAGTGAAAATAGATAAAAAAATTCAGCAGATGCTTACTGATATGGCCAGGCTCTGCACCCTTATCCTGGATCACGGTAACCTGGGTGACAAGGTCTTTTCCATGTCCAACATCGACCCCCTGACAGGACTGTACAGTTACAAGTTCTGGCATGAAGAGCTGCACAAGGAGATCGTCCGCGCCGAAAAACTCAAATCCCGCGTGGCCATAATGCTGGTAAACCTCAACAGATTCAAAGAGCTCAATGCCATGCTCGGTCACGTGAAAGGCGACGAACACCTTATCGAAGTTTCCCAGATCATCAACGGGGAGCTGGGATCCCTGGACGTACCATGTCGAGTGGGCGGTAAATGGAGCATTCTGCTGGTGGGCGAGGACCTCGATGCCGCAAAGGACATCGCAGACAGGATCATCCATTCCTTTGGAAGACTGAAATCAGCGGCGAGTTCAGTGACGAACCTCAGCATCGGTCTTTCCATGTATCAGCCGGGAGAAGGGGAAAAGGCTCTTATCGAGAGGGTGGACGGCGCTCTGCATGAAGCACGGAGGCTGGGTCCCAACTCCTGCAGGATCGCGTGAACAGTGAAAGCCCTTCCTTCAGGTACCGACCAAAGTGACAATTACGACAAGGGCAGTTGCTTAATAAAGGGGTTGACAACCTCACCCCTTGAGGCTAAGTAAATATCATCATCTGGCTGCACAGAACCCAGCGGCCATCACCCGACCGATGAAAGGTATTCCGTAAGATTCCCGAGATTATCTGCGATATCCTGCCCTGATGCGGTGAGCGTTAAAATTTCCGGAACTTGTCCTCATGCTGATCACCCGGAGGAACCGCAAAATCTAGCCTTCCTGAGCAGCGCCGAAAATAACCCGGTGACTGTTTGATATGCTGCCGGCTTTGGGAGAGGCCCCAAAAAACAAAGAAAACAAGGAGCTGAGGGTAAAATGGATCTGACTGAACTTAAGGAAATGTCCATCGGTGAACTGACCAAACTTGCCACCAAAGAATTCAAGATCGAGGGTGTCAGCGGCATGCGGAAACAGGATCTGATCTTTGCCATGCTGCAGGCCCAGGCCGAGAAGAAGAAATCGATCTACGGTAGCGGAGTCCTGGAGATCCTCCCTGACGGGTTCGGGTTTCTGCGATCGCCGGACTCAAACTACCTGCCCGGACCCGACGACATCTACGTTTCGCCCTCCCAGATCAGGCGTTTTGTGATGCGTACAGGGGATACCGTAACCGGAGAGATTCGTCCGCCCAAGGAGGGAGAACGGTATTTTGCCCTTCTGAAAGTCGAAAGCCTTAACTTCGAGTCACCCGAGGCCGCCCGGGACAAGATCCTGTTCGACAACCTTACTCCTCTGCATCCTGACGAGAGAATTCACCTCGAACCAAAGGATCCGAGGAATTTTTCCATGCGCATCATGGACCTCATTACACCCATAGGGAAGGGACAGCGCGGTCTCATCGTCGCTCCACCAAGGACAGGAAAGACCATGCTCCTGCAGAGCATCGCTAACAGTATCAGCGAAAATCATCCCGAGATCTACCTGATCGTCCTTCTCATCGACGAACGGCCGGAAGAGGTTACCGACATGCTCAGGTCAGTTGATGGTGAAGTTGTTTCCTCCACCTTTGACGAGCCGGCAACTCGTCATGTTCAGGTAGCCGAGATGGTGATAGAAAAATCCAAACGCCTTGTAGAGCATGGGAAAGACGTTGTGATCCTCTTAGACAGCATAACCCGGCTTGCCCGCGCCTATAATACGGTTCAGCCTCCCAGCGGAAAGGTCCTTTCAGGGGGTGTGGATTCCAACGCCTTGCATCGCCCCAAGCGATTCTTCGGTGCCGCGAGGAACATTGAGGAAGGGGGCAGCCTGACGATCATCGCCACGGCCCTTGTTGACACGGGGAGCAGGATGGACGAAGTCATCTTCGAAGAATTCAAGGGTACAGGGAACATGGAGCTTCATCTGGACCGGAGGCCAGTGGAGAAAAGGATATATCCGGCCATCGACATCAGCAAATCAGGAACCCGTAAAGAGGAGCTTATCGTCCCCGAAGATGAGCTCAATCGCATCTGGATCCTGCACAAGGTCCTGGCACCCATGAGCGTTGTGGACAGCCTGGAGTTCCTCCTGGACAAGCTCAACGGGACGAAGAACAATAAAGAGTTCTTCGATATGATGAGCGAATAAGGGAAGCGTTTGATGTTCACGGCGTGCTGCCCGGTTTTTGAAAGATAGAGGCTCTGTATGGCCCTGAAAGCTGAAAAACAGGGTGTGAACCCCCTTCCGCAACCTGAAATATCAAACCTCAAACATCAAACTTTTGATCCCGAACCCCAACACCGAACCACAGGTAACAACCTCCCTGTTTGCCAAAACATGGCATCTGTGTTAAATATTTCTGTTCTATCAAGCCTTTAGACATCGAAGGAGTAACACTGATGAAAAAAGACCTCCACCCCGAATACAAGGCAGCCACCTTTACCTGTGCCTGCGGCGCTTCCTATCAGACCGGCTCTACTATTGAAAGCAGAACCGTAGATATCTGTTCGAACTGCCATCCCTTTTATACCGGCAAGCAGAAGCTGGTGGATGCCACCGGCCGGGTTGAGAAGTTCAAAAAGCGGTACGAGCAGAAATAACATGCTGTGGATACTCAGGTACGGTTTCCTGCCTGCCATTTGAACCCGGTCGGTGCGGTGAACAACGACCCGAGCGGCGAAGCACTAGCAAATTCCCCCTACCACAGAAATTCTGCTTTGGCACCTGGACCGAAGAGCACCTGGCCGCCTGTCAGCCAAGGGGATGGTGCGCCCGTTATTGGGATAGGGTCGTCTGACGCCGTGACACGGAGGCACGGGGACAGGTTTTGCCCCCTCGCCGTTTCGTAAATGCTAGTTTTAATGAGGATTTTTTATTTGTCGAAGCAGCATGAGCATAAGATCGGCGGTCAGGCAGTCATCGAAGGAGTCATGATGAGGGCCCCCAGGACCATGACCGTCGCGGTGAGAAGGCCCACCGGGGAGATCTCCGTGATGAAGGAGCGTTTAAATCTCCTTTCTGACCGCTGGCCCTTTCTCAGGTGGCCTGTGTTAAGGGGTACCGTCACCCTTTTTGGAACACTTCTGCTGGGGATCAGGGCTCTGAACTACAGTGCGCAGGAGGCCCTGGAAGAGGATGAAGGCGAGATCGGTCCATGGGCCATGGCAGGCACGGTAGCGGCGGCCTTCGGTCTTGCTGTCTTCCTGTTCCTGCTCCTTCCACTCTGGGTCACCCGCTGGATGGAGTACTATTTTCACTGGGTTTCGGGTCAATGGGCCTTCAATATGGTGGACGGTATCCTGAGGCTCGCCGTGTTCTTCCTATATCTGATAGCTATTACCATGGCCAAGGATATCCGGAGGATTTTCCAGTATCATGGAGCTGAGCATATGAGCATCTACGCCATGGAAGCTGGAGACGATCTGACTGTCGACAGCGCGAAAAAATACAGTCCCATGCATCCCAGGTGCGGGACCAGTTTCCTCCTCATCGTTATGGTACTGTCTATCATTGTTTTTGCCCAGATCCCCCAGATCTGGCCCCTCTGGGGCAAGGCCCTGGCCCGGGTCCTGTTGATACCCCTGATCGCGGGCCTCTCCTATGAGATGTTGAAGTTGGGCGATCGCTACCGGAATGTCTCGGTTTTAAAATTCCTGCTTGTTCCCGGTCTGGCGATGCAGAGACTTACCACGAGACAACCCACGGATGACCAGATAGAAGTTGCCCTGGTTGCTCTGAGGGAGGCCCTCGCAGGCGAAGGGGAGGAAGAGGCATGAGCTGGTGGATGGACCGCCTGAGCCAGGTAGAGGAGAGGTATGAAGAGCTTGGAAGGCTGCTCAGTGACCCAGAAGTTGTCAGAAAACAGGATAAGCTGAGGCAGCACTCCAAGGAACATTCAGACCTGACACCTGTCATAAGGACCTACCGGAAATATAAAAGCCTGGAATCTCAACTGGATGAGGTTGAGATCATGCTCCGGGAGGAAAAGGAAAATGATGTCCTGAGCATGATCTACGAAGAAAAGGAAACCCTTCAATTAAAAATGGCGGAATTGGAAGCTGAGCTGAAGGACCTGCTGCTTCCCAGGGATCCCATGGACGAAAAGAACACCATCATTGAGGTGCGGGCAGGAACCGGGGGTGAGGAAGCCTCCCTGTTCGCCGGCGACCTGGTGCGGATGTATTCACGATACGCGGAGCGTAAGGGGTGGAAATGGGAGTTTTTGAGCACCAGTCCCACCGAGTTGGGCGGCTACAGGGAAGCGACCCTCCTCATCAAGG
>Ga0209536_100010519_pt1 | contig 13640 bp, 14 predicted proteins | sample DeeMarSeWOR28_12_FD_187461 | JGI IMG/M metagenome (GOLD analysis project Ga0209536, IMG submission 187461) | Marine sediment microbial communities from White Oak River estuary, North Carolina - WOR-2-8_12 (SPAdes) (version 2) | ecosystem: Environmental > Aquatic > Marine > Intertidal zone >...
TGATGCCCACTGTTTAATTTGTGCTTGACTGTTGGCTGCCAATATACCACTAACTAGCAAAAGAAATCGTTAGTTGCATCATAGTTACTGCAATCTCATATTGGGTTAATTTCCCCGTCAATTGGTTTATTAGATATTTTATATTAGCTATACGAAACCCACACTTTGGCTGAAGTTTATAAATCGGCTATAAATTTACACTTCTGAAACTGCCAAAAAACTGTGGATTTGCAGTTCCAATATTTTCTTCACTGCTTTTTTCAAAAAGAAGGGCGGACACAACATATTGTGGTCCGCCTTTTGTTTCTTTTTTCAAGATATGTCGATATATCTTAAAGCATACCGATGAGTAGTAGCGCTATGGTATTTCTATAGAAATTTCATCTTCAAGATTTTCACAGTTCTTGCCAAACTACCAACTATCACTTTTTCGTCAAATATTGCAGATACTTTTTGGATACATGCACCCTATCTTATCAGGGAATCTGGTGTCAATTTGAAATCAAAAAAATTGAATTTTGAATGCAAAAAATGTAAAATTCAGATGCCGGACTCACCCCTTTTTGTTGGGATATAATTTGTAAATCACAAGGGTCTGAGGTGCTTAAATTTTTGTTTTATTCGGAGCTCATACGATTTATTGATTGATGGTCTATATGTTTGCTTTATTTGAGATTATTAGACGACAATTTTGTTCCATATACATGATCGCAAATATTACAGTTTCTTCCATATTTTATATCTGATAGTGGTATCCACATAAAAGAGCAGAGCCGTATGCCGGCCCTGCCACACCTTTATTTAAATTTGATCATCCCATCATTCCCTTTAGCATTTCGTTCACCCGATCTTCAGTCGCAATCGGATATACTTTGAAAGTACAAAATGGTACATATTGCTGAAGAGAGTTCATCACTTCTATCTCTGTACCTTCATTGACAGAATACCCATTGGATTCGCCCAAAAATGCCCCCCAATCCCTGGTTAGTCCCTTTTCTATATCCTGCCTTACCATATGCCAATATTTATTATTTAAGATGACCCCTGGAATTAAGGAACGGACTTTAGTCCTTTCTGGTTTTTGATTTAGAAATTATTTTTTCGGCAACAATACAAAGAATTTCATACATTATTGTTGCCGCAATAAGAGCAGTATTTCCTGATGGATCAAATGGAGGTGAAACTTCAACGACATCAGCGCCGACTATATTCAAGCCCCTAAGCCCACGTATTAATCCCTGTGCCTCAATTGTCGTTATTCCACCAATCTCTGGTGTCCCGGTGCCGGGTGCAAAGGCCGGATCAATACTGTCAATATCAAATGAAATGTATGTAGGGCCCTCGCCGACAACACGTCTCGCTTCAGCTATTACCTTTTCAACCCCTAACTTGTTGAATTCTTCTATGTATACGATGCGTATGCCATGATTGGGACCAAAGGTCCAACATTCATCTGAGTTTGCAGCACCTCGAATTCCAATTTGGATGGTTCGTTTCGGATCGAGTATCCCTTCCTCAACGGCTCTTCTGAAAGGGGTCCCATGGCTGTATTTAGAGTTCATCTCCTCGTCACAGCAGTCCGTGTGGGCATCAACATGCACCATACCGACAGGATGATCTGCTGCAATAGCTCTCATAATCGGCAAAGTAATTGAGTGATCACCACCAGCGCTTAAGGGGACATTTCCAAGACTGTGAAGTCTCTCATAGAAACCTGTTATATCAGCATGACTGGCTTCAATATCAAATATTTGGCTAAAATGCACATCACCGACATCAGCTATCCTGCACAATTCATAAGGATTGATTCGCGTGACATGGTGGATAGCCCGCATCATACTCGACATGTCTCTTATCTGCCGGGGACCATGACGTGCGCCCGATCTTGCTTCGACGGCCCCATCATAGGGCACTCCAACAAGGGCAATGTCCAAATTGTTCAGATCGGTTACATGAGGGGTTCTCATAAACGTAGGTATTCCACAATAACGTGGTTCATTCATGGGATTGTGCAGGTTGTCTACCATATTGTCTCCTCTCCTTGGCCCATAGGATGATCACTTCTTGCCAATGTGTGCCCTGATAACCATCAAAAAAATAAATCTCAAAGGTGAAGCGAGTAGCGTTTTCCATCAATCTCAATTGTGGTTTTTGAATAGGTAAATTTTTTGATTATTTTGCCATCTTCAAAATGAATTATATCAACGCCTCTTCTTTTTTCCGGCCTTCCTTCCTGCCCATTTTCATTTGAAGGCCATTCAAGTAGCCAACGGTATAGAACCTTTTGCTCATTTTCGTCTATAAAAGTTTCCTCCTCTATGAACCGAAAATCTCCATGGTTATCAAACCATGGTGCCCATGCCTTTCGCAGTGCGTGGTTTCCACGTACTCTTCCGCCAGTCCAGTTTTCAAATTGTACTTCATCATGAAAGAGATCCATAACCCCGTCAAGGTCATGATTGTCCCAGGCATGGTTCCACCTCTTTAAAGCCGTTTCAATTTCATTTCTAGTAAGTTTCATATACTGCCCCCTTCATTTGCAAACCAGATTCGATTTCATTTTATAAGAACCGCTTCAGGTCAGCTGGAAATAGGAAATCAACAATAGTTTTGTAACATTTATAATCAAATCGATATAATTTAATCAATAATTCCTTATCATTTTGATAGTGTCGCAAGTGCCGCGTTGCCAAAAACGATACCTGTTCTGTGTCAACCTGATGATGAACTGCGGATAACAGAAGAAGGATTTCGAACGGTTATCCCAATTGAGACCAATAATGTATGGAATGGAATTACCATCTCTCGAACAGGCGGGCAGCATGGAAGCGGAAAAATCCTTCAGGGAATTAAAACGGCCATCCCGTTTATTGATCCCAGAAGATGGCGAGGTTATCTCATTCTGAACCAAGGACGATCAGACTCAATATATTGTGGGCACACGAAACAGCGTTTAGATATAAAGAAAATAGCTCAACCTTCATGGGCCTTTTTTGATTCAGGCTCCGCACGCCAAATGCGATACCGGACTTCAACGCCTTCGGGCACATAGACCACCACAGGTAAGCGACTATTATACCTGATCAAGTAGGGCTCTCCGCCAAGGCGGATGAATCGCTCCACCTTTTGTGCGTTTGGGTCAACCGCCATCCTCGTGCCAGCCATCGGGCCTAGCTCGCTGACCACATACCGAGTAAAGCCCCAGCCCACAATGGATTCTTTTTTAATTTGACCTCCAAAAAAGTATTGATTTATTTCATCGATCTCAACGGTCTGGCCAACGAACAGCTCAACTTGATAATTTGATTCGCCATCTCGTTCGGCAAGTTGGATGACATAACGGATCTGCCCGTTATCAGGAGGTGGAAAGGCTTTCATATTGTCTCCGGCGTTAACTGGGCACACGATAAATATGGTAAAAATAGCTGTCACTGCTAGTGCGGCTCTCATTTTCACCTCCGATGTGATGGTATTTGGCAACGCAATATGTGCATATTACGACATTGAAAGTACTTTTAAACATGATAATTAGGAAATGAAAAGGAAAAAAAAAGGGTCACATCTTAAATTTTAAATATTTGGTTTCTGATACTATCAATTCTACCCTTTAACTGTTTGTTTCTCTTTTCGATATCGTATCTAACAACCTTTGACGTTATCATAGGCAAATTCACCTTGACGGATCGTAAACAAACATCCGGCAGGTATGATGCCATTATCAATCAAGCGGCGATCTTCTTTGTGAAAGCTAGGCCCGTCCTTTTAGCAGCAGGTTCCGCAGCGGGCACATCCGTTCTCAGGAGAACCGTACGGCGATGTCGGTGGATGTTCTTTCAATGGGATGATCTATCATACTAGATGCACGATGTCGATCTCCGGCCATTGGTTTCTGAAATATTCAGCCACCAGACGTCGATGGCATTTTGGGGGCAGTGCTTCGCTGCACAACAGACAGCCGCCATCAAGATCCTTTTTGACGACCGTTTTATCCACGCCTCTTTCGGCCATCAAGTTCAGAAATTTTTGCTCATAAGTATCCCACGAACCGCTTTTTTTCTTATATTCATCCCGGATCTCCCGGGTCGGAGCGAGTTCGGGCATGTGAACGTAGTCGATATCACCGATCATCTTTAAAAAATAAATTAAATCGTCTTTCTTGGCAAATCCTGCCAGTTGAGATGTATTGTTGAGCCGGATGTCAATTATCCTGCGGACACCGGCGCTGTTAAGCAGGTCGAAGAATTTTTCGGCTGATTTCTTGGTGAAACCGATCGTAAATAGCTTCATAAATCATCTATTCCGTCATGGTTGCGGTTTTGGTTGTTGGTTTGACTGCCGTATGCGATCTTCTCGCCTTGGATGTCGTAAGCCCGAACGATAAGATTCTCGGTGCTGTCAAACAGTTGCAGCGCCGGAATTTTCAAATGCCGCAGCAGTCTGTCTTCCGAATCCGCCAGTGCTTCAATGCTGCCATCCTCCAAAATATGTCTAATTGCATCGACTTCTTTTCGAAGGTGGCGACACACCAGAATCATCCGATGGCACATAATTGGATCTTTTTCGGCACACATCATCGCGATGCGATAAAACTGCATTCCTTTTACTAATCGTTCAAGTCCCTCCTGGAAAATTTCCGTGGCTGCCAACAGATGGTATTGCACCTGGCCGCCGATGTAGCAGGCAGGATCATCACTGCGGGGCCCCAGTTCCCGACCTAAAAAAACATAGGCAATGTTGCTTTGCTTTAAATCTTTTTGAATATTTTCCCGGTTAAATTGAGGATTAAACTTACTATAGGGCTGAGACCTTACATCACATACAGCAGTGATATCATGTTTTGAAAGCAATCCAAGAAAATTTTCAGTCGAGTGATTGGAATGGCCGATGGTGTATAGCTCACTCATTTCAATATATGATAACCCCCGCCACAAGTTTATACCGGAACCCCTCATGGGGTTCGCCGATGCTGACACATAGGTATGCGTGTTTTTCGTCAACCGGGTATTCACCCAAATTTTCTTTGATGTATTGCGCCTCTATCAACGGATCAGTTACCGTCAACCAATAGGTCGCTTCCCGGTACTCGAATTTGGCTCTTACCTTTTTCAGCAATTTTGAACCCTCTTCAACGGTGAAGATTAAGTGATCAGGTTTAATAAAAAGTAGTGAGGAAGACAGGTCCGCATCCGCCCGGTTCAGGGGCACCCGGTCGTTTAAGCCGCTGTAACTGTGATATCCGTTGATCCACAGATGATCTATGTCATCGCACAACCGGCTGACTTCCGAAATTGGAAAGACACCTCTTGTTATCCAACCCTGTGATTCATCGATACCAAAGTTCTCTGTCTGGCAAGACTGCGGACAGTGTTTTTTAAGGGGCACGGAAATTATATCCAACAACCCAGGAGTTCTCCCGTTATGCATAATGATGTGCTTGCGAGTAAGTTCACCGCAATCCCGGTTGCTGACCGGTCGGATCCAACCGCCGATTTGATTGCCGGCAATTTCTTTGCCCGCGATACAATGCCCAGAGTATTTACGAGAGTAGGCCAGGCAAATGATGTCTTTAAACCGCACTTCCTCGGCACCCTCCCCGCGGGATGCCGGCTCGGCGACACATTGCCCGGACAGAAGGTAGAGGCGCAAAATATTCAGCTCATCGTAGGACACGACGCCCTTGAGCGATTCGAAAACAGGTTTTAGATACTCGGTGCCGCATTGATCAAAAGCATTAAATGCAGCCTTTTTTTGATCGGGCGGCAGGGTTGAGATCGCTAAAATCGCATCACTGCGCAGGTCGAAGCCGTCCATCACATATCTGTATAAGTGCTTAATGGCTGTGGTCTGTTTGATATTATAAATTGCCATAATTTCCGTTATCGAACGGCCGCTATTGAAAATGTCGCCGACCTGAATGTGTCTGGGTTTAACCAATCGTTCTGCGTCGCTTTTCCTCGGATTGCCCGGCAATACTTTGTGCAACCTTTTGGGTCGTTCCTGGATGTCATGCTCCCGGCAAAATCGTTCGATAATTTGCAGAAATGTTGCGCCAAATCTCTCACATTTTACAGCACCAACACCATGGATGTCCAACAGATCTTCCTTGGATTGCGGGAAAAAAGTTGCCATTTCTACCAGGGTTTTATCCGAAAAAATAACAAACGGGGGAACACCAGATGCGTCTGCCAGTTCTTTACGTTCCTTGCGCAAAAGTTCAAATAAAGGCTGATTGATCTCCAGGTCATCGGCCCGGCGTGAATCTTCTACAAGTCGGTCAACTGACCGCTCTTGTGCCAACTGTCCCCAGACCGCCAGATTGCCTCTGAGAACTTCCCATCCCTTGTCCGTTAATTTTAAACTGCCGTATTCCATGTCCTGAGCCATAAGCCTTTGGTGCAGAAACTGTCGGGACATCTGCTGCCACTGCTTTTTGGAATAGCCTATCCCGATGCCGTAAGTGGATAACTTTTGATGGCTGAACTGCAGCACCTTCCTGGCTTTTGAACCCCGCAGAACATCGATAATATGGACACTGCCGAACCTTTCACCGGTTCTTTTGACGCAGGAAAGAAATTTCTGGGCAGCTACTGTTAAATCAACCTTTTCTTTTTCTTCAGTCATACAATTGTCGCACATGTTGCATTTTAAGGTATTGTAATCTTCACCGAAATAATGGAGCAGGGGTGTTCGTCGACACACTTCCGTTTCGGCAAATCGCAACAGCGCACTAAGATGAATATTGGCCACCCGCTTTTCGGTAGGATCTTTCTGATCAATGAAATACTTGATCTTTTGAACATCGGCGTAACTGAACAATAACAGACAATGTGACCTCAATCCATCCCGTCCGGCCCGGCCGATTTCCTGATAATAGCTTTCGATGTTTTTGGGCAAATCAAAATGTACCACGAAACGCACATTGGGTTTGTCAATTCCCATCCCAAAGGCAATCGTGGCGACAATAATCTGCACATCATCCCGAGAAAACGCTTCCTGGTTGCGATTGCGCTCGATATCAGTCAGGCCCGCGTGGTAAGGCTTTACCGAGAAACCATTGTCCCTTAAAACTTCATAGAGATCCTCAACCTGCTGGCGGGAATGACAGTAAATGATCCCGGATTGATTTTCAAATTTTTGAAGGAACTGCAGCGTTTGTTGAAGGGGATTATCTTTAGGTTCAATCTGGATAAACAGGTTTTCCCGGTTGAAGCTGGCCACAAATTCACGGCCGCCGTCCATCTGTAGGCTGGTTTTAATGTCCTCGCGAACCCTGGCCGTGGCCGTCAGTGCCACACAGGCGGCCTTTGGAAAATTGGTCCGGGCCTTAACCAGCTGGCGGTATTCCGGTCGAAAATCATGACCCCACTGTGAAATACAATGGGCTTCATCGATGGCCAAGCATTCTACTTTGACGGACGACAGCAGCTCCATCATATCCGAAGACACTTTTAAGTATAGATTGCGCTTGCTTTTCCATAGTGTCTGCTTTCAGGATAAAAAGTGAGCATCGACATCACTATTCTTGTAATTCAGGATACTCATTTTGGAAAGGGAAAAAAAGTATAGCGTCCTGGCTCTGATCGGGAGCAATAATAATTCACCCGTAATTTGATGCACGCCGACTATACTTTTCGTGGCCAGGGGTCGGGCCACAGCAACATATTGTAAAATCAAGAAAAGATAACTAAATACTCCAGTATCTTAGAGACGTTCTTAAATCATTTTATTCACAATGTCAATTACTTAGCGATAAGCTTATGAGAGCCTTTGAAGTCAGCCATACGATGGTTTGTTAGTTACCAGATGCAAAATTCCCATTGGAGATCCATATACAGTGTATATAAATTTCATTGACATAACTCTAAACCAACATGATTATTGCGGCAGATTGCATCATTGTGATGCTAACTGCTTCAATTGTTCGATGGTTGGAGGTTATGATGGCCACTGTATCTGTAAGAATAGACAAAAACCTGGCGCTTCAAGCGGAGCGCGAGGCCAGAATTCAGAATAGATCAAATGCCAAACAAATAGAGTACAGGGCAAAAATAGGCAAATCCATATCATCCAAATTAAGTATTGCAGATCTATTTGCCGTATCTATTGTCGATGATACGAGAATCTTGGATAATTCCTCAATGGACGACCCATTTCGTCAAAACATTGTGATGAAGGCTGGAAACCATGAAGCAAAAGCAGATCCCCTACCGGAGCGGGCAAGGGATCTGCTTCCCGCCTAACGAAAAGAAAGCACCAGGCTGATGGTGTCTTTGATATTTTCAACCTTCTCAAGGAAATAAACTTCCGCTACCAAGACGGCCACAATAATTTAGACATGACATGCTATAAGATTTAAAAAGCTGTATTCACCGCAAAGACGCAGAGAACGCAAAGGAGTTATTTTTTATTTGCCGCGGAGAGGGCGGCAAATGAAAACCCGCAACCACTTCTAAGATTCGATTTTTTTGATTGGTGGGATTTTCGAATTGGAGTGAGGGGGCTGGTTTTTGGCAATTTCCACAATCGTTTCAAGTCGAATCAGGCGGCGGTCATGCTCCCTTAGCTCACTGGAAATTTCAGACAATGCAGCCCCGGCCCGATCAACTTTATCGGTTAAAAGCAAAACCTCTTTCATCGCCGACATAACATCTTTTAAGGTGCTCAAGCTTTCCTCCTCAATTCAGCTAAAACCTGCTCGGCATCTGACAAACCATTTTCTAAAGAAGCCGAGGCCTTCGCCGTGGCGGTCCTGACCTCTTCTACCAGAGTTGCCAAAATTTCCTCGTCTTGTGTTTGCGGCTTATTCTCGCAGCGCTGCCGCACAAACTGGGAAACACTCATTCCCTCCCGCTTGGCCTCACGAACCAGGAAAGCTTTAAATTCTGGGGTACCCAGTATGGTTATCCGCTCGGTCTTCACAGCTGCTTCCATCAGTACCTCCTTTTTTGGATATTTATTCGCATTATAATGTGCATTATAATATCTGTCAAGGCAGAAGCTGATGTTTAAGTGGACACTACATATCTTAATTGGATCTAATGTAACCTTGATTTTTTAGGCAGATAAATATATTTTGACAAGTGATAATAATTTATAGATATTAACCTGGAACATTTGGACTTCCGACATCATGAAATAGCCTTAGTGCTCCTATTCATAATGTTACTGTATTTATGAACCTATCTACTTAGATAATGGTTGTTTAGAAAAATAGAGATGAACATAATCGCGCGCGTAAACAAATTGATGGAAAGAGGAGAACCCATTTGCCTTGCCACGGTCATCGCTTCAAAAAATCCGCGTATTGCTGTTGGTGGGAAAGCCATCGTTTTTAGCGATGGATAAATGGAGGGAAATTTAGGCACCGGACAATCGGATTTGAGATTACGAGACCTGGCGCTGGCGTCCATCAACGAGAAAAAATGCCGAGCGATTGATATGGAAGATGGGGTCCGTGTTTTTTTCGATGTTCTTTCATCTGAAAACAGGTTGCTTGTTTGCGGCGCCGGTCACATCGCTGTTCCCCTGGCACGGTTTGCCCGGGAGCTGGGCTTTAAGGTCAGCGTGCTGGATGATCGCGCCGATTTTGCCAATTCGACGCGTTTTCCGGATTGTGATGTCATCACGGAGGAATTTAGCCTCGCGCTGCGGGATTTTCCCATAACTCTTTCCACTTACGTGGTGGTGATCACTAGAGGCCATGAGCACGATGCGGATTGTTTGCTCGAGATATTAAAGAAAGATACCGCTTACATCGGTCTTATTGGAAGCCGCCGCCGGGTGCGCTTTGTGCTCGAGATGCTGGAAAAAAAGGGTATGCCCAAAAACCGTCTACAGGAAGTTTTCACTCCCATCGGGACCCCCATTGGGGCCGAATCCCCCGGTGAAATAGCCCTTTCCATCGCTGCCGAACTGGTGTGCGTGCGCAGAAAGGGTCCCCATCAGGCCCGGTTGCTGAGGGCTGCTGTAGGAGTCGACCCATGAACGATCAGGAAATTTTTCAAAAAATTGCCGAACTGAAAGATCAAGGCAACGCCGTCTGTCTGGCCACCATCGTTGAAGCTGCCGGTTCCACCCCGCGTGAGGCAGGTGCAAAAATGATTTTGTGTGCCGATGGAACTACCTACGGTTCCATCGGCGGTGGATGTGGCGAAAGCCAGGTAAAAAGTGTCGCCCTTCGCTGTCTTCTCACCACAAAAAAAAACGAACTGATAGAGGTAAGCCTCTTGGATGACCTGGGTATGAAAGGTGGAGATGTGTGTGGAGGGACCATGCGGTTGTTTGTCGAAAAGGTCTAGTTGGTTAGGCGCTTAGCGGGTGTTATCTGACAACTTGTTATAAGGAATATAGGGTTTTGGTGTTCAGATTTCAGCAATAAAAATTTGTTATTTCCGGTTTATCCGGGTTGGGATGAAGTTTTAGAGGTGATGCGGTATTTTGATATATTTCGTTCAATCCGCTCTAAAACACAAAGGGTGGTTCAGAACGAACCACCCAAAAGGCGAGATTGAGAGGTCGATACCAAGCAGCCCCCCTCACACGTTCATCCATAGCAAAAGAACAAAATAATTCAATAGGGTAAACACTGTATTTTTTTATTATAATATACGTATTTGCGAAAGAAGGGAAAGTCGACAACCATGTACGACTTCCAGACATGGTGGCAGCATCTACCGCAAAACATAAGCCCTGTTATTTTTGAAATCGGCTGGTTCAAGCTCCAGTATTACGGTTTAATGTATATTGTGGCTTTTGGCATCACTTTTCTTCTGGTTCTCTATCGCCTCAAACATGAGAAGCAATTCGGGTTTACCACCGATCAGATCAAGGACATCATGACCTATCTGATCCTGGGCCTGATCGCGGGTGCCCGCCTGGGTTATGTTCTGTTTTACAATTTTTCCTATTATATCAAGCATCCTCTCGAAATTATTCTTCCCTTTTCATTTTCAAATGGTATCACCTTTACCGGAATCTCAGGCATGTCATACCATGGCGGACTTATCGGTGCGACCTTTGCCGCCTGGGTTTATATTTACAGAGCCAAACTGGATTGGTGGAGCGCAGTTGATTTATTTGTGCCGGTTATACCGTTGGGATACACGTTTGGGCGTCTGGGTAATTTTATTAATGGTGAACTATTCGGCCGGGTGACGACATCACCCATCGGTATGTATTTTCCCATGGCGGCACCTGCCGGAGAACTCAGACATCCGTCGCAACTCTATGAAGCTTTTTTTGAAGGCATTTTCCTATTCGTGATTTTGTGGAGTATCCGTAAGATAAAAAGGTCCAACGGCACGATGCTTGCGCTTTACCTGATCGGCTATGGAATTGTGCGGTTTTTTATCGAATACTTCCGAGAACCCGATGCCCATCTGGGATTTGTCCTGCTCTCCTTTTCCATGGGGCAGCTCCTCTGCCTGCTGATGATCGCCGCGGGGACTTTTTTGTATTTTTATTTATGGCGGCGGGCATAAATATAGTTCTTAAGGGCGCTAGGGCTTCTCGAAGAAAATCTTACCTTAAGGCCTTGATTCGATCCACCGCACAACATCCGAAGAAAATTTTTCTTCCACTTGAATTTGCCATCCTGCCGGAAAGAACCGGCTCCGCTTGACACTCGCCGTCATCGCCAAAACCATAGAATTAGGATGTACAATACCATTTCAAATTGAAAAAACATTTTCAATTTGAAACGAAAATTTCACCCGAAAACAGAGATAGAAATAACCTAATCTATTCTGTCACTTGATTGTCAATGAAATGAGGCATACTATCTTTATAATGGGCCTCCGCTGTCGAATATTTGTGAATTCTTTAATTCTGAGGGGATACCTATGAAAACTTTGCAGGGGATTATCTTCATAATCATCACGGCCTTAGTTACAGACGGCGGTACTTCGCGTTTGTCCGCGGAAGAGCAACCGTCCACAGCGCAACTGGATGCACGACTAAAACAGTCGGTTACTGTTGCCGATCTTGTCGCTTATGCCTATCGGAAAAATCCGTCGATCCTGTCGGCAAAGGAAGCCTGGAAAGCTACGGTGGAAGATTATCGGCTGGAAGCCGGATATCCGGATCCCCAATTCACCGCCACTTATTTTCCCGAACCTATCGAGACCCGGCTAGGCCCGCAGGATTGGAGCATGAACCTTTCGCAGGTGATTCCTTTTCCGGGAAAGTTGTCGAAGACCGGGGAGGTAGTGCAGGTGGAAGCGCGGATTGCCAAGCTCGATCTGGACAAAGCGGTGCGGGACGTCACCGTATCCATCCGTGAATCGTTTTATGAATTTATGTACATACGCAAAGCAAAGTTGGTGACCGGTGAAAACATCCAACTGCTAAACCACCTCCGAAAAATTGCTGAAACGACTTATGCAGAGGATCGCGCGACGTTTTTCGACGTCGTCAAAGCCCAGGCCCAAACAGGCCAGCTTCGCTATGATGCAATCCTTCTGGATGAACTGGAAATGACCGAGCAGACCCGACTCAACGGCCTTTTGGATCGGGATCCGGATGCCGAATTCGGTCGGCTGGAAGCCGGCACATTGCAAGCCCTGGCATATAGCGTACAGGAGATCTACCGCCTGGCAGAAGATCACCAGGAAGAAATTCAGATCGCCAAAACTCAGGTAGAAAAAGCGGAAACCAAAGTCGATCTGGCCCGCTATCAGAACCTGCCGGATTTTAAAGTCGGTGTGACCTATTCCGCGATCGGAAAACCGGATGTTCCTAATCCCCCCTCGGATGAAGGCCGTGATGCCTACGGGGTCCAATTCGGCCTGACCGTACCTTTGTGGTTCGGTAAAAACAAAAGTCGAGTGGGGCGCGCCCGGGCTGAAATGGAAAAGGCCAAGGCCATGACAACTCTGCGCATAAACGAAACACAGACCAAAATTCGGCAGCTTTTTTTCAGGCTGGAAAACGCACGTAGAATCATGGAGCTTTACGGCAAAGAGCTGTTGCCCCAGGCGGCCAAATCGATGGAAATTGCCGAAACCTGGTTCAGGCAGGGAGAATCCTCATTTTCCGATTTCATTGAAACTCAGGCGGTTTGGTATAATTTTCAGCTCGCCTATGCCAGGGCCCGGGCCGACTACGGCAAGTATCTGGCACGCCTCGAGGGTCTTGTCGGTCAAAACCTCACCAGGAAAAAGAGCGATCCGGCCAACAGCACCGGAAGGGATGACAAATGAGACGAAATAAATCATCAATATTCATGTGTGTTGTGGCGCTTCTTTTCGTATCACAGGCCCAGGCCGCCTATCGTGATATGAAACAGGAGATTGAGACTTACAGCCCGCCATCCTATTTTCAGGATCTGACCCGGCCGGCCATTGAAAGAGAAGAACCCGTAAGGGACTCAGATTTTGACGTCGAAAGGCAAAAGATCGAAGAGCTCAAATCCCAATGGCTAAAATCACTGTCTATGGCGGATACAGGGCCGGTCTTTTTTCGTCCGGATGACCAAATTCTCAGATCATTGCGCCCGGCCGCTTCCGACGCACATGCTGCGGGTCAGGCCCTCAAGGGCGAATTTACTCTGGCAACACTGGAAACCCTGGCCCTGATCCGCAGCCCCAGGGTAAAGGCTGCGGAAAATCGATTGCGGGCGAGCATCGAAACTTTCAGCCAGG
>Ga0209536_100010520_pt1 | contig 13639 bp, 10 predicted proteins | sample DeeMarSeWOR28_12_FD_187461 | JGI IMG/M metagenome (GOLD analysis project Ga0209536, IMG submission 187461) | Marine sediment microbial communities from White Oak River estuary, North Carolina - WOR-2-8_12 (SPAdes) (version 2) | ecosystem: Environmental > Aquatic > Marine > Intertidal zone >...
GTGGCGGTCCCATTATCTACGATGCTGGGAGTGCTGGATAGTTCTATGGGTACTGTTGTCTTAGCCATTGTTGATCTCCAGTTTTATTAATTTTTTACTCATATTAGTTACCCTCTATATTCCTGCAATAATAAATGCTAGGAGTTCACTGTAACGAACACCTAACCTAGTTCTTTCTTCGCCTGTTTCTTCGTCTGTCCAAGTGCTACTGATAAACATAGCGTAATCACTTGCATCTAAACCTTCAGCAGTAAAAGCATCTTGTAAGTCTTGAGCGATGATACCAAAGTGTACTCTGGCTTCATCACCTTTTTCTTCAACAGCAGACTTCCATTTAAACTTCTTCAGTAAACCTTTAGCAGCAACAGCGACTCTTGTCTCTGCATCTGATAGGTCTGCTTCATCTTGTTTTTCATTTCTGTCAGAGGTTTGGATAGTTCCGTTGGTTGCGAATACGTCATCAAATCTATTACTTACTGTACCTAAATCAACAGTATTATCAGCGCTTGGTTGCAATCTAGGCGTACCAGATGCACTTGATGTTATTACTTGTATATGATTTGATTGGTTTCCACCAATATAAATAATTCCACCATTACTATTGTAAGAAGTATTACCACTACTTGATGAGATACTTCCAACTGTTCCGCCATCTCTGCGATATTCAACAATATTGCCATCTGTTGAAACACGATTAAATACACCTGTAGCGTCAGTTGCAGATGAGAACAGTATTGAGCCACTACCATCTACATAAATACCACCACCTGTATTTGTTGTATTTCCAGTATATGCTGTGCAACCCACCAACAAGTGACCTGATGTGTTGATACGCATACGTTCTGTGTTAGATGTGGAAAACTTTAACGGGTAAGCGTTGACAGAATTAAGATTGATGCCTCCACCACCTCCATTTTCAATGTCAAAGTTAACAGTACCTGCATCGTTCTTGAGTCGTATACAGCCACCAGTGCCATCACTAATGGTTAATCCAGATTGATTTACGCCAAAGCTGTGTGGGCTTGACTCACCAATACCTACGTTGCCTGATGAGTCTATTCTTAGGCGTTCTGAGCCATTACATTGAAAAAGCATTTCATCTGTTGAATGTTCATACTGGATACCACCACTATATGTACTAGCTGTATCTCCAAATCTAATTTGTCCATAGCCTGAATCTGAAGAAGATAAATACAGTTCCACTCCACTACTATTTTCAAAGGTTGCAGTAGAGCCTGTCCTTGCTATAAAACCAGTTACAGCATTTTTTACAACATGAATCTTTGTCTGAGGACTCGCATTATTAATACCTACGCCTGTACTATTAATCACCATTCTCTCAGTACCAGCAGTATCGAATCTTATGATATCTTCGTCAGCAGATTCTTCGACTTGTACTTTGGTGTCCTCGTCAGCGTCTTTTAGTATCGTTGCTGTGTTGATGTCTGTTTGCGTAAAGGTCATTACCTCTATCGTTGCTGTGTTTGGTGGAGCAGTGTCGAAGGTTAATGTAGTGCCAGAGGTTGTGTATCCGTCTTTCTGTTGATAAACACCATCAATAAATACTTGTGTGTTGTTTTCATTGACAGGATTTATCGAAAGCGTGAATCCTGTGGTACTTCCGTCTCCAGTGAACTGGTCTAGGTTTAGATTATTACCTGAGACTGCTGAGGCTACAGAGTAAACAACAACTGTATTGCCATTAGCAGGAGCTGTATCAAAGGTTAAGGTTGTTCCTGATACGGAGTAGGCTGATTGGTTTTGGAATACACCACCATTAAAGACTACTAAGTTATTCTCATCTGCTATAGATTGAGATAGGATAAAGGCTGTTGTACTTCCATCGCCTGTAAAGGTATCTGTAGTGAAAGTATTAGAGCCACCTCCTCCACCGATCTGTCCCCATTCGGTTGTGTAGCCTTCAAATTGACCGACTTCAGAGTTATATCTGAAATAACCTGCAGCAGGTGTTCCGGGTCTTTGAGCTGTAGTACCAGTAGGTAGATGAACAGCATCTGTATTACTACCAATATCTAATGAGACATCTGGTGTAGCATTACCAATACCTACACGATTATTTGTACTATCTACTTTAAGTGTAGAAGTATCAAAGGTTGCATCTCCAGAAACTGTTAAGCTTGAAAGAGTTCCAACCGAAGTGATTTGAGTCTGTGAAGCATCTACAGATAAAGTATCACCTGTTAGTGTTAAACCTGTACCATCTACTAATGCAGTCTTACTAACTGAAATTGCTGCACTTGCGTTGATATCAGCATTAACAATAACACCAGAACTAATAGCTGCTACACCTGTATCAGCAATCGTAATATCTCCTGATACTACATTGTCGATCCACATTGAAGTTCCTGTATCATAAAACAACAAGGAACCATCAGCAGGAGTTGTGATGTTGACATCGTTCATCTCTGCTAAAGTATCTTCTGTTAGAATCTGAGCATCTACATAAGCTTTAATAGATTCTGAAGTCGCTAAGGTTGTAGCACTTGCAGTTGCAAAAGTATCATCATCAAGTACTGCTGTACCTGAAACACCTGTATTAATTACAGGGCTTGTTAAAGTCTTATTAGTTAATGTATCAGTTGTCGCTCTTCCAACTAAAGTATCTGTAGAAGTGGGAAGTGTTAAAGTACCTGTATTACTAATAGAACTTATGACAGGTGTTGTTAAAGTTTTATTAGTAAGTGTTTGAGTGCCTGTTAGTGTAGCGACTGTAGAGTCTATTGCGATTGTTAAAGTATTAGTAGCTCCAGTAGTATCTATACCAGTTCCACCAGCAATAGTTAGTGTCTCACTATCTAAGTCAATAGATAATGCACCACCACTATCACCTTGGAAGTCTAAGTCTTGAGCTGTAACTTGTGAATCTACATAAGCCTTAACAGACTGTTGAGTAGGAACTAAAGTAGCTGAATCAGATACCATTGTATCTTCATCAACAAAACCTGTAATGGTTATAGTACCATCAGATAAATTACCATAAGTAATAGTACCGGTAGTTGTTATGGCTGATGAGCCATTGTCAATACTACCAAATCCTGAAGTAATAGAGCCACTGTTTAAAGCTCCAACTGTTGTTACGTTGCTTAAAGTATCTAAAGCAGATTCAAAGTAAGTTTCAAAGTCAGTCAAAGCAACTTGCTTCATAACTCCTGCATCATTAACAACTACTCGATCAGCGTCTGCTAAGGTTGTTGAAGTTGCTGAGGTGTCACCATCTAAGATATTAATCTCTGTTGTGGTAACTGTTGCACCATCAAGTAAGTTAAGTTCAGTAGCTGTCGAAGTAACTGTAGTTCCGTCAAGAGCTAAAGTATCAATCTCTGCTGTACCATCAACGTATAAGTTTCTCCATTGCTTAGTAGAAGTACCTATATCATAAGTATCGTCTACATCTGGAGTAATGTTTGAGGCAACATCTGCTGTTAGTGTAATACTATCTGTATCAGCGTCACCAAAGGTAAGATTACCAGAAATGGTAGCATTACCTGTAACAGTAAGATTACCTCCTACTGTTAAATTATTAGTAGTTGTGACATTACCTGTAAGAGTTGATGTACCTGTAACAGCTAAAGTTGAAGATAAAGTTGTTGCTCCCGTTACTGCTAAAGTACTTGAAAGTGTTGTAGCACCAGTAACTCCTAAAGTGCTTGATAAAGTTGTAGCACCTGTTACACCTAATGTAGTTCCAATGGTAGCAGCTTCGTCAACTGTAAGTGTATCAATCTTTGCAGTTCCATCAAGATATAGGTTTTTAAATTCTAAACTGCTTGTACCAAGATCAATATCATTATCAGTAACAGGTATGATAGCTCCATCAGCTATATATAATTGTTGTACAGGAGCTGAAGAGACTTCAACATAAAACTCAATATAATTATTAGCTGTATCAATTAATACTTTATTATTAGGTGAAGTTTCTCCTGCATCACCAATAAGTCCTATAACGGGACCTTCTGCACTTGTTCCATCGTGAGAGTGTCCTGTTGTATTACTAAAAACATTTACTAATTGATTGTACTCGTCATTAAATAAATCAGCAGTAATTGTATCGCCATCTACAAAAGAACTCTGTCGTGTATAACCTGCCATTACCTATATCTCCAAATTAAATTTATCTTCTACCAGAAGGTATAAAATCTATGTATAATCCATTTATTGTATAAGGAGGATTACTGTCCTCGCTAATTACAGTAAAGTTATTACTGTATCCACTACCATATAAAGGTATTCTTATTAAGGGGTTTTCAGCACCACCAAATATATTTGTTCCAAAGATAGCCTCTCCAAATAAGGAAGGAGGATCAATAGTCCCTAAATCAAATAGATTTGGAGGCTGTGGTGTGCTTGTACTCCCGTAATCAAACTTAACTTGTAAGTCAGGAGTTACTACGCCTTCTGCTGACATAGAAACTTTTATATAATGTAAAGTCTTTAAAGTTCCTAAATCTCCGTAATCATAATCAGGTGTTGCATATCTAGCTAAGATTGCTGTCCCATCAAAATCATTTCCTGTATCATGATTGTATACATAGCCTGTGGTTGAACCATGATATATTTTTTCTATCCCAAGATGATTAAAAGCTGAACCTACCTCAGTAACTTCTAAACCTCTAGTCTCTGACCATTCAAAACCTTGTGGTCTAATAGTTCCTATAATTCCTTGTTGCTGATTAGATTGTAAAGATGTGTTTGTATAATATAAACGATATTGAGATTTATCTCTTATAACCACACTAGAAATAGTATAATCATCTATATTTTCAGCAATTTGAGTTATCTTAGGTTGAATAGGACTACTTACACTACCTAGTTCAACGTCACCTATTCTTGCAGTACCAGCAACAGTTCTAATACCATCTGGTGCTAAAAACACTAAGTCACCACCAATTTCCTGTATACTGTAACCACTTAAACATCCAATGTTTTCAGCAATAGATACAAGGGCTATAGTTTGATTATCATCAATGTTTATAAGTTTGTGAATACTATTTTCACAAAAGACTATTAAGTCTGAACGGAATCCTCTAATACCTACAATTGTATCTGAGAGACTTATACTTCCTGCGCCAACTCCACTAAAGTTATCAGGGTCGTTATGTACACTGTAATAAATTGTTGTTTCGTTACCTTCAATACCAGCAGCAATTAAGTGATGGTCATGATCTGTAATATACTTTACAGGTGCATTAGCTCCATTAGGCTGTATTTCTTTTGTAAAGAATGTCCTAGTATTTAAAGCTCCAGTACCTTCCATTCTAAATCCAAAAATATCTTTGGTAGACTCATCAGCTATGTAAATTTGCCCATAATCTTCACCAGAAGCCTGAAACTTAGCAAAGGTACATTGACTTTGTCCTGTTCTTACAGAAGCTGCTTTAGCTGTAAAGGTTGCATAACTATCACCACCGGTAGCAGATAGTTTATTTATTTGCATCCAAGTTATTCCGTCTAGGCTAAAATAAATAGCGTTACTTGCGCAAGCTATAACGCCATCGCCATAAGGCATAACTCCTCGTATATTAGCTGCTCCTCCTGTAGGTTGTGTTGAACTAGCTCCACCTAATTTAGTAAAGCCATTAATTCTACGATAACCACCTCCTGTATCTACCTCAAAGTTTCTAAGTTCTCTAGCAACTCCCGGTGTTCTTAAAAGGTCTATAGAGTTTGCTGAGTTTACTAATCCCCCAGCACATGCAACTGTATATGGTTGTGATCTAGCCATTAGAAGTAAGTTCTATCGTCTGACATATATTTAGGCTGAGGATTGATAAGATTAGATTTCATCTGTTTCATACCTTTATTAAAATCTTCTAAAGCAAAAGCTGCTTGTTGTGGGCTTTCTTTAAACTGCCACACATAATATCTAGTCTTAGCTAATAAAACATTTTTATATTGATCAGGTAAAACCATAGCATCATCATAAGCTGATAGTGCTGTAGGTCTTACATAAGCATAAAAATGTACATTGTATTCTTTATCAGGAATAGGACTTAATCCAAACTTCCTATGATCAGGTGATTTAATAACATACTTAGGCTCACCATAAGCTTGAGTATCTGCGTCATCAGCATTTTCATTATCTCTATAATAACGAGTCCAGTCTTCGTGTGTTAAAAACTTTAAAGTTTTAGATACATAAGGAGCTGATTCACCTGATACATTTATAGTTGTAAGATAAAAATCATCCCAATCTATTGACGCATAATCAGTAGTTATTCCACTACTTCCTGCTTTTAATAAGTACCATCTAGTTCCTGCTGTACTAGCTACAGTTACATTTCCATAAAAAGGATCTGTTGTACCGCTTGCACCAGCAGAAAAGAAAGGTAGCTGAGGTTCTTCGTTTGCAATATCAAATAAAGACTTATTAACTGCATCCTTTACAAATTGTTGTAGTCCTACAGCACTTGCAAAGTTTGCTGAAGTTAAAGGAATCTCATTAAGTTCTCTAAGAATTTCATTAGTTAATTGAAGGTATGTCGTAGCCATTATTTTTTATGTACCTTTTGAACTTCAAAGTTAGCATAGAGTGTTGCTCCTCTATGTGGTTTATATCCCCCTGAAGGATTCTTCATGAGTTTAAAAGTCCTACCAGACCTCATCCAATGATATCCAGAAGGAGCCTTAACTCTCATTACTTCTCGCCTTCAATCTTCATGGTGTTATAAGACTTGTCCATATCTCCAAGAGATTTATGGTGTACAACACCACCAGACATATAACCTTTTCTTTTCATCTTGCTATACATTCCACCACCCATATAGCCTTCTCTTTTTTTCATACCATGTTTCATATTCTCTCCTTTAGGTTTGGAGGAGACCCAAAAGGATCTCCCCCGGTTTTGACATTATTAGTCAATTGTGTAGAAAGCAGACACAAGTGCTTCGTCTCTAAGAACTTTAGCACCATAAACATGCAATCCACGAACAATGTCACCAAAAGATGAAGGATCACGAAGAACTTCAGTTGAGATGATTGTTTGTGCAGTTGCAGTTGATGAAATATGTCCACCTAAGCATTTGCCTGTAGCATTTGATACAGCAGCAATGTTATTGCTCTTGTACATGCTAAAGCCACGAAGCTTACCACTAGATACTAGACCATTTCTGATTGATCCTTGTCCTGCGTTATAATCTACTGATAATAACTTAGAACTTGATTGTGAAAGCTGCTCATAAAAGTCAGGAGCAGCAACAAACCAACGACCTTCTTCAGGAATGTTTTGGTCGTCAAGAAGACGAGCCATTCTAGCTAAAACATCTAAAGGATCAGTTTCAGCAGAAACACCTAAGTCGATTGAACCTGCACCATCATAAACGCCAGCAGCTAGTTTAGTAGCTGAGTCAGCACCAAGTACATGGTCTGGGCTTGATGAAGAAACTCCAGCGAACATAGTTACAAGAACTGCTGCATCGAAAGAGTCTCTAAGTGCATAAGCTGCTGATGAAGTAGCAACTTCTTTGAAGTTCACATGAGACATATTTGTTTCAATATCATCAACGATGAATTTGAAAGCTTTTGCACTGTCAACAACAAGAGTTACTTCTTGGTCAGTTAGCTTGGTTTGTGTGGTATCAGAACCTCTGGTGTAGTCATACACTGAGATTACTGGTTCTTTAATGATCTTTACAGAATCTCCATAAGCAGAAATTTCACCTGCGTAGTCGGTGTTAGTAATAGCTTCAACCACAGATGCCTTTCTAAAGAAGTTAAGAACCTTTTTAGAGTAGACACTGGGAAGGAAGAAACTATTAGCTTGTCCACTTACGGAGTTAGCAAAGTTGGCATCGGTATCCGTAGCCGGTTCAAAATATTGAGCCATTTTACTATTCTCCTATTGGGTTAGTTAATTATCTTCTAATCCTACCCTCAATCATGGCTTGACTAATCTCTTCTTCGTATTTGTCAAACTCATCCATAGAGAGGGCAGCGATTTCCCTTTCAGTCCAAATCTTTTGCTGGTTAGGCTCAACAGCAGTTGTTTTAGTTGAGACCATATCAGCAGCAGTTTTCTTAGACTGTTGTGTAGATGATGACTTCTTAGCTTTTGAAGGTTCGATGTTGTTATCCTTTTTGTATAAATCTAAAGCTCGAATAGCTAGATCAGGATCTTCAGCATTATTATAAATCCAATCTTTAATTGACTTAGGTTGTGCTTCAGCCCACGCATGGAAATCATCACTGTTTCTAATATCATCAAAGTCTGGATGCTTTGCTTTTAATCTTTGCTCTGCATCTTCTCGTATTAACCTTTGCTCTCTTTCCTGCAAGACAGCTAATCGTTCTTCTAGAACTTTTGATTTCTGCTCACTTTGTAGATGAGCTACAGTTTCTACGATTTCATAAACATCCGGATAACTCTTTTTGAACTTTTCAAGTTCTTCTGCAGTTTTTGGAGCTTTATATTCAGGAGCTTGTTCTTGTACCTGTTTTAAAAGTTCCTCTTCCTTCTGTTTAAATTCTTCAAGCTTTTTGTCATAATGAGTTTTAAGATCATCGTATCTTTTCTTGTAGTCAGGTTTCTTGTAAGGTTGATCACTATTATTTTTAGTAATCTTCTTAGGTTCTTCCTGTTCTTCGATCTCTTCTATGTTTTCTTGAACTTCGTCATAGTAAACATTATCAGAGTCTAGAAAAGATTTTTCCTTAACATTATGCCAAGATTTTTTTAAGTTATAAGGATTACCCTCTTTTTCTTCTGCTAGTTGTGTCATATCTATCTCCTACTCAGGGCTTCATCAACAAGGTAGCTGATACTAGATAGCTAGTCTAGTCAGGGCTTGTCTTGTAAAGGTAGCCTTTCGGGTTAAAAATTGTAAAGTGCCGATTGCTCGGGTAGCTTTACGCTATTAGCTTCTAATGTAGTTTACGTTGGGATTGAGCATATTCTTTTTAATCTCTTCGCTTGTTTGTAACTGAGCTTCTTGAGCCATACCTAAAGCAGGTATGTTTCTATTAACAGGCTTAGTTACTCTAACAGTTGATTCGATTACTCTAGAAGGTTGCTCTTCCATTTCACCACCATTATAAGCAGGTTGTCTTTGATCAGCTTCAGCTTCAGCATCTTCCATCATACGCTGTAAAGTATCAGCTCCGATTTGTTCTGTAGCCTTAGCAGTAAAGACAAATTCTCCATCAGATAACCTTGCAGGTATCGAATCGGAGATTCCTGAACCCGGACCCTCAACAGGTCCAGCTCCAGAGAATTCAGAAGCAGTTTCAATCACCTTATCAAATAACATGCTAAGTTGATCGTCTTGCTCTAACTTACTTAATAAGTAATTTTCCTCTTCAGGATTAAGAGAATTACTTATTATGTAGTCTATATAATCATCTTCCATTTCTCCGTCTGGAAGCATCTCATCATTCATTTCTTCTTCAGAAGGTTGTATAGCAATAAGCACACCCATCTGATCATCAACATCACCGCCCTCTGCTTTAGGCTCTCTTTGCTCAAAAAAAGACATAAAGTAATCAGCCATCCTTTGAAATACACTAGGATTATTTTCTATTTCATCCACGATCTCTTTTGTTCTTTCTTCTGCCATCATGTTCTCTACTTGAACATCTCTGTTACCCATTCCTCTTGTACTAACTTGAGGAGCAGGTATCTGTTGATCTAAACGACTTTCTTGAGGTAGAGTTTCTAAAAGTTTTTCTTGCATGTCTTGAGCCATTATTCTTCTTTCCTATTGATTGCTTCCTTGATTTGTTGGTCCAACTGCTCTAAGCGTGCCAGAGAATTGATCCTCCCCTGCAACCGGTACACCTCCAATTCCGATGTTGCCACCACCAGTGCCTGTAGGTCCAAGGCTTTGAGGTTGCGTAGGTGTTCCTGTAGGGCTTCCCATAGCTGGGGGTTGCCCACCAAAAGGTTGAGCTTCTTCGCCAATGTTTTGTCTAGCATTTTGTAGTCCTATAATTTGTGCCATCATAGCAGCTTCTTCTGGATCGTTAAGAATCTCATCAGGGTCAAGATCAAGGCTGTAAGCAAGTTCGCTAACCAATTTAGAAATCTTAACAAACGGAGCAATGGTTGGGTTTTGTGCAGTCTGTAAGAACATGGTAAGTCTTTGAGACCTAACTTCTTTCTGCATCAAACTATTTGTTCCTGTTGCTTTAACTTCTAAATCACCTACGATATCTAAACCACCTTCAAAGAACTGCATGTTCCATTGAAAGTAAGATTCGCCTAGTGGCTTTAGTAAAAAGTCATCCAAGTTTTTTATCACTGTTTTGATATTTAGACTTGCAGCTCCTAATAGCATTGACATTCCGGAGGCTGTTCGTGTCATGCTTTGTACACCTGTTTGTCCATGAGAGTAACTAGGTATACCGGTTTGTTCGTCAGCTAATTGTCTGAAACGATCAAACATCATCATGTTTTCAGGAGCAGTATTAGGGAACTTCAAGCCATAGATAGCTTGACCGGGCATCCCTGCTTGTCGTCTAAATATCTTGCCCGGATAAACTTCCATTGATTGTCCACCAACCAAAGCTGATTCGTCAACATCAAATACTAAAGATCCTGCAAGTGCTAGGTTATCAATAGCCATGCGAGCATGACCATTCATAATTTGTTGTGAGTCTTCCATGTTCTCAGCAACTCCTATACCAAAGAAGTTGTAAGGGTTTCTTTCATAAGGGAAAGAATGATATGGAATCCTATAAGGAGTGAATGGATTTATAACAGCTCTTAAAAGTTTATCACCACACACCCAAGCATTTATTTGTACTTCGTCTAGATCATCAATACTATCAGGAAGATCTATACCAACTTCTCTTGCATACTCAGCATCCATGATACCCCAGTATTCAAGAACTTCAAAGTTAGACTGATATGCATCCATCTCAGTAGTAACATCATCTTTTAAACGAAGTTCAAAATCTTTTTCAATATAGTTAGGACCATCCTGTAGACAAGACCTAATCATATCTTTATTAAAGTATGGCATGTTACGAAGTTGTCGTAACTGACTACGATTCATTTTGTGTCTATGAATCACATACTCACACTCTTCAATGTTTGTAGCTTGTGGGTCTGGATAAAAGTCCCAACAACTTACAAACTCAATACGAGGTACTCTAACTTCTAAAGGATTATAAGATCTTTCTCCTTCTTCGTTTTTATCCCATCTATGTAACTTTTTGTTAAAGTTAAAGGGACCTTTGATAATTCCTGTACCTAATAGAGCTGATTCTAATAAAGCATTTCTAATCTCAGAAGAACCATTTGATTCTTCAATTTGATCATGAATAAGTTTCTCCATTCTTCTCGCAGCTTTTTGAGCTGGAGATATTTCTAATACTGAAGGGTCTGGAGAAAATCCTTCAACTAATATACCAGCATCTTCTGCTTGGTTTTCAATGGTTTCCTGAAATAAACCTTTGTAAAAAGTAGCTCCGGGCTTTAGAGTTCTTCCATCACCTTCGTAACCAATTTCATAAGGATTAACAATTTCATCCTCAATACGATTACCTATGTTGTCTGGAACCTCTTCAGTCATGGAGGTTTCGATACCTTGCATCATGTTATTCATGTCAAAGTGAGCTTGACCTAGTTCACCTTCAGGTATCTTAGTTTCTGAAATACTTATAGGGAAACTTCCTGTACCAAATATAACATCAACTAATTGTCCAAAAGCAGCAAGTACTTTTGTTTTTGTAATCTTTACAAAGACTCTTGATTTTTCAGATTCTCTAAACTTAACAGATTTGCTATAAAGACCTCTGTAGTTTTCGTAAGAAGTAATCCATCTTTTTTCTGTTAAGTCTCTTGCTTGCTCAGCATTAGAAAAACGACTATTGATAATCCCAACCAGATTAAGTCTTTGATTTTCTTTTAGCTTTAAGTTCTTACCTGACTCGCCTTCAACATCTACATAAATATTGTTAGCGTTTAAGAATGAATTATCGTTTTCTGCCATCTTTAATATCCAAATTTAGAGTCAGTAGGTTGGTAACTGTCTGACTTAATTTTTAACATCCTATCATAAGGATGGTCAAGCTTAGGTCTACTCATAATCAAATACCTTAACGCATCATAAGCGTGGTCTTGAGCATGAGTGTCCACATCTTCTGTATTCGTTTTAGATAAGGGTAGTCCTTGAATTTCTTTGACTGTATTTACACAGTTACTAAAAAATTGTAGCTTAGGTCTACCTGTATCTAAGCGTTGTCGAAGATGTTCATGAATCTGTATTTTACCTGCTACACGATTCTTGTCAGCTCTTCTAAGTTTGTGTCCTTTCCTCTGTAGTATCTCGCCAATCGTAGGTCCTGTATAACCTGTTCTTGACCATGCTGCAGTATCTAAAACACCTTGTATGGATTTTACTTCAGAGGCTTCCATTTCAGTTATCCTGTCAGCCAATGCTTCCCCAGTTAAACCCTTCTGATAAAGCTCTCTATATACGATGATGGTTTTGTCATCGGGGTCGATTGCTGCCCATAAACAGCAGCTCTCTGAAGCATACCCATAGTCAATTCCTTTTACTCGTTCCCACCAAGAAGGAATATCAAATGGTGTTATGACATGAATGTTTGGATCAAACTCAGCGAAGGCTGCACCTTCAGAGATATCCCAGTTACCTTCTAGCAGTTGTTTTCTTTGAACTGCTGGTAGAGATAACAACATTCTCTCATACTCACCATCTTTAGCTAAGAAAGGATTATCCTGTAACTTAGCTGGAACAAACCTTCTGGTAAGTCCGTCATGTCCTACAAAAGAAGTGTTGGGATCTGAAGGGTCAATATATCTTTTCTTAACCCATCCTGCACCAACTCCTCCGGGGTTTGCAGTACATCTTAAATAAGTATCAAGCTCTGGATTAGTAGTTCTAAGTCTTGAAGCTAAATAGTTCCAAGAGAACTCTGTAGGTAAATGAGTAATCTCATCAAACCCGATCCAGCTATACGCTTGACCTTGATACCGATATACATCAGCATCTCTTTCAAGGAAGCCAAACTCTACCTTGGCTCCACTTGGAAAATACCATATCTTCTCTACCTCTTTGAACTTAGCTCCCTGAAAGGCTTTAGGGTATAACTCCCTAGATTTATCTATCAGTTCTCTAAGCTCTGGCATACTCCTACGAAGTATCAAAGCTCTATGCTCTTTAAAGTGACAGTACCTCAATGGGTCTATCAACATGGCAAAGCTCTTACCACCTCCTGCTGCTCCTCCGTAAAGTACATCCTTTTCTGGAGCTGCAAGAAAGTCCATCTGTGGACCTTCGTTAGGCATAAATGCCAAATGACTTCCAGTATTTTCTATATGTTGTTGAATCGGATCTGGTAGAGCTTTTAGATCTGATTCAGTTAATACTGAAGTATGTAAAGCTTTAGAAGTCTTTGTAGTTTCTTTCTCAAGCTTTACTAAGTCCCTACGAAGTTTCTTTATCTTTCCCTCTTTCTTCTTCAGATTCTTCTGAGCCTGTAAGGCTAACTTGATATCTGAGAGTTCAGAGTTCTTGGGTCTACCCCTTTTTAGTTTAGGCTTATCGTCTTCTTCCATAGACTTTCTTTACATGCTTTAACAAACCAGCTCTAGACATTGTCTTACCTGTTGCTGCTTCAAGCCAGTCTACACCGACACCTAAACTAATCTCTTCGTTAA
>Ga0209536_100010521_pt1 | contig 13639 bp, 13 predicted proteins | sample DeeMarSeWOR28_12_FD_187461 | JGI IMG/M metagenome (GOLD analysis project Ga0209536, IMG submission 187461) | Marine sediment microbial communities from White Oak River estuary, North Carolina - WOR-2-8_12 (SPAdes) (version 2) | ecosystem: Environmental > Aquatic > Marine > Intertidal zone >...
AGTGGATTCTGAGAACATACAAACGTACACAAGTCTGATTTTTGTCGCCCGATGCTGTGAACGGATCGGCGACCACATCAAAAATGTGGCCGAAAATGTCCTATATATCCAACACGGTGAGATCCAGGAAGATTTTTTTTCCTTCCAGAAGAAAATCGTCGCCTGAAGGGTAAAAAGAAAGCTCAGACGAGCGATTGCTTGTACCAGGCACGGACTTTTTCTTCTATCAGATAAATAAAACGTGCTTTTTATTCATAGGCTCTGGTGTTCTCCGGACTTTTTTTGTTCGTTGCAAGCATTTTGAAAGCACCCAAAAGCAGTTGTGCATTGGGATGATGCTTTTTTAGTGATTTGAGCTGCAGTACCATTAGAACCAACACCGCCAAAACAGCGCCTGTTGCAAGAAAGAATGCGTTCATTGTGCTATCTATTCACAGAAATCCTCTGATATCATTTACCCATTGATCCGTATTACTTAATCTTGAAAATGTAGCGACCGATTGCTAGGTCCGGATTACAATAATGTTAGAAATGAGTTAGTTTAACGTTAACGCGGAAGAATTTGACACCTAGCTTTTTAGCAAGGGACCCATAATTTTTTTGCTTTTTCGGGTCCATTCTAACACAATTCTAACAATTACGGTTTATTGACAAAGTAGGTGTTGTTGTTGTCAAAATCGGCAAAGGGAGGAGCGCTGTGATATCGACAAAATGTGATATTCGAGAATTTATCGCGGCTCTGGTAGACAAAGATTTTTTTGAAATGATTTACCTGCTGGATAAAGAGGCGACCGAGGCGGAAAGAAAATTATTTAATCCCAAAAGCGAGATGTCCGAAAGGCAGATATGTGGTCCCGAATACGTGAGCAATCTGAAAAATCTAATTTTTTATTTAAGATACGGTGCCAGGCCCAAAGGATTGCGAAAGGAGCACATAGGTTTGATTGACTCAGTTTGCGGGAAAAATAATATTTGGGATCTGCATTAATTCAAATCTTCCCGGACTCTATTTTAACACAGTTCTAATATTCTCCTAATCGTAAACCAACAATCAATCACTACTTTAGTTTCGTATATAATGAGTTTGGATTGGGAGGTAACGGCATGTATATATTGCTTATAGCATTAGTGGTATTGTGGTTTTATTCGGTTTATACCTTCGCAATGTGGAGATTTCATTCTAATTCACAGAAGGGTTTGGCACCTGTAACCGTATTACACGATCGTCCTACAGTTATATATCTCAGAAGTACAGCAGGAATTACTTTAGCACTAGTTCTCTATATCATTTACTGATTTGGCGTAATTGATTTCAGAAAGAAATTGGATCAACTACCGAGTGTCGTTCTGCGATAATGATAGTAGGTACCGGAACTGCTTTGCCGGCTGATGCGTACAATCTCCTGGCCTTTACAACCGGGTACAGTGATTCCCAATTGCGACCATTTGATGATACCACCTTCTTCACCATTGATTTCCGCTGATTGGGAAAGACTAAGTCCTGCTCAATAAAGCGATTATACCACCTGACCCACCTCAACTATTTTCATTGCATTGGTCACGCCATAAACTCCGTCCTGATCGCCCTTGGTGATGATCGCCATATCACCGGAATTCAACATACCGCTTCGTTCCAGGATACGGATCGCTTGCCGTTTGATTTCATCCCTCGGATAGCGCGTGACATCGAAAAAGATCGGATACACATTGCGGTAGAGCGTCATTTTACCGAGACCGGTTGCATGGCGGCTCAATCCAAAAATGGGGATGGCGGTGCGGATGCGCGACATCCACAAAGGCGTCGATCCGGACTCGGTTAAAGCAACGATGGCTCTGATATCGAGATGATTAGCGGCATACATAGCCGACATGGAAATGGCCTCATCCACCCGCTTGAAGCGGCAATCCACTCTATGGCCGGAGATCCGGGTGCTGGGTTGCCTTTCGGCTGCCAGACAAACGCGCTCGACGGCGATCACGACTTTTTCGGGATGTTTGCCGACGGCGGTTTCCCCAGACAGCATCACCGCATCCGTTCCGTCAAGTACCGCATTGGCCACATCGGACACCTCCGCCCGGGTAGGAACCGGGCTTTGAATCATGGATTCCATCATCTGGGTTGCCGTAATCACCGGTTTGTCCAGCGAGCGTGATCTTTGAATGATACGCTTTTGGATCGCCGGCACCTCGGCATCACCGATCTCAACGCCCAAATCTCCCCGAGCAATCATGACACCATCGGACTCCCGGATAATTTCATCAATCGCGTCCACGGCGTCGGCCCTTTCAATCTTGGCAATAATGCCGGCTGTGCTGCTAACGGCGTTCAGCAGCCGCCGAGCCTCAAGAATATCTGCTGCATGGCGCACGAAGGAGATCGCGATATAATCCACGTTCATCGCAGCGGCTGCTTTCAGATCTGTGCGATCTTTGTCTGTCAGGGCGCCGGCCGAAAGGCCACCGTCCTTGCGATTGATCCCCTTGTGATCCGACAGCTTGCCGCCCGTTTTTACGGTACAAATGATTCTCGCCCCATCGATTCTGACGACTTCAAGCTCAACGCGGCCGTCGTCAAGGAGCAGGATATCTCCGCAGGCCACATCCTGAATAAGTTGTTTATAGTCGACTCCGACGGTTTTCTGCGTTCCGGCGACCTCCAGCGACGTATCCAGCACGAATCCAGCGCCAGCTTCCAGATAAATCGGGCCGTTGTTGAACTTTGCAATCCGTATCTTGGGACCTTGCAGATCCGCGAGGATGCCGATCTGCCGGCCGGAAGCCGCCGCGCAGGTTCTAACGGAATTAATGCGCTTTTGGTGATCATCCAAATTGCCGTGGGAGAAATTGATTCGTACCAGGTCAATCCCCGCCCATAATAATTTTTCGATAGCGGTATCATCATCGGTCGAAGGCCCTAAAGTTGCAATTATTTTGGTACGTCTTAACATCGTGTAACCTCGTTTTGGTCAAGATTATTTTTGGCAATAAAAAAATCCGGTTCGATTAAGCCAATCGATCCGGGATTAGTGAAAAATCCGCCAAATTCATACGTTTATCAATACAAAAATATGTAATACACGAATATTAGGCCATTATTAGAAAAAAAATAAATCTGCTTATACAGAATGTTCAAATCATATCGGGTGTGGGAGCGGCTTTCGACTCGGCTGAGCCCTTCGGCTGTGAGCTCAGGGTCGAACGGCTCGTCGCAGGCCAGCCGCGAAACCAAATGCAACGACCGAAAAGCCGCTTCTGCATCTTTGCCGGAATTGCTCCTTTCGTTTTTCACGGGTAGTCATTACCGTGCCGAGAGGTCGTAGTCCTGCCAAATTTTTTTAGGATATGAAATTACGAACATCATTGGTATATCTCGGCTTAGCCCACCAAAACCCTTTTAAGGTTCTGACCCGACCGCTTTGATCATTAAAAATTAACCCTACCCTAGCATTTTTCTAATCTTCCAGATTTACTGTCATTTAATCATTAATTCTCCAACCGACCCTACCCATCGGTAGGTGCTTTATTGGATTACTATGCTGACCTTACAACATCTGTGCAAACATTTTGGCAAAGTTAAAGCGGTTGATCAAGTCAAACTGACCATCAAATCCGGCCAAATGGTTGGGATCATCGGGCGCTCGGGAGCCGGCAAGTCCACCCTTCTCAGATTAGTCAATCGCTTAATCGACCCAACTTCCGGACGAATTGAGTTCGACGGTGTTGACATCGGCGGATTGAAGCGACGGGCACTTTTGCAGTGGCGGACGCGATGTGCCATGATTTTTCAGCAATTCAATCTGGTGGATCGCCTCGATGTCCTGACCAATGTTTTAGTGGGCCGGTTGGGATATCATAGAACGGTTCCCACGTTGTTGAAGGTTTTCTCCAAATCAGAAAAAGCCATGGCTATTCAGGCGTTGGATCGGTTAGATATGGCCGCCACAGCCTTGCAGCGTGCCGATACCCTTTCCGGCGGACAGCAACAACGAGTCGCCATTGCGCGTGCGTTGGTCCAGGAGCCTAAACTGATACTGGCAGATGAACCGATTGCCTCCTTGGATCCACACAATGCCACTCGAGTGATGGAGGCACTCAAACAAATCAACAACGAAGTGGGTATTACTGTCATCTGCAACTTACATCACCTGGCCACAGCCCGCTCTTATTGTGAGCGCATCATCGGTATGCGCTCGGGACGCATTGTTTTCAGCGGCCAGCCTTCCGAACTCACGACAAAAAAAGCACTTGAAGTTTACGGTACGGAAGGTGACAGTGAGGAGCTCAAACAGGCGCTGGGAGAAGGCCCGGTCAACATAGATGATGTCTCAACATCCCGGGCAGCAGTTGCCTCGGCCTGAAGCGGTGTAACACAGGCGACAAAGATGAGTTATCCTAATTCGTATGTGTAAATGCATCACATTTAAACCATTATGTGAGGCAATGGAAACAGTGAAAAAAAAATACTATATGAAAAGGAGGGGAAAATGAACGACTTCAAAAAGATGTTACCGATTGGAATTGTGGTTGCATGTCTGATGCTGGCTTATTTGACACCGGCCGTTGCCAAAGATTGGCGTCAGGAATACCCGGAAATTTCCATGGGGGTCATCACCGAGGAAAATGCAGAGGACCGTGCCAAACGCTGGACACCCACGCGTGATTATCTGTCCAAAGAGCTGGGAGTTCCGATTAAATGGCGGGAAGCGACCGATTATGCCGGTATTATCGAGGCGCTCAAAGCCAAAAAAATTGAGCTTGCCTGGTTTGGGCCGGCTTCCTTTGCCCGTGCATGGATCGTCACCGAGGGACAGGCTCTGCCGCTGGCGGCTGAAATTGACAAAGATGGCGGCTTTGGCTACTTCGGCGTGATCATCGTTAAACAGGACAGCCCGTATAAAGAGATTGGCGACCTAAAAGGCAAGCGTTTTGGTTTTGCCGATCCCAACTCAACCTCAGGATACCAGGCGCCGAATTTCTTTTTAACCGAGCAAGGTTACAAGCCCGAGGAATTTTTCGGCTCGACAACTTTTTCAGGAAGTCATGAAAATAGCGTTAAAATGCTGTATGAAGGTAATTTCGATGCTGTGGCAACCTGGTGGACCAATGAAAAAAAATCCAATATGAGCCGTATGGAGGCCAAGGGCATGATCAAACCGGGGCAGTACCGAATTATCTGGAAATCCCCGCGTCTGCCGTCCGACCCTTTTACGGTTCCGGCCTGGTTGCCCCAACAGATGCAGGACGACATAAAAGTCGCCTTGTTGGACATGCCGAAAAAGGACCCGGCAGCCTTCAAGGCCCTGATGGGCAGTTCTCAAAAATTTCGTGAGGTGACCCTTGAAGATTACCAGCCGGTTATTCGCTTTGTGAAGGCGAACATGGAAAAACGTAAAGAATAAAAAATCAGAAAATTTATTAAACGGAGCCGCCGCCAAGGCGGAGGCTCCGTTTGTTATTGTTCCCGGGTTTGAATTGAATCCTTTTTTTAAAAAAAATCCCCAAAATTCCAGAGCCTTCGATGAATTCATCGAGATCGAAGCCGACTTAAGACGCACCAAGCGGCGCCAGATGTTGGCCTTTGGGATCATTTTCGTTTTCGCCCTGTTTGCATCCGCATACGTTGGAGAAGTCAACATTTCCGAATTCGTAGACGGGCTGCCCAGCTTTTTTAACTACTTCCACCAAACGCTGCCCGAAATCCATGCCAAGACGTTTCAGAGCGATATCGCCGATTGGTACTGGGGTATCGATAAGTGGATGAGCTTTTTATGGGATACGGTACTGATTGCCTTTCTGGCGACCTTGTTTGGCTTTGTTTTCGCCTTTATCCTCTGCTTTGCGGCCTCGCGAAATTTAAACAAAAATTACTGGACCTATTTTATTTGCCGGCGAATCATGGAAATCGCCCGATCGGTTCCGGAGCTGGTCTACGCGCTGATTTTTGTCTTTTCTTTTGGCATCGGTCCCTTTCCCGGTGTTTTGGCCATCGCTGTTCATAGTTGTGGGGCCCTGGGCAAACTGTTCTCTGAAATTAACGAAAATGTAGACCTCGGAGCGAGCGAAGGGGTTCTGGCATCGGGGGGAAACTGGTTTCAGGTTGTCCGCTACGCCGTGGTGCCGCAGGTGTTTCCGAATTTCATGAGCTACACCTTGCTGCGGTTTGAAATCAATGTGCGTGCGGCTTCGGTTGTGGGCTTTGTGGGCGCCGGAGGCATCGGGCAAGAGCTCATGACTTCCATCCGGCAGTTTCTCTACACCGATGTCAGCGCCATTGTGTTGATGTTGGTGTTGGCAGTCTCTGTAATCGATGTTTCGTGTGAAAAATTCCGGCACCACATTATTGGACAGGAATTCTTGGTATGAACCAGCAGCTTACCGTCAACGTAATTACTAACATGTATCAGCAATATCCCGCTGTCTTTAGACGTCCCCTAAAACAGCGGCTGGTACGGTGGCTCATTTGGACCGGTTTTACGGCATTCACTGTGTATTGTCTGGCGCAATTGGGATTTTTTGACGTTGGCATGATCGCCGAAGGGTTGGGCAAGCTTTATGGGGTGGTATCTTTTATGCTGCCACCTGCCGCCCATGGACGGTTTCTGGATTTTCTGTGGGCGATTTTCGAAACACTGGGCATGGCGTTTATAGGTACACTCCTAGCCGCCTTGATTGCCCTACCGATGGGTTTTTTAGGCTCCAAAAACGTGATCGGTCATCCGGTGTTTCATTTCGTGTTGCGTCGCCTGTTCGATTTTATCCGGGGAATTGATGCGTTGATTTGGGCACTCGTTTGGATAAATGTCGTCGGTCTGGGGCCGTTTGCCGGCATATTGGCGATCGCATGCAGTGTGTCCGGCGAATTAGCCAAGATTTTTTCCGAAGCCATCGAGAATGTTGATCGAAAACAAATCGACGGGGTCCGCGCCTCGGGAGCCAACACGATTCAAACCATGCGCTTTGCCATTCTGCCCCAGGTCTTTCCGGTCATCCTATCGACGTCGCTTTATTATTTCGAGTCAAATACCCGCTCGGCGACGATTTTAGGTATTGTCGGTGCCGGCGGCATCGGTCTGCAACTGGCTGACCGCATCCGGGTTCTGGCCTGGGATCAGGCGGCGTTAATTATCATCATGATTCTCGTCACCGTCTACCTGATTGACACTATGTCCAATCGTATCCGTCATCACTTTATCAAGGCCCCGGAGATTCAGCGATAAAGAGGGGGCGTTCTTTTACCGCGTAATTGACGTCCGTCACCGGCTATGGAAAAATAATTGATAGGAGTCAGCACAATGGCAAAAATCAGCATGGTCATGTTTGATCTGTCAGGAACCACTGTTCATGATGACACCGGTGTTCGGGATTGTCTGTACAAGGCCGCGCAGGAATTTGGCCTTGAGACCACACCAGATGAAATTTTACTGCATATGGGTACCAATAAAATCCATCTTTATCAGTTCCTCATTGCCCGCTCACAGGGCAAACATATCGATCTAAAAGACTTCGAAAGAGTTCAGGACCCCGACACATACCAGGTGGCTAAAAAAGTCTTTGACCGATATGAAGAGCTCATGATTCAACATTACCGTGCCGAGGTCAGGGAAATACCGGGGGCTGAGGACACATTTCGTTGGTGCCATGAACATGGGATAAAGGTTGCCACCGATACGGGCTTTCACCACAAAATTACCCAAGCGATTATGGATGGATTGGGATGGATTGAAGACGGTCTAGTAGATCTTTCCGTAGATGTTGAAAGCATCCCCGGAGATAGAGGCCGCCCGGCTCCCTATATGATTTTTTATGCCATGCAAGAATTGAATATCCAGAGCGTGCACGAGGTGATCAAAGTTGGGGATACGCCGGCGGATATGCTTGAAGGCCGCAACGCGGGCTGCCGCGGCGTTGTCGGCGTTTTAAGTGGGCCGCGGCCGATTAGCACCTGGGGCATGTACTGGCATACCCATCTGATTTCCAGTGTGAAAGAACTTCCGGAACTGATTGTCTCTGAATTTGAGTGAGCCCCCATGAAGCTAAAGACCGCCCGCGCAGCCGTGATGACCTCCCCACGACAAAAACTCGAAATAAAGCATTACCCCCTACCCAAGGTCGCTGCAGACGGTATCCTGGTGAAAGTGACCTGCTGCACCATTTGTGGCTCCGATGTCCACACCTGGTCCGGACGCCGGCCTTCGGCGCTTCCGATAATCCTGGGGCACGAAATCGTGGGAACCATCGCTGCCAAGGGGGTCGAGGTCACTCATGATTCCGGAGATCAACCGCTTGCTGTCGGCGATCGGATTACCTGGACCATTATGGACAACTGCGGTAAATGTTACTATTGCCGCCAAAAGGGACTGATGATGAAGTGCCGCAGCCTGAAAAAATACGGTCATGACAGCTGCGCGCAACCGCCGCATTTCCTCGGAGGTTTTGCCGAATACTGCTACCTGACCCCGGGCACCTGTGTGATTAAACTACCCGATACGGTCAGTGATGAGCAGGCCGCTCCGGCAAATTGTGCACTTGCAACCGTGGTGGCCGGCTGGGAAGCTGCCGGCATCAAGCCATTGGAGAATGTACTGATTCAAGGTGCCGGCGCCTTGGGGATCTATGCGGCGGCCTTAGCCAAACACTATGGCTGCCGTAAAATTATTGTGGCCGATGTTTTGGATCATCGGCTGGAATTCATACGCGCATTTGGTGCCACCGACACGCTCAATACCCGCCAGATGGCCGAATCCGATGTTATAGCGACCGTTCGCGAGCTGACAGATGGTTTCGGGGTCGATTGTGTCCTTGAGGTGGCCGGATCTGCCGATTTGATTCCCATCGGCTTGCAATGTCTGCGAATCGGGGGTCGTCTGATCGAAATTGGCAATTCGTTTCCCAACGCCCGCTTCAGCTATGACGCCTGTGATTTCGTCTGGCGAAGGCTGACACTCACCGGGGTGCACAATTATGACACAGGGCATCTGCAGATGGGAATCGATTTTATCGCTGCCACTCGTGACCAATTTGCTTTCGAAAAATTGGTAACTCATCGATTTGACTTGAGCCATATCAATCCCGCCATTCAAACGGCTGCTTCGGGCGAGGCTATCCGGGTGGCACTTCTACCGTGACCTTTGCCGGCAATCAATGCAAAACGAATGGAAGTTGAATGATTTGGCAGGAGTAAATTGAGATTTTTTAGTTTGAGCTTTTTGAATTTTCTTTGATGAATATTCCGGAGAGAAAGTATAGAGCTAGCCAGGCCAATGGAGTTAGAAACACGATAAAAAACACGAAATTTTTGTCAAAGTGCTTTTGAAAAATAAAGACGATCAGATTTATAACTAATACGATTATCGAGCTTATTAGCCAAACTTTCGTTCGTCTATTTAGATGAAATAGGCGCATAGATTCCCATCTAGTTTTGAATTTACAATAATGAGCAAAACAAGCGAGTTGCTAGAAGGGTACCTAATACTAATTTGTTAGAATTTCGTTAGGTTGACTGATTTTTTGAGAAATACCCAAAATTTCAATTTTGCAATTAATTTAAATAAATCTCCTTTTCGATACAGAATCGGCGTCAAATGCATATTAGACGGAATTTGCTTTTCTAAAAGTGAAGGGTGTTCTGAAACACATGTATAATGGATAGCGAAGATGGATGATTGGTTGATCGTTCTCATAATCGGTGTTTGCTTTATCATCACGATCATTTTTCAAAATAGACGGTATTGATTAAATTTGTTTTGCCCGCCTTAAATTTTATCCCGGATAACGTGAAAGGAAATCCGCGAACCGGTTACTTGACTTTTACCGGTGTAAATGAAAACAAAGGCCCACAGAAATTGTAGGAAAAAAATCATGTATCTTTTTTTACGAAAAAGGTCGGTAAACCGATAGCAGCTCCAAAAAAGATCTGCCGGCGTTCACTTTCGATGGAAGGATCATCAGGGATGTGCACGTGGTTCACATCACCTTTCATGATATATTTGAATGCCAGTGCCGTTATGAGACCTTGCAGGCGGATGGCTCCTGCGAGATCATCTAATAGGCTGTCAAAAAGGCTCCACAATTTTGATGACTAGATCACCGATATATTTTTCATCCTCTGCCATAAAACCTGACTTTGGATTACTGAGGAGACGGGATATTTTCAGACTACCGAGACTGACGTGGGTTCCGTTATTTGCCAGGCTGGTATTGGAGATATTCGGTAAAACCACCAGATTATGGTTGATAATATTGGCGTCCTTGAGCTTTTTAATCCCATTGAGCTGGCTGCGGGATAGCACCTGATGGCAAAGAACCATGTATCCGTGCTTGGTCTCTCCTTGGGACCAGCCGGAGAGACAGGGACTCATAAACAGTTCACGATAAAAGGCGTCCGAAATAATGCTGTTCAGTATCTTTTGCCTTAGCGGTGGTTGAGGCGAAAAATATATTTGTACCTCTTGTTGGTGTTCCACAAGGTGAAATTTCTGATTAGCATACTGTACCAACATCTGACAGAATAGAAACCGTTTGGCGGTTTCCGCTGCCGCCCCGACACCCGTATGATACTCAGCCTCAAGGGGTGCCGGATAGAATGAGAAGACTTCCGGGGACGTATTATCACTCAAAAAGTGCTTCATTATGTGCTGGCCGATTTTCTGAACCAGCGGGTCACTGTCAGCATCACCCACGGCATCTGCCAGTGACAATTTCAAGAGATAGCTGACGGGGATTCTTAGATAATTTTGGCCTCTGGTACGAAATGAAAAACGACAAGAATCTTGGCGACGCGGTCCATTCGGATTGTTTTTGTCGGCCAGCAGATCTTCATCGAATACTCGCCGGGCATAATCGGATAGTCTATGCCGTGGGAATCTCACCCAGCTGTTTTCCCATATCTGCTCGGTATTGCTGCAGAGGTGTTCTTCCAGAGCATTGACGACGTGCTCAGACGTATTGCCGGAGGCTGTATTGCGCAGCATATTTTTGTAGAAGTTTGATTCTTTAATAGTTATCGGCAGGTCAACCGATTCCATCGGCCCGTTGACAACGGTTTGAAGCTCATTTTCTATTCCAACCGTGGTATCATCGAGGGCAAAAGGAAGCGATGCGGCAAAATTATCAGGTGAGGAAAAACGGATGCCCAGAATTTCCGAGATTCTTTGAAAATCGATCCTCTCGGATCCAACTTTTGACAGCGGCTTGACGACGTTAACCCCAGGTTCTTGCCGGTAAGCACTTTGTCTCAATATCGATTCCTTTTTAGAATCTCAAGTGTAATTTCTTTGCATATTATGAAAGAATAATTTTCATCACGAAAACACGAAATTTAGAAAGCACGAAATCTAAACTGTCTTTTTTCGTGTTTTTGCCTGACCCGTTAAACTTTTTTTCTTGTTTAACCGGGGTCCTTTTGTGTTTTCGTGATTGTTCTTTCTTTTTTGGTTCCGGCTTGTCCGGATTAGGATCTTACCGGAAATCAATCATAGCCAAGTGTCCATAAAGAATTAGACCAAGCCAGTTTTCCGCTGGCATCTTCGATTTCAATACGGGCATAGGGCCAGTCTGTCGGCAGCTCGAATTTGGCTTGCGTCAGAGACTGTTTAGTTCCGATAGAATGGATCCAATTACCGACCCGTCGCGGTCCGATAAGGCGAATATAGGCCACCGGAGAGGTTTCCAGCGTCACACTGGTTCCGGAATATTCGATTGATTTAAATTCAGGTCCCTGGGTGGCATAGAAGTTTCCTTCACGGATGTTCGATAGGATCTCGGCTTGGGTGCAGACGGGTGCATTAACCATGACCCAGCCACCATTCCAACAATGGTATCCGGGAACGAAATGACTGTCATCGGTGGCAAAACCGAGAAAATTCGGATTGTGATTAAGTAGGCGATCCCAGTGCGATAGAGCATAACCGCTACCGTTTTCACAATGGGAAGAGTGATTGTAAATCTCTAGGCCGTGGAAATTGTGGCGTAATCCATCCCGAGAAGTATTGCCAGTCCAGTGCGGGTGGGCCCAAATCAACAATGCACCCTGATTATAGGCGGCTTGCATGGACTCTATGAAATTATCGAGGACAATGGAAATTTCGAGTGTAGCCCCAATGGCCAGAACATGGTAGTAGGAGCCCAGGGAATCATAGCCGTCCAGCTCGATGCCGGGCATAACTAATAGCGGCAGCGGCTTTTGATTTCCATTGAACTCCGGCACGCACCAGTGGTCGGTAACGGAAATAAAGTCGAATTTTTCCTGAGAATACTTCTCGACCAGCTCTTCAAAACCAAGATGCCCATCCGAGCGAACCGTATGAAGATGCAGACTGCCTTTATACCACTGACCCGAAGTATCATACCGAAAATTAATGTTTTTTTGCTGCTTAAAATCAATTGCAGCGGCGCTTGTTTCCATGGGTGTCTCCTAATCGGATTTCTTATTTTTTGTTAATGGGTATTGCTTGCAGTGTCCCACAGTTCCCGCTGACTGTCTCTATTGGCAATGATAACGGGCTCCTATTTGAATTTGATGAGTCGGTTGTTAGAATTTCATATGGTGGAGCATACCCCATCATCCAAAAAATCGGCTTCCCTATGTTGTTGCCATTTATTAAAACAGGGGTAGTCTTAACAACTACCCCTGTTGACGAGGAGATCGGTGAACAAGAGCAAATGTAGCCTCCCCTCATTTTAGCTCACTGTGGATGTCGATGTATTTCGTTATTCCAATCGGGAAGTCCTCGGTAAAGCGATCAATTGGTCCTGGCAGGTAAAAAAGAGGTCTACTCCTCGAGGAAGCAACCCGGTCTGTGCATGTCGCTGCTGCCAAAAGTCATTGGGTATGCCAGATACTGCCGGCCGAAGCCTATCTTGGATTCCGGAACCCAATCCTATTCTACCGCTGTCCGCGGCAAATACGTCAATCTGGATGATCAACGTTGAACCCGCCTCCGGATGTTCATCATCACCGATGCGAAATTCATCCAGGGCCGGCATTGAACTCGGATTTGTAATCAGCGCATAACTTGCCATGCAGGGTTCCGTCACAATGCTACAACCACAGTGAAACTGGAGCCAGCCGATGGCTGCATTATCCCAGTCGAGATCCGTCCACAGCGGTGTTTCATAGTCAAGCAGGGTTAGACAGGTGGCAGCCGAGGTCGAATTTAGAGCTTCGGGAAAAGACAGGTTATTCGGAATTTGAACAACTTGTCCCGGGTGGGCCATGGCCTTTAGAATTGCCCTAAACGTCTGCTGGGAGCCGATTGCGGGATCATCAAAACCAGCGGCCATTTGAAAAAGATCCATAACGCCGTTCATTTTTATGCTCCTCTAACCATGGTGAAGAAGTCCACTGCCACCGTTGTTTGATGACATTTTTCTTTTTGGGCCGGTATCATGATTTCCAGCGTCTCGTGTATTGGGGCTGTGTCAAACACCCCGGCGGATTTGCCGGTATCGGCCTGCAACGTAGAAATGAGGCGCCGCTTCTATTACCGCAAGTGAATAGAAGAATGCTGTTAACTATTTGTTAAAGGTTTGCTAGAAATCTGCAAGCGTTACTTTTTGTCACGGATTGCGGGGTGTTTTGAGGAAGAAACATGAAATGATGCTGTGAATCCGGCGGCGGCCGCCAGATTCCTAATTTTTT
>Ga0209536_100010522_pt1 | contig 13638 bp, 14 predicted proteins | sample DeeMarSeWOR28_12_FD_187461 | JGI IMG/M metagenome (GOLD analysis project Ga0209536, IMG submission 187461) | Marine sediment microbial communities from White Oak River estuary, North Carolina - WOR-2-8_12 (SPAdes) (version 2) | ecosystem: Environmental > Aquatic > Marine > Intertidal zone >...
GACGCGCCTGCCCAGCCAGTAACATTAGTCGAAGACCTGCAGGAAGACGAAGACGCGGGCTACGACCCATACGACACCGGGCGCTTCGTCTGAGCGGCGCCTGCGGGGCGGGCTATATCAGGCCGGGTTGAACGTGTAGTGCAGCACGATGCCGATGAACACCACCATGCCGATGTAGTGATTCTTCAGAAAGGCCTCGAAACAGCCGGCAGGTTGCCGGTCCCGGGCCAGCCACAGATGCCAGCCCATCATGCCGGCCGCAATTACCAACGAACCGTAATACCAGGCACTGAGCTCCGCCCGGTAACCGATGAGCACGAGCGCGAGCAGCATTAGCCCCTGCAATCCCGCTATCACGAACAGGTCGACTTCGCCGAACAGGATCGCGGTCGACTTGACGCCGGCCTTGCGGTCGTCTTCGCGATCGACCATGGCATAGAACGTGTCGTAGATGACGGCCCAGACGAGCGCCGTGCCGAACACCAGCCATGCGAGTTCAGGCGTACCACCGGTCTGCGCCGCAAAGGCCATCGGCACGGCCCAGCCGAACGCCGCACCGAGCACGAACTGCGGGATCGAGACGTAGCGCTTGATGAACGGGTAAGCGAATGTCAGCGCACCGCCGACGATTGCGAGCATCTGTGCAAGTTCGTTCAGCATCGACGCCAGCCCGACAGCGATCAGGCCGAGCGCGACGAACAGGGTCAGCGCTTCGAACGGCGTGACGGCACCAGTTGCCAGCGGGCGGGTCCGGGTTCGTTCGACGTAAGGGTCGATCTTGCGATCGACAAAATCATTCAGCACGCACCCCGCCGAGCGCATCACAAATACGCCAGCCATGAAAACCAGAAACAGGCCCTGGTCCGGTGTGCCTTCGCCGGCGAGCCACAGCGCCCACAGCGTTGGCCACATCAGTAGCCAGGTGCCGACAGGTTTGTCGACACGCATCAGCTTGCCGTAGTTACGGACCTGGCTGACGATTTCGGGGGCGAAGCTGGCGAAGGCGGAAGCTTTCATCGGGCGAATTGTACGACAGGTTCCGGCGCGGTAGGAGCGATGTCCTACACCTTGCCGTAGCGGCCGGCGTCCCCGAGCCAGCGGCGCACGAGTGCGGCCGCGGCGCCGGTATCTGTTCGCCGCAGCGACTCGGCTGCGACCTGCACCTGCGGCATCAGGTCCGCGTCGCGCAGAAGATTCGCCACGCGGTAGTCGGGCAGGCCGGTCTGGCGTGTGCCGAGTAACTCACCGGGGCCGCGCAGCTCGAGGTCGCGCTGCGCCACGACGAAGCCGTCGTTGGTATCGCGCAGTACCGCCAGGCGCTCCTTGGCGATGCGCCCGAGCGGCCCCTTGTACAGCAGCACGCAGTGGCTCTGTGTGGCACCGCGCCCGACCCGGCCGCGCAGCTGGTGCAGCTGCGACAGGCCCATGCGCTCCGCGTTCTCGATGATCATCAGACTCGCGTTCGGCACGTCGACGCCGACCTCGATGACGGTCGTGGCAACGAGCACCTGGATCAGGCCTTCCTTGAAGGCCCGCATGCCCTGGTCCTTTTCTGCCGGCCGCATGCGTCCATGCACGAGCCCGACACGCAACTCCGGTAGCGCCTCGGTGAGCATCTCGTAACTTTTCTCGGCGGCCTGGTAATCGAGCACCTCTGATTCCCCGATCAGCGGGCATACCCAGTAGGCCTGCTGCCCCGCGGCGACCGCTGCCCGCACCCGTTCGACGATCTCGCCACGGCGTGTATCGGGCACGGCGATCGTGCTGACCGGCTGGCGGCCCGGCGGCAGTTCGTCGATTACCGAGGTGTCGAGATCGGCATAAGCCGCCATCGCGAGCGTCCGCGGGATCGGCGTCGCGGTCATGACGAGCTGGTGCGGCTGGCCGTCGTCCCCGACACCCTTGTCGCGCAGCGCCATGCGCTGGTGCACGCCGAAACGATGCTGCTCGTCGATGACCACCAGTGCGAGACGCTCGAATTCGACACCCTCCTGGAACAGGGCATGCGTGCCGACCACGAGTTGCGCGCTGCCATCGGCGATGGCCTCGAGCGACTGGCGACGGGCTGCTGCCTTCTGGCTACCACTGAGCCAGGCCGGTTCGACGCCGAGCGGACGGAACCAGCCGGAGAAATTGTGCCAGTGCTGTTCGGCGAGGATCTCGGTCGGCGCCATGATTGCTACCTGGACGCCGCAGGCGATCGCCTTGAGACAGGCAATCGCCGCGACGATGGTTTTGCCCGAGCCAACGTCGCCCTGCACGAGACGCATCATCGGGTGTGGCGTCGCCAGGTCTGCGAGGATCTCGTCGACGACCCGCGCCTGCGCCCCGGTCAGGTCGAACGGCAGCTGGCTGACAAACTCGTCGACGCGGTCCTGGCCGCCCGTCAGCGCCACGGCACTCTCGGCATCGGCCAGGGCGCGCAGGTTCCTGAGGCTCAGGTAATGCGCCAGCAGTTCCTCGAAGGCGAGACGTTGCTGGCAGGGATGCTTGCCCGCGAGCAATTGCTCGACGTCGGCGTCGGGCGGCGGCCGGTGCAGATAGCGAATCGCGTCTGCCAGCGACGGCATGCCGAGCTTGCGCGTGATGTCCACTGGCAACAATTCGGCCGGCGGCCCCCGCTGCATGAGGCGCAGCGCCTGGTCGGTGAGATTGCGTAGCCGGCCCTGCTGCACGCCCTCGGTGGCCGGGTAGATCGGGGTCAGCGCGTCGCTCATAGCCGCCCCCTGTTTTTCGCGCAGCACCCGGTACTCGGGGTGGATCATTTCGAAGCCGGATGTGCCCCGACGCACCTCGCCGAAGCAGCTCACGTGAACGCCAAGCTGGAACTGTGCTTGTTGCTGTCGGGAAAAATGAAAGAAGCGCAACGTGAGCTGGCCACTGCCGTCGCTGAGTCGCACCAGCAGGTTACGACGCCCGCGGTAGGCGACCTCGGACAACAGCACTTCGCCTGATACAAGGCAGCGGCTGCCTGCGACCAGGGCGCCGATGCGCACCATCTGCGTGCGGTCCTCGTAACGGTTCGGCAGCAGGAACAGCAGGTCCTCGACGACGAACAGCCCGAGCTTCTCGAGCTTTTTCGCCAGCGCCGGACCGACGCCCTTGAGTTCGGTTAACGGGGTCGCGGACAAAACCGGATCGCGGGCCGCAGGCGCCTACAGCGACAGAATCGCGTCAGCCTCGATATCGACGCCCTTGGGCAGCGCGGAGACCTGCACCGCGGCACGGGCCGGGTAAGGCTGGTCGCAGTACTCGGCCATGACTTCATTGACGGCCGCGAAGTTGTCGAGATCGGTCAGGAAGATCGTCAGCTTGACGGCATCGTTCAGGCTACCGCCTGCCGCCCTGGCGATGGCCTGCAGGTTGTCGAATACCTGGCGCGCGCGTGCGGCGAAGTCACCGTCGACGACTTCCATCGTCGCCGGGACGAACGGTATCTGCCCCGAGATGAACACGAGGTCGCCAACCCTGACGGCCTGTGAGTAGGTGCCGACGGCAGCCGGCGCGTTGTCGGTATGAATGATTTCTCTGCTCATGGGTTCTGCTTCTGTAAGACGAAACTCAGGCAATGGTCCTGGAGACCTTCAGGACGTTCGGCATCTTCCGTACGCTGCGCAGGATCTTGGCGAGGTGGGTGCGGTCATGGACCTGCAGCAGGAAGGTCAGCACCGACAGGTCCTCGTGGCGCGACACGACCTCGACCTGCTCGATGTTCGAGCCGCAGTCCGCGATCATCGCGGCCACCTCGGCCAGTACGCCTGTGCGGTTGCGGGTCTCGCACTGGATCTGGCAGTGAAAATCGCGGCCAACGTCCTTTTCCCAGGAGACGGCCAGCCACTTCTCCGGCTGCTTGCGGAAGTTGGACAGGTTGCCGCAGCTGTTACGGTGGATGACGATGCCGCGACCGGCCGTGAGGTATCCCATCACATCATCACCCGGCAACGGGTAACAGCACTTCGCGTAGCTCACAACCATGCCCTCGGTGCCGGCGATGACGAGACTGGCCGTCTGCGGCGCCGCCTTGTCGTCACTGTCGGCATTGAGCAGCAGTCGTGCCGTGAGCGGCGCCAGTCTCTCACCGAGCCCGATCTGCTCGAACAGCTCGTCGCTGTTGTTGAGGCCGAGTTCATCGAGCGCCTCGCCCATACGGACCTTGCCGATCTTGCGCAGGCTGGAGCCGAGGTCCTTGAGCGACTTGTCGAGCAGGCGCCTGCCGAGGTCGATGGATTCGGTTGCCCGCAGGTTCTTCATATGCTGGCGAATTGCGGTTCGTGCCTTGGCGGTCCTGACGAACGTCAGCCAGTTCGGGTTGGGGCGCGCGCCGCGCGCCGTGATGATTTCCACGGTCTCGCCATTCGCGAGATGCGTTCGCAATGGTACGAGCCGCCGGTTCACCTTGGCCGCGACGGTGCGATCGCCGACGTCCGTGTGCACGGCGTAGGCAAAGTCGACGGCAGTCGCGCCTTTCGGCAGGGGCTTGATGTCACCCTTCGGCGTGAAGACGTAGATCTTGTCGGGGAACAGGTCGACCCTGACGCTCTCGAGAAATTCCTCCGACGTGCCGGTTCGCTGCAGCTCGGCGAGATTGGACAGCCATTCGCGCGCGCGGCGCTGCGGCGTGCCGTCGGACTTGGAGTCGGCCTTGTACATCCAGTGCGCGGCAACGCCCGATTCCGCGACGCGATCCATGTGACGGGTCCGGATCTGCACTTCGAGCGGCAGGCCCTTCGGGCCGAACAGCGTCGTATGCAGGGACTGGTATCCGTTGATCCGAGGAATCGCGATGTAGTCCTTGAAGCGCCCGGGCATCGGCTTGTACAGCTGGTGCACGAGGCCGAGCATGCGATAGCAGGTGCTGACGTCATCGACGATGATGCGAAAGCCGTAAACGTCCACGATGTCCGAGAGCACGCGCTTCTTCTCGGCCATCTTCTTGTAAATGCTGTAGAGGTGTTTCTCGCGGCCGACGATTTCGCCCTCGATACCTTCCTCGTCCATGGCCTTGGCGATCTGCTCCGAGATGCGCTTGACGATCTGTTTCTGGCTGCCCTTGCTCTTCTTCAGGGCATTGTCGAGCACGCGATAGCGAAACGGGTGCAGGTGTTTGAAGCCCAGGTCTTCGAGTTGCACCTTGATGCTGTTGATGCCGAGCCGGTTGGCGATCGGCGCATAGATGTCGAGCGTCTCGCGGGCGATGCGCTTCTTCTTGTCGGCCGGCATCGCGCCGAGCGTTTGCATGTTGTGCAGGCGATCCGACAGCTTGACGAGGATGACGCGAATGTCCTCGATCATGGCCAGCATCATCTTGCGGAAACTTTCGGCCTGGGCCTCGGCCCGGCTGTGGAACTGGATCTGGTCCAGCTTGCTCACGCCGTCGACGATGAGCGCGACATCCTCACCGAACTTCGCAGTGATCTCTTCGAGCGATGCCTCGGTGTCCTCGACGACGTCGTGCAGGATCGCGGCGCAGATTGCCTCCCAGTCGAGATGCATGTCCGCCAGCTCCTGGGCGACCGCGACCGGATGAGTGATATAGGGTTCGCCCGTCTTCCGCGTCTGGCCCTTGTGGGCACGGGCACCGAATTCGTAGGCTTCGAGAACCCGGGCGACCTTGTCGTCAGGCAGGTAGGACTCGAGCGTGTCGACCAGCTTGCGCACGCCGTGATCCCGGCGTGTAACACCCGGTAGCCGTGACAGGATGGTGGCCGCGTAGTCCATGCCCCAATCTTAACGGGGCCGCGGCATTTGTGGTGATTTAATCGCCGATCGAAATGCCGCGCGGGTGCAGCGCGTCTTCGTCGACTTCGGCCTGCAGCAGTTGTTCGGTAGGCGGTTGCTCGATCTCGTCGAGGATCGCAGGCGTCACGAGACCGTCGGCAATCTCACGCAGGGCCAGTACGGTCGGCTTGTCGTTCTCCAGTTCGACCATGGCTTCGGAACCATGAGCGATGCGGCGCGCGCGCTTTGCGGCGACCAGCACCATCTCGAAAATGTTTTCGATGTTCTCGAGGCAGTCTTCTACGGTAATACGAGCCATTAGCTTCTTCCTGGGGACAGTGACCTTGATACGGCACGTACCAGTGTGCCGGGGGAGAGAAGCTTACGGGCTCCGGCCGCTGGCGCCAGAGCATATAACCAAATGTTATTAAGCGCCCGTAATGGCCCGGATGCGCTGGCGCAGGGCGGGGTTCGCGGTCGAGGATGCCTCACCCTCGCCGGCCAGTACGGCCTCGAGATCGGCCACGGCCCGGTCGAGCTCGTCGTTGATGATGACGTAGTCGAATTCATCCCAGTGGGACATGTCGGACAGCGCATCGCGCAGGCGTCGCTCGATGACCTCCGGACTGTCTGTACGCCGGTCCCGGAGTCTGCGTTCGAGTTCCTCGACCGACGGCGGCAGGATGAAAATCGACACGCTTTCCGGCATCGATTCGTGGACCTGGCGGGCCCCCTGCCAGTAGATTTCCAGAATGACGTTGCGATTGTCGGCGAGGTGTTTCTCGACCTGGCTGCGGCTCGTCGCGTAGTAGTGATCGAAGACCTCCGCGTACTCGAGCAATTCGCCCTGGTCACGCAGCCGCATGAATTCCGGTTCGTCGACAAACAGGTAGTCGACCCCGTTCGCCTCGTTGCGGCGAGGCTTGCGTGTCGTGTAGGAAATCGAAAAACGCAGCTCGGGATGTTTCGTCACGACCGCGTGTACGAGGGTCGTTTTCCCAGCGCCCGACGGCGCCGCAAACACGAACAATTTGCCGGAAGACTGCTTTCCCATTATTCGACGTTCTGGATCTGTTCGCGCATCTGCTCGATGAGGACTTTGAGATCGACCGCCGCTGTCGTCGTCTCGGTGTCAGCGGACTTCGAGGCGAGCGTGTTGGCTTCCCGGTTGAGTTCCTGCATCAGGAAATCGAGACGTCGGCCGACGGGCTTGTCCGTATCGAGTGCGTTGCTGATTTCCACGAGGTGGCTCTCGAGGCGGTCGAGCTCCTCGTCGACGTCGAGCTTGGTGGCGAGCAGTGCGAGCTCCACCTCGAGTCGCGCCGGGTCCGCTTCGACGTCGAGTGCAGCGATCCGATCCTGTTGCTTGGCGCGCGCTGCCTCGAGGACCTCGGGCATCCGCTTGCGTACGCTCGTTGCGATCGTTGCGATTTCGGCACAGCGCGTCGCGAGCATCTCGGTGATGCGCTCACCCTCGCTGGCGCGCATTGCGCATATGGCTTCGAGCGCCTTGTCCAGCAACTTCGCGGATTCCTCGAACAGCGGCTCGACGTCGACCTCGGCCTGCTGCACGACGCCTGGCCAGCGCAGAATTTCGATCGGGTTTACAGCAGCGACGTTCGGCAGTTTCGCCGTGAGGTCGGAAATGCGGTGCCCGATGAGTTCGACGAGTTCGGTATCGACGTGCAGCTCGTTGTCCTGGTCAAAGGCCCGTCGAAAGAATAGTGAGCACTCGATCTTGCCACGTCCGAGCAAGGCGCTTGCACGTTGCCGGAATACCTGTTCCCTGGGACGGAGGTCGTCGGGAAGTTTGAATTGGATATCGAGGTAGCGATGGTTGACCGCACGAATCTCCCACGTCAGCGTGCCGATATCCGTTTCCGCCGACTCTCGCGCGAAGCCTGTCATACTGTGTAACATAGGCCCGACATTCTAAGCTGCAGTCGCGGCGGATAGCCACCAGAGCTTTTATGCAAATCGAATATGCCAAGGTCTCCGCGCTCGGGGATCGTGAGGATAACCAGGATCGTGCTGCTGTCGTCGTGTCCGAGGACTCGGCGCTGATGCTCGTGTTCGACGGGATGGGAGGGCACTCCGACGGCGCCAAGGCGGCCGAAACCGGACTGAAGGTCGTGCAGGATATGTTCACGTCGTCGAAGCAACCGGTATTCGACCCGCAGGGCTTCCTGTACATGGCCCTGTCGAGGGCTCACGATGCGGTCGTCGCGCTGGGTAAGGATCTCGACGTCGATTTCCGCCCGCGGGCAACCTGCGCCGTCTGCCTCGTTCAGGAAGGGCGCGCTTTCTGGGCGCACATCGGCGACAGCCGTATCTACCAGGTGCGGAAGGAGAAGGTGCTGACCCGCTCGCGCGACCACAGCCACGTCGAGGTGCTGATCCAGGAGGGCGCCATTTCCGAAGAGGAAGCCCAGGATCACCCGATGAGGAATTTCGTCGAGTGCTGCATCGGTGGCGACGCGCCGGTTCCCGACATGACCATCACCGCTGGCAAAGAGCTCGAGGCGGGCGATGTGCTGCTCGCGTGTTCCGACGGGCTGTGGTCCGGCATGACAGACGACGACATCGCTACGATCGGCAAGCCCGGCAAGGACAACCTGGTCGACAACCTGAAGACGCTGAGCATGAAGGCACTGAGCGTCAACTCCCCCTATAGCGACAACACGACCGGGACAGCGCTGCGCTGGACCGGCTGACCGCCGAGCAGGTAACAGGAGAGCAAGCATGCGCCCGAGCGGCCGACAAGCAGCAGAGATGCGCGAGTTGCGCTTCAAAACCGATTACACCATGCATGCCGAGGGCAGCGTGCTCGTCGAATTCGGGCAAACGCGCGTCCTGTGCACGGCAAGCGTCGAAGAGCGCGTGCCACCCTGGTTGCGCAATTCCGGCAAGGGTTGGGTAACCGGCGAGTACGGCATGCTGCCGCGAGCGACGCACACGCGTTCCGGGCGCGAAGCGGCGCGCGGCAAACAGGGCGGGCGTACCCAGGAGATCCAGCGCTTGATCGGCCGCTCGCTGCGGGCCGTCACCAACCTCGAGGCGCTCGGCGAACGCTGCGTTACAGTCGACTGTGACGTCATCCAGGCGGACGGTGGCACCCGTACCGCGTCAATCAGCGGCGGTTACGTCGCGCTCGCGCTCGCCATGAAGCGCATGACCAAGGCCGGCGTACTCCGCAAGAATCCCCTGCATGGGCAGGTCGCGGCCGTCTCCGTCGGCATCTACCGTGGCGAACCGGTCCTCGATCTCGACTATGACGAGGACTCCGACGCCGAAACGGACATGAACATCGTCATGAACGATGCGGGTCGCTTCATCGAGGTACAGGGGACGGCCGAGGGCCACGCCTTCACCGACGAGGAATTCAACGCCATGCTCGATCTCGCGCGGCAGGGGATAGCGACGATTATCGACGCACAGAACGAGGCGATCGAAGCCGCATCGTCGTGAGCGCACGGCCCGAGAAAATCGTCATGGCGACGAGCAACCCGGGCAAGATCCGCGAAATTGCGCGGATGCTGGAGGGGCTCGGCATCGAGGTCATTGCCCAGTCGGACTTCGGTGTCAGCGATGCCGACGAGACCGGCACGACCTTTGCCGAGAACTCCCTGATCAAGGCGCAACACGCGGCCGACGCAACCGGGCTCCCGGCCATCGCTGACGATTCCGGACTTGCCGTCGATGCGCTCGGCGGCGCGCCGGGCGTGTATTCGGCACGTTATGCGGGCGACGCCGGGGACCAGGCCAATAACGAGAAGCTCCTCGCGGCACTGGCCAACGTCGAGGACCGGGGAGCTGCGTTTCATTGCGTCGCCACCTACGTCGCACCCGGCGAGGCGCCACTGGTGGCGCACGGCGAATGGCGCGGCGAGATCCTGCGCGAGCAGCGGGGCGCCGGCGGCTTTGGTTACGATCCGCTGTTCTTCATTCCCGAGTGCGGTTGCAGCTCGGCCGAACTCGAACCCGCAGAGAAGAACGCGCGCAGTCACCGCGGCCAGGCCCTCAGGAAACTCGTCAGGCTGATCGAGCAAAAATACGCGTGAAGCAACCACCTCTCTCGCTGTACGTGCATCTGCCCTGGTGCGTCCGCAAGTGCCCCTATTGCGACTTCAATTCACACTCCGCCAACGGCGATGCACCGACCGGTCGCTACCTCGACGCCCTGCTCCTCGATCTCGAACGTGAAGCGATGCGGGCCGCGGGTCGAGATATCGGAACCGTGTTCCTCGGTGGTGGCACGCCGAGCCTGTTCTCGCCGGCGGAAATCGGGCGCCTGCTCGCGGGCATCGATACCCGGCTGGCGCTGGTGCCGGGCGCCGAGGTCACGATGGAGGCCAACCCGGGGACCGTCGAATGCGGCTCGCCGGCCGGCTATCGCACGGCAGGCGTCAACCGCGTGTCCATCGGCGCGCAGAGCTTCAACGATGTCTCGCTGCAGCGGCTGGGGCGGATTCACTCGAGTGACGACATCCGCCGCTCGGTGGACGCGTTTGTCGCAGCCGGCTTCGACAATTTCAATCTCGACCTGATGCACGGGTTGCCGGGCCAGACCGAAGAGATGGCGGTTGCCGATATTCGCGCCGCGATCGACCTCGGTGCGCCGCACTTGTCCTGGTACCAGCTGACGCTCGAGCCCAACACCGTGTTCCATGCCCGCCCGCCGGTTGGCTTGCCCGACGAAGAGACCAGCTGCGCAATCCAGGACGCCGGTGCGGCGGTGCTCCAGGAGGCCGGCTTCACCCAGTACGAGGTCTCCGCCTGGGCGCGCGGTGACCGGCGCTGCCGTCACAACCTGAATTACTGGCAGTTCGGGGACTACCTGGCCATCGGCGCCGGGGCGCACGGCAAGGTGACCGATGGCGAGACGGTCCTGCGCTACCGCAAGGCAGCCAACCCGCTGCAGTACATGCAGATGATGGAATCGGGCGAGCATGGGGGGTCCGCCGAGGTGCTGGCCGAGGCTGACCTGGTCTTCGAGTTCATGCTCAATGCCCTGCGACTGGTCGACGGGTTCCCCGAAACGCTGTTCGAAGGGCGCACGGGTCTCGCCACCGACAGGCTGGTTGATGCCGCCGCCGCGGCGCTGCAATCCGGGCTGCTCGAGCGGCTTGCCGGGGGCGTCTGGCGGCCGACGGCGCTCGGGATGCGCTTCCTGAACGACCTCCAGGCGGAGTTTTTGCCGTCCGCCTGAAAATTTCAATTATGCACAAGACCACGGGTGACACTGTATTTTCAGTGTCTGAGGCACTTCATTTCACTTTCAGTGTCGCGAACAGCTTGTAACATATTGATTTATAAGTAATAATGAAAATGGACACAAAATAGTCATATTGACGGGCGTGCTTGAAAATCCGCACCTTACGGCACTCGTTCAATTTTCGTCCACAAACTTATCCACAGGTTCTGTGGATAAAAAGCGGGGGCTTGCGGAGGCTGCCTCTTCCCTATATCCTACGCGCCCTTTTCGCAAAGTAGCGCGCTCCGGAGAGCAACATGAAAGCCGACATTCACCCCAATTACGAAGCCATCAAGGTCACTTGTAGTTGCGGTAACGAGTTCGAAACGCGTTCAACGCTCGGTGAGGATCTCCTGATCGAAGTGTGCTCTTCTTGCCACCCGTTCTACACCGGCAAGCAGAAGATCGTCGATACCGGCGGCCGCGTCGACAAGTTCCGCAAGAAGTACGGCATCAGCTGAGCCCTTGCCGGGGTTGGCCGGCATCCGCCAGCCCCTGATTTCAAACAAAAATCTACGTATTTTCACGACTCCCGGGGTCGTGGGTCTTTGCTATGCTCGGCTGGTTAACGAAACGGTATAGCGAGGATTGACATGAGCCAGGATGCCTATCGCCTGATCAGCCCAGACGGCAAAGAAACAGAGCTTCAGATCCACACCGGTACGGTCGGTCCGGACCTCATAGACATTTCGTCCCTGTACAGGGAACAGGGCGTTTTTACTTTTGATCCGGGTTTCGTCGCGACCGGCAGCTGCAAGTCCGATATCACGTTTATTGACGGTGAAGAGGGCATTCTCATGTACCGGGGCTACCCGGTCGAGCAGCTGGCCAAGCACTCGAATTTCCTCGAGGTCTGCTACCTGCTGTTGCACGGTGACCTGCCGACCCAGAGCGAACTGGAAGAGTTCGATCACACGATCCGCACGCACACCATGCTCAACGAGGGCATGCTGAATTTCTTCAAGGGCTTCCGTTACGACGCCCACCCCATGGCCATGCTGTCCGCGGTCGTGGGTTCGATGTCGGCCTACTACCATGCCGAAATGGATGCTTCGAATCCGAAGCACCGGGATATTTTCGCGCATCGTATCGTGGCCAAGCTGCCGACGATCGCGGCTGCCGCCTACAAGCTGAGCATCGGTCAGCCGTTCATGTATCCGCGGAACGACCTGAACTACACCGAGAACTTCCTGCAGATGATGTTCTCCGTGCCGGCGGAACCCTACGAGATCGATCCGATCCAGGCCGAGGCCCTCGACCTGCTGTTCATTCTCCATGCCGACCATGAGCAGAACTGCTCGACGTCGACGGTACGCATGGCGGGCAGTTCGGGCGCCAATCCGTATTCGGCGATCGCCGCCGGTATCTCGGCCCTGTGGGGGCCGGCGCACGGCGGCGCCAACGAGGCCGTCCTCAAGATGCTCGACCAGATCGGTGATGTCAGCCAGATCGACAAGTTCATCGCCAAGGCCAAGGACAAGGACGATCCGTTCCGGCTCATGGGCTTCGGTCACCGCGTCTACAAGAACTTCGACCCGCGCGCCACGATCATCCGTGAAATGGCGCACAAGGTGCTCGACGCCCTGCCGAACAACAACGAGACGCCGATGTTCGAGCTGGCTCGCAAGCTCGAAGAAGTCGCCCTCAGCGACGACTACTTCAAGGAGAAGAACCTGTATCCGAACGTCGACTTCTACTCCGGCATCATCTACAAGGCGCTCGGCATCCCGACGTCGATGTTCACGGTCATGTTCGCGCTCGGTCGCTCGGTCGGCTGGGTCTCGCACTGGCGCGAGATGATTTCCGACCCGAAAGGCAAGATCGCACGTCCGCGCCAGCTGTACATCGGTGCACCGCAGCGCGACTACAAGCCGATCGAAAAACGGTAAACATTAAACTGACATCGCGACAGAAGGGGGACACAGTGCACTGTGTCCCCTTTTTGCTTCAATAGGGTGTCCGGTACCTAGTTGTGCTCGAGCAGCGCCTGCACGCCATCGGCATCGGCGCGCTTCATCGGCTTGCCATCGATCGGGCTCATCGGCGCCTGCCGGATACCGTCGACGGGGAATACGGTCGCCTGGATCGCATTGCTGCCGTGGTTGAATTCGAATCCCGCGTAGGTCTCGACCTGGTTGCGACGGCTCTTGAGGCGGCGCTCGTAAGGCCGGTAGCTGACACCAATCTGCTCCAGCTCCAGGGCGACGAGCTCCGGGCTGTCGGCGAAGACGTGCAGGTTGACGACCGAGTTCTCGTCGGCAGTCCCGGATAGCACTGGCCCGACAAGTCGCGGCGTGAAGTCCGACAGCAGCTCCATCGCAGACAATGCGGCGACGCGCATCAGACGCAAGTGATCTTCGTGTGCGTCGCCACCGAAGATCTGCAGGTGCTCGGCGACGGCCGCCTCGATCTCTGCATTGCCCGGCAACGAGCCCCGAGCGGATATGCCGAGACGCTCGGCGGCCTTCTGCTTGGCGACACGGTAATCACGCACCCCGTGGTTGACGATGATCCGCGCCGCCTCCTGGGCCACGACCTGTCGTGCACGCTCGGTGCCGCTGTTGCGTCGGCGTGGCATGGTCAGAACAGGGGCTCTGCGTCTTCCGCCGGTTCCTCTTCCGGCTCGGGATCGATGCCGGAGGCGTCATTGAAGATGTCGGGCAACT
>Ga0209536_100010523_pt1 | contig 13637 bp, 13 predicted proteins | sample DeeMarSeWOR28_12_FD_187461 | JGI IMG/M metagenome (GOLD analysis project Ga0209536, IMG submission 187461) | Marine sediment microbial communities from White Oak River estuary, North Carolina - WOR-2-8_12 (SPAdes) (version 2) | ecosystem: Environmental > Aquatic > Marine > Intertidal zone >...
CAGAATGGCTGATAACAATTCCTGAAACCAGCTTGCTCGACAAAGGAAATTGAAATTCAAGGTCTACAAAATCCCGTTCAAAAAGTTTCATATAATTTTCCCTCAGGAAAAGTGTATACATCATATTCCACCAGTAAGGAATCGGATTTTTGGTATTGATTTGCGAAATATAACGACCACCGGTAATCTTCAAAAATCCATCGTGTTGATGGCGCTTGAATCCATATCTGGCAAATCCAAGAGCATTCCATTGTTTTGATGAAAATCCATACCTGACATTTGTCCCTACAAGAATTGTTTTCTCATCATCCAGCTTTAACCGATAATCAAGGTTTGCATGGATATTCAGGCCTTCCACCGTATTATAACTCAATTTATTCCATAATGGATGCCAAATCAAGGTACTTTTTTCAGACAACCGGTAGTTGTTTCCCACAATCGTATGTTCTATCCTGAATTTCTTATTCCGTTCGTGGCGGACAGAATCTTTGGCTTCCTGTTTCTTACGCTCCACGATCAGACTGTCTTTGGCCTTATAGTTTTCTACTTCCAGTTCAGTCAAGGGAATTGGCCGAACGTTCACCCAGTACAAAGAATCTTTCTGGTAGGCCATCGAATCGATTTCCACACTTTCATCCAACACCACATCCTGTTGCGCTCCTCCCGTTCTATTTGCTTCTTTTTCATAGGCCCTGATTTGCCTGCGCATCTCTTTTTTCGACATATCCTGTTGAACAATCGGTAATTTGAGTGTATCCCTTCTATCATCAACCTTATCTTCACTTTTAACCTGATATTGGCTATCCGCCTCAAAACCATTAATGAATTCCTCGTATAATGTCACTTCGTATTGATTATTGACTGCAGCATAGTTGAACTCGAAAGTAAATCCCATGAAAGATCCACTGGCGTCAAACTTAAGCGTTACGGGCATCCATACCTGTGGGAGAACCGGCCTGTAGATTTGATCAATTTTTACTTTAAACCCCTGCAGATAGGTTTCAAAATTAAGGCTATGGATCGCCCACAAATCTTCCAGGATATACAGGTATCCTTCAAATACCTGATCTCCTTTTATCCGAGGTTTAACATATATCTTGAAGACGGTATATCCATCGTCATCAAATGCTCCTTCATACCTGAAACGGTAGTGAGCAAATGCATTGGGAGCCAGGGGGGACATGGCCTCAACCACCCTCGGTTCATAAAAGCTGGTTTTAACAAAAGGCATCGGGGAAGGGGATTCATCCTCAATGTTCGTATTTATCGAAAGGACTTTTTCGGTATAAATGTTGGGATACTGATAGTGGAGTTCGCTGATGGATTCGACCGTGAATACACGCGTAGAGTCTATGCCCTCCTTTTCAAGTCTCTTCCGAAACAAAAATGGAACTTTAACTACTCTCCCAGATCCCTTTACGTATACCCTTGTGGAATATTCCTGAAGCTGGTATAGGTGATATTTACTTTTAGCAATTACTTTCCTCATTATAGCGTATGCAGGGTCTTCACCCGACATGTATGTGAGATCAGGCAATACATAAGATTGTTCCTCCAACTGTATGTCAATTATAATATCTTCCTCACCTACGGTTATTTCCCGGGAAGCCGTTTTATACCCGAGATACTGGAAAATAAGGGTGTATTCTCCAGGATCTATATTGAATTCATATCTTCCCTCAAGGTTTGTGGTAGTACCAAATCCGGTTTCTTTAATATATATGGTGGCAAAGGGTAAGGCATTACCTGTACCGCCAGTTACGAATCCTGAGATCTGGGCAGCGCTCAAAGTGGCTGGCAAGAGACATGATGATACCAACAAGATCAATATATATTTACCAGAAAGCTTCAAATTGCGTAAATAAAAGTAAAAGGTCAGTTCCTTACTATTCCGTAATAAATTATCTATGTTGTATAGTGTAAAAGACAAAGGTGTTGAAAAATGTTCTATAAAGTTACTTGTCTGACCGGTCTTTTCATCTGCATCTGGTTTTATTCATCCGCTCAGGATTCAACCATGACCAGGATCAAACGGTCTACCCTGTCAAAGGAACATTATGAAAAAGGGGTGTCATTTTTCAATCAGAATGCGTATGAATCAGCCATAGTGGAATTTCAGAAAAGTACCACCCTGGACCCTTTTAATCACCTGGCCTATTATTTCAATGGACTTTCTTTCGAAAGGCTGGATGATCTTCAAAAGGCTTTGTACAATTATAACTTATCTCTGGCCGCCAAGGAGGATTTCAACGAAGCGCTTTTCAGCAGGGCAATGGTTTATTATAAATTAACAAAGTTCGAAATGGCCATCAATGATCTCGAGATACTATTAACGTTACCACCAGGAGAAACACAATCGATATATTTCAGGGGAATACATTACGGGGCCGGGGATGAAAATACTGGATTCGATCAAATAATTTCCATGAATAAAAAAGATGCCGATACCTACAATTACCTGGGACTTTGTTATTACCATCTGGGAAGGTATAATGAATCATCTGAATATTTTATAAAAGCCATTGAACAGAATCCTGAAGATGATAATATACATGTTAATGCCGGATTAAACTATATGGCCCATGGAAAGATGGATTCCGCCAGGATTCAGTTTATGAGATCTCTGGAAATCAATCCGCACAACGATATTGCGGCTTTTAATCTTTCCCTCCTGCAACCAGATTCAACAGCAAACCAGATAAATCAACTGGATAAACTGATTGAAAACAATCAGGATTTTCCAATGGCCTATGCTCAACGGGCCTACCAGCAATATCTGGCGGGAAATTATCCAGAGGCCATTGATGATTATAGCAAAGCCATCGAACTTGATCCGGGAAATCCGGAATATTACCTGGAAAGGGGAATGATCTTTGAGAAAATTGAAGCGCTTGATAAGGCTGTTAGCGATTTCGAAGCAGCGCTTCGGTACGATGATGCCAACTTCCAGATATGGTACAACCTGGCCAATGCTCATTTCCTGATGGAAAATTATCTCTCCAGCGTTGAAGCCTATTCTCGGGCCATTGATCTTGAATCTGGCAAACCAGAATTGTACTATAACCGTGCGATTGCCCATTTCTACATTAAGGAAATGGATAAGGCTTGCGAGGATATGAATAAAGCAAAGGTGCTCGGCATGACCAGTACCAATCGGTTCCTGTCGAAATACTGTCAGTAGAACAGTATTTAATAGTTGGAAATTTCTTTTTTGATCAACTTAAGACCTGAAGCAGGTTCTGGTGTATATCCGATTTCATAACAAAAATACACGACAGATCCTTCCGGACTTTTTGAGTAATTGGTTATGTATCTGAAATTGAATCCGGAGGAAGCAAGCAATGAAACCGGCACATTTTTATACCCTTTTTCACATAGTCTTAGTAAAATCTTTCTGTTTTTCCTCAAGATGTAATTTACCCTCCTCAAGTAATGAGATTCATAACTTTTTAGCCTGAAGTGGAAGTGATTGCGGCAACTGTCAGAACAAAATCTTTTGTCCACTCTTCCAATCAATGGCTCATTGCAAACCATACAGTTTTTTGTCATAGCTGGTGAATTTATCAGGTTGAACAATAGATTTATAATTTAATAATTTTAGTTTCATAAATGAAATCATTCACGATACAGTTATTATATAATTTTTATTGTCATGCTAGAAATCGAAACAAGGGATATTTCCTTTTCAACCAAGGGCCATACGCACCTTGTAGACATTACCGGGAAAGTACAGGAAGTTTTATCACAAAGTGGATTTGTGGAAGGGAACATAACACTCTTTGCGATCGGTTCCACCACCGGATTGAGTACCGTAGAATTTGAACCTGGACTGGTGCATCATGATGTTGCAGAGATGTATCAGAAAATAGCACCATATGGTGTCAGTTATGAACACAACCAGACCTGGGGAGACGATAATGGTGCTGCTCATCTCAGGTCCACGCTTACAGGTAGTTCCCTGGTAGTCCCCTTCCTACAACGGAAACTTATACTTGGCACATGGCAGCAACTCATTTTCCTTGATTTTGACACAAGACCCAGATCCCGCAGAGTAGTCGTTCAGATCACTGGGAAAAAATAGTCTGAATTTGAAATCCAAAATTCAGCTTCTACTTCAATTCATGCGACCCAAACATTGCATGATTTATCTTCAGAGAATTATTAATATCTGTGGAGTATATGAAGAAGAGCAGCCTGAATATTATAAATAAATGACTAGGTTTGTACAAACCTAATAATCGGTTTGCATAAAGAATTATATTATGAAAATATCCTTTTCCTTGTTATTCGTGCTTTTTGTAGTCTCAATATCCTGCAGCCAGAAGGGGGAAAACAATAATGCGTATTATGAAGCCGAAAAGGTTTTTGAAGAGGCCTTGCAGATCCATGATGAAGTGATGCCTTTAATGGGAGATATAATTAAACTACAAAGCAACCTGAGGGCAAAAAAAGAAAATATAACCGATGAAAATACCCTTCAGAAGATTAATGAAACGATGCAAAATCTTGAAAATGCGCACAATGCCATGATGGTTTGGATGAGAAATGTCACGCAAGTTCCGGATAATATTGAAGGTATGCCTGAAGCTTCTGATCTCCCTACACCTGAAGAAATGTTGAAAATCCAGGAAAAGTCTCTCCAAAATATTGAAGAAGTAAAAGCCGCCATAATAGAAAGCATGGAGCGCGCTAATTCCCTACTGTCAACACTGTGAATCTCTCATTAATTAACATGTAGCATAGTAATAATATTGTAACACCAATACTTCACACATCCTTTTCGAACCCCTTCCCTTTTATACAATAGCTGTTTACCTGCTGGTTTCAGTGTTTAATACCACAACACATGAATGCAGGAATTTTCTCAAAAAATATTTCAATAAAAAATTGCAAAAACAAATCTATTTTGATGGATATCCGTATAGATATTTGGAAACTAAAATACAATTTTTAGTTTCCGCCCAATATACATACTAACCTATAATTTAATTGAACATGAAAGCAGCGTTGAAAAACTGGTGGATATTAACAATAAAAGGATTGATTACATTCTTATTTGGACTGATGGCCATTTCCGCACCCGTTTCTGGCACAACGATACTAATCCAGATGTTTGGATTTTTATTGATCTTGAGTGGATTGCTATTGTCCTATTTATCTTTCAGGATAAAAGACAGAGACAGCAGTTGGAGACTCACCGAAGGATTTATAGATCTGATTTTCGGATTGATACTTATTTCTTTATCTGAATTAACACCTGCCATATTCCTATCCCTTGTCGCGATATGGATATCGTTTATGGGTATCCTGCAAATTTCCAACGGATACCGGCTCCGTGGACTACTGAATCATTATTGGTTACTCATATTTAACGGAGTATTGGCAATAGCTTTTGCAACCATGGTATTCACACAACCCTATCATCGTGTCCTGACAATGGTAGTGTTGATTGGATTGCAGGCAAGTGTTTTCGGCAGTTTTCTAATGATCATCAGCATGTATGTCAGAAGAATATTCAACGACATCAATATTGAGATACCCCATAAAGAAGGTGAAGAAGCCAACCAGGAATTGTCATATTATTAATCCGGATATATTCGGATAGGCTTATATTAAGTCAGAGTAAAAATTGAAAGGGTGCAAACATTATGCACCCTATTTTTACACATCCATTATAGAATTTATTATTTATGCTTTGAGGGTTCTGTATGTTAATACCGGAATTTTTGAATAGTTAACCACATCCTCTGCAATACTCCCTTCGAGCAGTCTTGAAAATCCGGTTCTTCCTTCAGTAGCCATCACGATCATATTCATCCCAAAGTTTTCAGCAAAACAGATTATCCCATCCTCTTCTTCTTCATGATTATATATATGCAGTTCATAATCCTTAAACTTATTTTCTTCAGCAAATGATTTTAAGATGCCAATATTTTTATCATCGTTCATAAAATTAGATGGCGTATTCACTTTTACCAAATGGATTTTTGCCTTAAAGGTTCGACCGAACTCTTTAACGAGGTCAACTAGGTTATCATGATTGTATTTAAAATCAGATGCATAGGCTATATTCTTTATATCTTTTAAATTTATCTTGTTCTGTATAGTAATTACAGGACATTTAGCTTTTCGGACAACCCTGTCAGCCGTTGATCCTACTATCGCTTCCTCCCAGTTATTCACACCCGAAGTTCCCATGACTATCAGGTTTACTTTTCCTTTCTCAGTTTCCTCTACAATGCTTTTATAGGGAGATCCGACTTTTATCCGGTCAATAATTTTTATATCCTGAAAATCCGGACTGGATAAAACATCTTCAAATCTTTCCTTTGTTTTTTCAAGTAGCTTCACAAAAAAAAGATCGTCGATATGCTGGCCTCCGGAAAATTCCCCACTGGTGTTTATACTATCCATCCCAGAATACCGGTCTCCTTCAGGCACATCCAAGACATGGAGCAATTTAATTTCACCATCAATTTTTTTTGCGATTTGATATGCAAATTCCAGTGCATTTTCGGATTGCTCTGTAAAATCTGTGGGAACTAATATTCTTTTCATAGGTATATTTTTTAAAAAATTACAAGGTATGATTAAATCTGTATATCATTTAACTAATGTTATATACCGATTTTTTGATGTTCTAGTTGTATTAAAATGTACGAATTCGTTTTGATTCAGAAAAACTGTGGATAAGATGTTGGTAAATAGCAATCAACCCAAATGAAAATGTGAATATCCTGTGGGTTAACCCGTGTAAAAGTTGTGGAATTCTTTAGTTAAATTTTTTTGGCAGATATACAGCATGGCTATATCTTAGCAACATCAAATCGATCTTTGAATGGTTGACTAAAGGCAAGTAGCTAATAAAAATTCAGGGCTTACGGGTTCTGGGTACAAAAAGGTTACAAGTCAAAAGGTTATTCAGCGACAAGTTGATTTACAGATCTCATGAACATGCCGGTCTTCGGATCACATGGTTATGCAAGTCCTCGAATCACTTGGTCATGTTGATCTCCTGATCATTTGATCAAACTGGTTTTCGAATCAGCTGGTCATTTTGATCACAGGATTATTCGATCATGCCGGTCCCCGGATCACATGGTCGCAGTGATCTTAGGATCACATGATGATACTGATCTCCGGATCACTTGGTCAAACTGGTTTTAGGATCAGTTGATAAGTTGGTTATCAGATCAGTCAATCAAGCTGGTGGCTGATCACTTGATCATTGTGATCTTCGGATCACATGAATGAGTGAAATGTCAGATTACTTGATGATCATATTTGTCTTCGGATGAGTTGATCACGATGATCTCCAGATCGATTGTATTTGCTGGTTTACGGACCACCCATACAAACGGGTTTTGGACCACTTGAATGCTGAATGTAGTAATTCAGACAGATTCCCCGGAAACTGTCAGGATACTTAACCCTCCAAAGTACATTTGGCATATTGTTTTGACTACGGTTGGTACAATATGAAGGCGGGAAGCCATCAAGTCAAATTGATGAACTTCTCGCTTTTTTTTTGCCCAATTTCTAGTGACATCCTGCTTCTGGATTACGACCATAAACAATTCACCGGATGTTGATAAAATGGTGGATAAGTTGTTGATTTCTTTTTCCATTTTTTTTTTGCATAGATAATAATTGATAATACCTTTATCACATCAAGTTGATCTTTGAAAGGTTGCCAGGAGTTAAGTTGTAACAAAAAGTTATCGTCTACGGATGGTAGCAACAAAACGCAGCTTAGCAAACGGAAAGCGAAAGCGAAAGAGTTCTTCGGAACCACTTAGCGGACGTTGGAAGTTAAGGGATCAGGTCTTCGGATCAGGTCTTAAGATTTTAGCCTGGAAAAGTAGATTTGGCACGGTGTAGTGACTACGGTTGCTGCAACGTGAAAGCGGGAAATATTCAAGTAAAATTGATTGTTTCTCGCTTTTTTTTTGGCTTTCTGCAAAAGCCTAACTTAAAAGTTCATCGTAATGACACTCTTGAATAGCCTCCTTCACATTGCCTACTCCTGCCTTGCCCTGTAAGCGTGGTACGGTATAGGCTTCTAATTCCTTATCTTCATAAGGCCTGATTAGCTCCTGGATTTTTTTCTGATCCAGGGGATCATTAATTTCAATAAGCCATTCCCGTTCAAAACCCTTGGGGATGATCACCGGCATCCTTGGCCCTTCGCTTCCCTTGGGATTGTTATGGATATGTTCCATCATGACATTGGCCTGTGTAGTGACAATGCTGAATGTATGACGTACCATACCTTCCTCCTGGTAGTTCCAGGTTTCCCACAACCCCGCCAGCAACATGGGCTCATCGTTTGCCATCTTGATATAATGGGGGTAGGACTTGTCCTTCTGCCAATGGTATTCAAAAAATCCATCGATAAGCACGAGGCACCTTTTATTTTTGGCGGCGTTCCTGAAAGAAGGTTTATTGAACATATCCTCTCCCCTTGCATTGAGGGTTTTTTTATTAAGCGTTACCGCTTGTTTCGGATCTTTGACCCAAAAAGGAATAAGGCCCCAAGTAAAGGCCTGCAGATGATCGGGACTGGAATTGGTAATAACTGGCACATCCGGATGATTAAACCCATTAGTAAAATACACCGGACCGGTTCGGGCATATAGTTCATCATATTCCCTGATCAGGTTCTTTTCATCAATAATTCCCTGAAGACGGCGGGCATATTCAAGTCGTTTTTTGGTAAGATAATTTACATTATAGCACATAGATTTTACTTTGACCTCGATGAAGTTTTAACAGATCGTGCTATGGATGGGTCCATAGATTTAATGTGCAGATCCCTTTGCGGGAATGGAATGACTACTCCAGCATCTTTCAAAGCATTGTTTACATCCACGTGAAGATCACTTAAAATAAATAACCAATCTCCACTTTCAGTATAACATCGAAGTTCAAATCCCAGTGCCGAATCACCAAATTCTCTGAAAAGAACATAGGGCTCTGGGCTTTCCAATATACCTTCTTTTTTCTTGGCAATATCCAATAGGATTTTAATAACCTGATTTGGGTCAGTCCCATAAGCCACACCAACTTTAACAATCATCCTGCGCTGTGAATCCGAGAGCGTCCAGTTTATTAATTCATTGGAAACAAGATTTCCATTCGGAACAATTACCTCTGATCCGTCAAACGTCCGGATGGTACTTGCCCTGATCCCGATTTTTTTTACGACGCCCAACAATTGTCCAACCTCAATGGTATCCCCAACCTGAAGTGGTCGTTCAAAAACCAGGATTATTCCGGATACCAGATTATTAAATATACTCTGCAATCCAAACCCAATACCCACACCAAATGCACTTATCAATAAGGTGATTTTGTCCAGTGGAAATCCTGAGGCCAGTGCGGCAATAAAAAAACCTATGGTTACTATCGTAAATTTAACCATTGAGGATATGGAAGCAGACAGATCTTTCTGTTTCTTGGATTTAAACAGGACCTGCTCTTCAAGTATAAATTGAATAAATCTTGATATCCAACTGGTAATCAATAGTATAAGTATAAATAGCAGTATGTCATTAACTGAGAAGCTAAAGTTGCCCAGTTTAAAGGGGGTTATGAGAAAGGTTTCAATGCTATCATATAAAGACCTGAAAATTTTAAAATTCTGGAATGCTTTGACGATGAAATAGACAATAAGAATGAATACCAGAATTCTCCGTATCTTTCTAATTATATCTTTATTATATTTTTTAATTATTCTGTAACTCTGGCCCCACTGGCTATTGAATATGGCAATTGTTAACCCTAGTATGATTAAATAAAATAAATACAACGACATCCCTATAAAGACGGTGGAAATTGTTCCATACAGAAGAATTGAGGTAAGTGTGTAATTCCCTATAATGTTACCTATTAGGCAAGAGAACAATATAATCAGAGATGTTTTAGCCAGTATCCTGAACGCTCCCTTCATCTTGGGCTGATCATTGAGATTATCCCATTTACTTCTTAAAATCAATAGCAAAAGGACGATTCCAAGAATTGTGATGAAAAGCATAAATGTCCGGCTGACCACTTCAATTTCAAAGCCAAATTGTGAAAAATCTGACAATGCCAGAATCAATGTTAAATAAATGACCAAGTACCTTTTATTACCCCTTATGATGTTCATCAACACTAGGGTGAAGGGTATCAGTGCGATTAAGAATATCAGATCTTCTACTATGAATGGTTTTTCAGGCAGGATAATGAAACCAAGATATAGCCCGATCAATAAAGCCGGATAAAAAGGCTGCTTGAATAGTCTCAGTATTGCATTTTCCTGATGCTTGGGATCCTCGATCTGTTCCTTCAGGATCCTGAATCTAAGCAGATAGAATAAAACCTGAATAAAAAGTATAATAAATAACGACAGGCTTACATTTAACCTGTAATATCTATAGTATTCCTTGGCCGCATCTTTTTGTGTATTCAGGGTGTTCAGGAGTTTTGTCTGAATACTTACAGTATCCTTTCTCGTGGCGTATATTTTCCATATCGGATCGCTGTCCGGTACCAACAAATTTTTACTGGCTCTATCGCGCGCCTCTTCTATTTTAGTTATCAGGTTGCCAAACTCATTATGGAGATTGTTTAATTTCAATTCAATTTCCAGCAGATTGTTTAAGTAGGTGTCGATCCTTTTATCAGTTTCCTTTAATTTCCTAATCAATTCCTGCAGGTTTTCCTTAATTGAATTCGATAGAGGGGTAGACCGCTCTGCACCAAACGTCATTTCCCATATGTTTACCAGGATTTCAATTTTTGAATTCTCTTCCTCCCGCTTCTGGATTTCAGCTTGAATATTTTCCCGGTAACCGTTGATGCGTTCATCAATCTGTTCAATTTCCGTTATGGTTTTTTCCAGAAGTATGGTACTTGATTCCACCAGAAATACTTCAGTAACCTGGTTTTTATATTTTTCCAAGTCATTTTCGAGGGTCAGAAATATGGAGTCTATTTGATCGAACTGTTCTGGTGTGAATCCGAGCGACACCTCAACCTCTGATAGAATAACTGATGTTTGATCGGAGGTTACAGATATTGAAGCCATGGGGATTGGCAACTTATCGATATAGGCAGTATCCTCTAATAAATTGTTTATGGAAACCGCCTCCTGCCCCGTTGCAATGAACGTGTAAGAAAGAAAGAAAATAATCAATAGTGTATACCTGAGAAATAGTCTCATTGGAATAATTTTTTTTGTTTATGCAATCCAGACAATTCGGTTAATGTATCAGGATTCTACTAAAGAATGCCTGAAACAAAATAAAGATAAATTAAAGATTGCTGCAATTAAATGAAAATTATTAATTATCGGACATTCAGATATCGGAATATCCTTTCACCCCTTTAAATTGTGATTGAATATATTGCATATCTTCATCCACATTTCCCGTGGCAAAAAATGGATCCAGAAACCTGGCTTCTCTTGATTTATAGTCCATCTGGCACATAACAATGGGGATATTTGCTTTCAGCGCAATCCAATAAAATCCTGTACGCCATTTGGACACTTTCCCTCTCGTACCCTCTGGTGCGATCGCCAGAATAAATGAATCCCGCTTGCTAATTTCCTCCACAACCTGGTCTACCATATTCTGATTCGCATTTCGATTCACAGGGATACCACCCATCCATCTGAAAATAAATCCAAACGGGTGCCTGAAGAGTGAATCTTTTCCCAGAAAGTTTGCCTTGAAGCCCATGGCTCCCCGGATGATCACGCCAAGAATAAAATCCCAGTTGCTGGTATGAGGGGCCACGATGATCACATATTTAGCTTCCTCTTTGGGCAATTCTCCCCTGGTCTTCCACCCTATCATACGCATGATCATCCTCCAGATATGTTTCATACAATAACTGAATTATAATGGCAAGATCTTAACGACTACTCCATCTGAATGGCTTTTTTCAATTTAACCGCTCCCTGCCTGCTGACCGGCAATTTCTGATTTTCAGTAGTTATCGCCGTATAGCCCTGGCGTTCATACACTTCCAGTTGGTTCAGGAAATTGATATTTAGTATGTATGACCGATGGATACGTACAAAAGTTTCAGCAGGAAGATGCTCTTCCATGAACTTCATGGTTTGTTGCTTTAAAAAATTCCCTTTCTGTGAGTATATTTTTATATAATCATCCTGGGCTTCGATATAATGTATTTCATTTAATTTGAGGATATGAATTTTAGATCCGCTCCTGACCGGTATTCTGTTTAGTTTTTCCTCAATTTTTTGCAGTCCTTTCAACAAGTCATCACTCTGAACATCCGTGAATCCGGTATCTTTCTGAACAGACAGGAATTTTTTGATGGCGGTATTGAATCGTTCTTTATTGTAGGGTTTTAAAAGATAATCAAGGGCATTCTTTTCGAAAGCCTGCACAGCAAATTGATCATACGCGGTAGAAAAAATGATGAAGGGAACTGGCTTTTCCAAAAGATCGAGCATTTCAATTCCCGTTAACTTCGGCATCTGAACATCCAGGAAAACCAGATCCGGTTTGTTTTTATTGATCCTGACACAACCATCAAAACCATTGTCGGCCTCATTGATCACCTCAAACTGATCATGAGCACTCAGAAAGCTCTTTACAATATCCCGTGCAGGAGTTTCATCATCTACAATAATGACCGTATATTTCTTCATCCCGAATGCGGTTGGCCAGATCAAGCACTAGAATATCCGGCAAAATCCTGAATATATGATTTCGGTTATTAAGATAAGGGAATTTTTAATACGGCCACATATTGGTTGTCAATAATTTCAACTTCCATCAGGTCGGATCTGTTGTATATTAACCTCAACCTGTCTCTCACGTTTTTCAGGCCTATTCCCTCACCGCTGGCTTCCGATTCAGAATCAAACGCATTGGTTAATTTCAACACCAGGTGATCATTTGTTGTCGTGCATTCAAGTTTTACACATACTGTTGTGATACTTTCCTGTACGCCATGTTTGATGGCATTCTCCAACAAGGGTTGAATAATAAGATGCGGTATAAGAAATGCACCATACTTCTCATCGCATTCAATAATATATTCCAATTTATCTTTGAAGCGGATCTTTTCAATCTCAAAATACAACCGGGAAAACCTTATTTCTTCACTAAGTTTAGCAAATTGGGCATTATCTTTCTTCAATGTCATCCTGAAAAACTCGGATAGTTTTACGATCATCTCCTGGGCTGTTTCGGGATCGGAAATGGTTAATGCACTTATGGAATTCAGACTGTTAAAAATAAAATGAGGGTTAATTTGTGCTTTAAGTGTGTTCAATTCCGCTTCTCTGTATTTTGCCTCAGTTTTAGCTTCATTTTCTACCCTTTCTTTAAAATTCTGATTGTAGACCATCAGGTAATAGACTAAAGCAATGATGAGGTAATATATAATCCCAAGCATGATCCTAACGGGTGTCAGCATGGTGAAAGGTTCTTCCAATTTAATTGCTCCGAACAGTATTCCGGTAATTAGTCCTGCCACAGATAGCCAAACTGCCATTATGAACATAGCCGACAGAAAATGGGCTACAATCAGATGGACCAGGTTGCCCACTTTGAAGGGATTATAATTTACAATGAACCAGATACCAAGTCAAAGCAGGAGATAAACTATATTAT
>Ga0209536_100010524_pt1 | contig 13637 bp, 11 predicted proteins | sample DeeMarSeWOR28_12_FD_187461 | JGI IMG/M metagenome (GOLD analysis project Ga0209536, IMG submission 187461) | Marine sediment microbial communities from White Oak River estuary, North Carolina - WOR-2-8_12 (SPAdes) (version 2) | ecosystem: Environmental > Aquatic > Marine > Intertidal zone >...
TAGCTTCCACCAACCGAGCCGCGACGATGGGATAGATAGCCTGGGGCGGCGCCAGCGTTACCAGGCCAGTGCCGACCCGAGTGGCGGAGCCTGCCGCTAAGTAAGCTGCGCCCGTGTAGTTAACCGACCCGGCGACCACCATCGCTTTGCCAAACGTCCCTTTATGCGCACCGGCTGGGCGCGCCGGGAGCAGGCCGGCAATCTGAGCAGGCGTAGCCATTTCCAGGGTGATGTCGGCATACAGATCAGGGGGAATGCCAATGTCGCCAACCACCAGCTTGCCGATAGCGTCGGCACCGGGCAAGAGAACATGACCCAGCTTGACAGCAGCCAGCGTGACCGTCAGGTCGGCCGGCAACGCCGCCGCGTCAAGAGCGCCATCGTCGCTATTGAGCCCCGACGGCACGTCGAGGGCGACGACAAGCAGCGGGGCAGCCTGACTCGTCCCCTCGGCCGGGGCAACCAACGGACCGTCAACCGGCTGACGGCGCTGATCGATAACGGCACGGACTGCCGCCAGCAGCCGTTTCAAGTCTCCTTCAATAGGCCGGGTGACGCCAGTTCCCAAGAGGGCATCGACAACAATGTCGGCTTGAGTCAACAGCGCATCCAATTCCTTAAAATCAGCGTCATCGGCCATCATCGTGACGGGAATGCCGCAGGCCATAGCCAAGTCCCAGTTCTTGTCACCCTCAGTCTTGCGCTTCCAAACGTACCGAGCGACCGTCGCTCCCATTTCAGTCAGATGCCGGGCTGCGACTAACCCATCACCTCCGTTATTGCCAGGCCCCACGAGCACCAGAATGTTGGTCCCCTCGGCCTCGATCCATTCGTCAATGGCCTCGGCTACGGCGCGACCGGCGTTTTCCATCATCTGATCAAAGGACAACCCACCAGCGTCGGTGGCTGTCTCAATGTGCCGCATCTCTTCGGTGGTAACGATCTTCAATATTCATCCTCCTTATCCACTTGCAGGTAACAGGGTAACCGCGGCAAACGTCAATACGCTATGCAGACCGTTCGTAGGTATCGGCGAGTCGGCTCTGCAGCCAGATTGCAAGCAATCCACCCATCATCAAGGAGACAACCCAGATAGAAGAGTAATAGACACGAATAGCATTAGATGAGGACGAGCCGATGGCGTTCAGAGGATGTTGGACGGCGTCCAGACGCGGGGCCAGGGCCAACGTGAGCCCGGCCAACACGACAAAAGCGAGTGCAGAAAAACGGTCATCGTCCACCAGGTGAGCAAGGACGATGATGAGCAGACTCACCGCCGCCACGGTGAACGTAAATCGGGTGCGCGGCTCGAACCATGCGATGAATACTCCCCAAGCTGCATAAGTCGTGATCACGCTGAAAAGGGTGTGAACCAGCCAGATGGTGACCGCCGTCCAGGTGAGGGCTCTGCCCCAGGCCAACCAACCACTCCGTCCCCCGAGTAGTGCCACCAGGTTGATTGGCAAGCTGATGGCAAAGAAAACTATCGCCGTTCGCACAAGCGCGCCGTGCAGGTAAACCAGCTTTACAACCTGCCCCAGCGTCCGCTCAGCGGGCGAAAGCCACAGGAGGGCCAACAGAACCAAGCCCAACCCAGCCAACAATGGCCACGTCCAACGACGCACCTTATTCAGAGCAATTGTCATCATCACTTCCTTGTGCCTCGATCCTCATTGGCTGCCAGTATAGATTATAGACCCTGCGTAGACAAACCAGCGGTCGTTAGGTAAGACCCTGTGTGGGCAAGTGTCGAGGCGGCCAAGAGCACCAGCATAACCCAGATGATGTCGGCCAATAACAAATGCACAAGTTGCATCCACACGGGAGCGAGCAAAACAAGATTCAGCGCGCCAGCCCCAAGTTGGACAATCAGAAGGATAACGAGTAACTGGGATGACCACGTCGCAGCAACGCTGTGGCGTGATGAGTTGCACAGCATAGCCACCAAGATCAAATAGAGCGCCACCGTCACGGCAATAATAGGATGCAGTACACGCAAGCGGATCAGAATATGTGCTGTTGGGGAAAAATCCTGTCTTAGGCCTTCGGCCAGCGAACCGGCAGGGAAGAGGGTGTCGCCCAGCGCAGTCACCGCACCACTAACGCCCAGAATCAGCATGCCCAGAAGGCCCAGCCCTAGCAGGATGACCAGCCCTCGCTGGCCTCTGAGCCGGATCGGTGCGCCACCTGAAGCCCACCAGGCAGTAAGAGTCAAACTGGCCAGAAGCAAGAAGGTGTTTATCAAGTGGGCAGCGATCGAAAAGGCTCGCGCTATCGAGTCATTGTATGCCACGAGCTCAAAAACAACCAACCCAGCTCCTATTAGCGCTTCGGTGATAATAAACAACATTGAGAAGCCGGCTGCCCAGCGCACCAGGTGTTGCTTGGGATACGCCCGGAACGCCCAAATCAAGAGCCCTACGACCAGCAGAAACGCCAGGCCACTGGTGAGTCGATGGAAGAATTCGATTAAGGTTTCAGCCTGAGGAGACCGAGGTAGGACCTGTCCGTTGCATAGCGGCCAGTGACTGCCGCAGCCAGCCCCAGAGCCAGTAGCTCGCACATAGGCCCCCCAGAGGATTACGGCCAGGTTATAGAACAGCACTCCCCAAGCGTAGCCCGCAAATCGTGTTAGTTTCATGGCAAGCCCTTGCACACAAGGTCGATAGCACGTCGCCACATATAATATCTCAACTCTCGGAAAGGTCAAGGTTGCCGGGTCTTCGTTCATCCAAGCCTGTGGATTATGTAAAGCTTTGCACAACCGAGCGTCGGCGTACAGGCAGGAAATTGGTTCACAATAATCAATTTCTGTGGTATTATTCTCAGGAGTTAATCAGACCCTCACGCGAGGAGGAAGACAGATGAAAGCGTTGCTGGAGAAACTACACATCAGAGAGGTCAATGCCGGCGCTTGTACCGGGCCTGATGGCTGGATTGAGGACCCAAAGGGCCAGGAATTGATCTCTTATAACCCGACAACTGGCAAGCGCATCGCCAGCGTCATTCAGGCCAGCGGAGATACCTACAACGCCGTTGTAGACAAGGCAACCGAAGCCTTCAAAACATGGCAAACCGTCCCCTCCCCAAAGCGCGGCCTGGTGATACGTGACCTGGCCGATGCCCTGCGCGAACTGAAAGAACCGCTTGGCGAACTGGTGACATTGGAGATGGGCAAGATCAAGGCCGAAGGAACGGGCGAAGTTCAAGAGATGATCGACATCTGCGATTTTGCGGTGGGGCTATCGCGGCAGTTATACGGTCTGAGCATGCACTCCGAACGACCAGGACATCGCATGTACGAACAGTGGCACCCACTTGGCGTCATCGGCATTGTGACCGCCTTTAACTTCCCTGTGGCTGTCTGGTCGTGGAATGCGGCCATTGCTGCAGCTTGCGGCGACACGATGATATGGAAGCCATCATCCAGCACCCCTCTCACTGCAATTGCCGTCCAACACATTACGAACCGAGTATCAAGAGACCACGGCCTGGATGGCGTGTTCAACACTGTGATCGGCACGGGGCGAGATGTCGGCGAGCGGATGATCAACGATGCGCGACTGCCTCTCATCAGCTTCACCGGGTCGGTCCGGGTGGGGCGGCACATAGCTGAAACAGTTGCACGCCGACTGGGGCGCACGATCCTGGAGTTGGGAGGCAACAACGGCATTATCGTTGCCAAAGATGCTAACCTTGATCTCGCGGTACGCGCTATCCTATTCGGGGCTGTCGGTACCGCAGGGCAGCGCTGCACAACGACGCGCCGCATCATTATACACGAGGACATCGCCGAGGAACTGACCGACCGGCTGGTCAAGGCTTACCAGCAGATATCAATTGGGGACCCATCAGCGGAGGGAATCCTGATGGGTCCGCTGGTAAACGAGCGGGCAGTCGAAGACATGATGGCAGCCCTGGAGTTGGCCGAGGCGCAGGGGGGCGAGGTTCTTACGGGCGGTAAGCGCCTGCCAAATAAGGGTGCATGTTTCGTCGAGCCAACGATAGTGAAGATGCCCGAGCAAACCCCTCTTGTCTGCGAAGAGACTTTCGCGCCGATTCTGTACTTGATGCAATATGAAACCCTAGACGAAGCTATTGCCATCCACAACGGCGTGCCGCAGGGCTTATCCAGCGCCATATTCACCACCAATCTTCTGACAGCCGAGCGTTTCCTGGCTTGCACAGGATCAGACTGTGGGATCGCCAACGTAAACATTGGAACCAGTGGCGCAGAAATCGGCGGCGCTTTCGGCGGTGAGAAGGAAACAGGAGGAGGCCGAGAGTCTGGATCGGATGCGTGGAAGGGCTATATGCGTCGCCAGACAACAACCATCAACTGGTCATCCAGTCTGCCGCTGGCCCAGGGCATACAGTTTGGCTAGGGCCCCACGGATTATCACTGCGTGTCCCTGTGAGGGGCAAGTCCCTATGAGGGAATGTGAAGAAGCTCGTGCCCGTATGGGCCAAATGCAGCTCATCAAAACCGCATGGGCATGAGCTTTGGTATATTCCCGAGATGAGGCCTACGGGCAGAGCCCGTGTGAGGGGGTACTATACTGAATCCACGATGAAACCCGCAGACTTCAAGCACGAAAGCATGTAGCTTTCACCTTGGACTCAGTTTAGGTATTTGAGGGCAACAATGGGGGCGGCTCACGAAAGCGATAGCCAACTCCCCACTCGGCAAGTAGGTAATAGGGCTCCCTCGGTCGATCTTCGATCTTACGACGCAGATAGTGGACGTAGACCTTAAGCGAGGCCAGACTTGCGCTTTCTTCCATGCCCCAGACTTCTCGAATCAGTTCTTCGTGGGACACTACACGGCCTACATTGCGCAACAAAGTAGAGAGGAGGCGAAACTCAGTAGGCGTCAGTTGGATCGGCTGACCACGCACCTCAACGTGGCGTTTGTCCAGGTTTATCAACAAGCGGCCGTCGTTATAGACCAGAGTTCCACCGGGAACATCCCGCCCATTTCTTCGCAGGAGCGTACGCATCTTCGCCAGGAGGACAGGTACCTCAAAGGGTTTGCGCAGGTAATCATCTGCTCCCAACTCTAGCGCCCTGACGACACTTCGCTCATCATGACGATGACTCATTACCAGAATGGACTGCAGGCCCAACTCGCGAAGGCGTCGACAGGTTTCAAAGCCATCCATACCGGGCATTATGATATCAAGTATGGCTAAGTCTGGGGACGCCTCAGCAGCGATTTCCAATCCTTGCACCCCACTCTGGGCAGCCCAAACTTGATAGCCCTCACTCTCAAGAAAAAGTTTCAATAATTGGAGTATGGTCGGATCATCATCTACAAGCAAGATTTTAGCTGTCATCGACTCACCCCCAAACAGGCAGGGAGAACCCAAACCGAGTCCCTTCGTCAGGCTGACTTTCGGCCCACACACAGCCGCCCTGCAACTCAATCAGCCGCTTGGTGGTATAGAGACCGAGGTGATAGGTGGACGGCATCTTATTACCATCGTCGTCCACCGGATAGAAGTGCGAGAAGATTCGTTCAAGCTGCTTGAGTGGAATGACCTCCCCATCGTCCGCGATCGAAACAATTGCTTCCGACCTGCGCGACTCCAACTCCAGCCTGATGTTTCCCCCATTTGGACAACGACTCATCGCGTTCCGCAATAAACTCAGTAGAATCAACTCCATCTTACCCGGATCAGCGGCTACGATGGGGAAATTAGCAGGGGTAGTAAAGCTAAATACATAGCGAGGCTCCTCAGGCCGGATCATGTCCAACACACGCTCGATCAAAGGAGGAATGGCCACCGGCTCAGGATAAACAGGTACTTCACCAGTATCCAGGCGCGACATCTCGAGGAGATCTTTGACAAACTCCCGAATACGCTGGCTCTGTTCCCGCATCTTTGCGAGCATCACACGCTGCTCATCCGCTTCCAACTCGGAATTTAGCATCAGGTCAAGCGAGGCCTGAATGAAACTAAGGGGGCTACGCAAGAGATGTGATGCCATATTCGCAAACTCAAGTCGGACGTGTTCGTCCCGCCTTTCAACGTGAGTCTCCCGAAAGGCACAGATAGCACCCAGCGCTTTACCACCCTGAACAAGCGGCATAGCCTGACCTGTGACGAGAATGGCTTGCCCGTCCTTCGTTTTCAGGGAAACATCACCGCCATTTATAGCCTCCCCCTGGGGAAAGGAGATGCGCCGCTTTTCTTCCATACTCTGACTGAGCAAATGACACAAGCCATCTGGCGAAGCTTGATCAAGTGACTGCAATTCGTACACAGAACGGCCAACGGCCTCAGCGATTGACCAACCGACAATTTTGCTGGCAACTTCGTTTTGCGCCAGTAGACGCAGATCGGCGTCTACCACCCAGACCGCGTCCTCCACTATGTCCATCAAAAGCGCCAAACGTTCACGTTCAGACTCGACCTGCTCGTGCAGAACCGTCCCTTCCAGCGCCAGGGCCACCTGGTCAGCCACGCTGAGCACAAACTGCACATCGTCCTGTGTAAAAGCGTGGGCAGAAGAGCTCTCAAGATGAATAGCGCCGATCACTCGCTTACCTCGACGCATGGGCACTACCAGACGGCAGCGCGCATGAGAGCCTTGACCATTTCCCCTATGAGCTAAATCATTCTCAAGGATGGGCTGTCCCTGCGCAATAACCCGCTGCAGTGTACCCGGGTCCCACCAATGCTCTGATGTCCCCCCGCTGTGCTGGTTGAGGACCAACTCCCCCAGACTACCCTGCGATACGTAAAATGCCGGGAATCCGTCCTCCCCAATGGCCCAGGCTAACATACCGGCTTCCGCATTGGTAGCTTTGAGAGCCAGAGATAGCGCCAGCCGTGCTCCTACATCGAAGTCAGTTGTGGTCCCCATTTGATCAGCAACTGCCTGTAGGGTGGCGACTTCTCTAACACGGCGTGTGAACTTCTTGTGCAATTCGGAATACTGGCGCGCATTCTCGACTGTCGTGGCCACCAAATCGGCCAATGCTGACAATCGACGCAAATGCGTCAGGGTAAAGTGTGCGCCAGACATTTGGTTGTCCACGCCTAGGACACCGAATACTCGCCCATTGGCTTTGAGAGGCACATTTAACAATGATTTGACGAGATAGCCAGTTTTGACTTTGAGGTTCTGCCCACCGTCGCCACTCAAGAGCATCGGCTTACCGGAGCGGACGACCGCCCCCGCAATGCTATCCTCAACCCGCAAGCTAAAACCCTGCGCTTGCTTCTCACCCAGATTTTGTGCGGCGCGCAGGCGCAGTTCGCCAGATTCCTCGTCAAGCAGTAGCAGATAACCTTCTTCTGCCCCGGTAACAAAGACAGCCGCTTCAGTAACCCGGTTGAGCACCAAATCCAGATCCAGCAGAGAGTTGACCGAACGTCCAATCCCCAACAATGTGTCAAACTCCTTGATACGCTGCTCCAAATCACGGTTGAAAGCAGACATATCATCCTCTATCACCGAGGACCCGTTATCCTGAGGATGACCCCCTTGTCCCAATACACGCCACACTGCCTGCAAGACCTCCTGAGCCGTGAAGGGATGGGGCACGTAGTCCCGGACGCCCAGACGGAGTGCCTCAACGGTTACATGGGCTGACTCGCCATCAATCATCAGGATCGAGGGGACTGCATAACCTGCTTGCGTAAGGCGATGCAAGAATTGAACTGAGGACTCTAAGGGCAAGTGTAGCAGCAGCAGATGCGGAGACTCATCTACTGCGACTTCCAGGCCCTCATTTTGCCCCACGGCTGATAGCGGCCTGAAACCGTGGGAGGATAGGACGTCTTCTGTTACGGTCTCCAGCAGGCCAGTATCTGGGCTAACAACAAGTATCTTCTCTCCCGCCACATTTGCCTCTTAAACAATGGGTTTCAACGATGAAGGGCCAGGAGTCGGCGATGTAGAAGACCCAGCTAGGGTCCCCAAGCCTGAGACCCCTTACTCCCGCTCGTGTGCAAGTCTAACAGTAGTTAATGATAAAGACGTGTGAATATACTTAGAAAATTATTAGAGTTGGATGTGTCCATTCCGCGGAACTTGCAGGCCGCTAATGTGGATACCGCTGCCTCATGCTGCTTAGTTATGGACCCAAAAAACAGCAGACATTCGGCAGATGGACAATCGATTGATCATCTGCCGAATGTCTGCTGTTTTGATGCTGAAAGTAGCGGGCCGGTGCCCTGTCACGGTGACTTCGATGAGCTACACTCGGCCCACGTGGGCACAATCCTCTTATTATTCCCTGACAGGGACAGGCCCCTAAGAGGGACACGCAGGCATTATCCGCGTGATGAGGTACCAGCTACTTCAGCGAGGGCAAGGATGAGGTATGCTATCCAAACCGATACCCAACACCCCACTCATTGTGAATCAGACTCGGCTTTGTGGGGTCTTTTTCGATCTTGCGGCGCAGATAACTGATATACAGACGAAGATAATCTACCTCACCCACGTATTCTGGCCCCCAGACTTCCGTCAACAAGTACTCGTGGGGCAACACACGCCCCTTATGCCGGGACAACACTGACAGAAGACGGAACTCGGTTGGGCTCAAGTCCACGCGCTTGCCATCGACCGTGACCTCGTGCTTGTCGAAATCAATGACCAGGTTGTCGTAAGTAAGAATCGGCTCCCGGCCATTGCCACCATTGATGCTCGATCGAGAAACACGCCGCAGCAAAGCACGAATACGTGCATGGAGTTCCTCGGCGGTCACCGGCTTGACAATGTAGTCGTCGGCCCCCAGGTTCAGTCCCTCAACTACATTTTCCTCTGAGCCCAGAGCTGTTAGCATTATGATAGGGACATCAGACATTTCGCGGAAACGGCGACACGTCTGCCAACCATCCATATCGGGTAACATGACATCCAAAATGACGATGTCCGGCTTAAGCGCATATGCCTTTTGCAGGCCAGAGATAGCGTTGTGCGCTACCTCAACTTGGTAGCCCTTCTTGGTAAGCATGAAACGGACTGTCTCACACAATGAAACGTCATCATCAATAAGCAACAAAGTGGCACTCATATCAGCCTCCTGCTTCCTTCCTTGGGTCTCCTCTAGAGGTGAAATGGGGATTTGTGAAGTGATGAATCAATCTTTTCAACGAACCTGACCTTATTGTAGCATACTAAGGTTTGAATCTGGTTTGAAATGGTTAGAATTTAGTTAGAATTTTAAGCTAAAGGCCAGTCCTAGCACAGACAGCGCCATCTTTTTCGGTATTAGGGCCGGACACGGTATAATATCAGCCCATTCTGCCTGACAAGGAGCCACACATTGCTCAAAGCGCGTGACCTGAAAACACTGACCGGGATTGTGCTCGCTCACATTAAGGCAGACCCGGACTCGCTGCGTCTCACCCCTATCCGGACCGGTAGGCACAATACCTCATACTGGATTGACAGTGATCTGGGTCGCTTTGTGTTGCGCATTGCCCCACCTGACGATGCAGGCTTTCTCTTCTACGAAAGGCTGATGATACGCCAGGAGCCGGAATTGCACAACATCATCCGCGCCCGGACCTCGATTCCGGTGGCTGAGGTAATTGGCTACGACTTCAGCCGGACTCGCCTCGACCGTGATTACCTGTTAATGACTGCTCTACCGGGTACCCCCCTCAGCGATGCCTCCGGTCTCAATAGTACGCAATTCCAGCGCGCCCTGGGGCAGGTGGGCGAATACCTGCGCCAACTGCATGCTCTCACCGTTGCCGAGTGCTTGGCGGCTGAAGTCCACGGCTACGTGGGTTTGCACCAGCCTATGGAGCCGCAAACGACCTGGGCCGCCGCTTTCCAGGTTATGTGGAACAAGCTGCTAGATGATGTGGTCGCCTGTGGGAGCTACACGCCCGACGAAGCCGGGGTTATGCGTGACTTGCTCGATCTATACCTCGAAGACTTCGAACGCCCGGTGACCCCCCGCCTGCTACATATGGACGTGTGGAGCCAGAACATACTGATCGACGAGGCAGGTAATGTTACAGGGTTAGTGGACTTTGACCGGGCATTATGGGGGGACGTGGAGATTGAGTTTGCCGTTCTAGATTACTGCGGTATCAGCGAACCTGCCTTCTGGGAGGCATACGGCACGCCACGCGACGAATCAGCGCCAGCGTTGGTCCGCCGCCAGTTCTATCTGTTATACGAGGTGCAGAAGTACATGCCCATCCGCATCTGGCGACGAAATAACCCGGCGTCGGCAGCCCGCTACAAGCAACACAGTCTTGCCCTGGCAGCGCAATTATTATCAAGACGCTAGCATCCCATCACACGGATAATGCCTGTGTATCCCTATGAGGGCAGGTCCCTGTGGGGGAATATGCAGAGGATCGTATCCATGAGGATCGAAGGCAGCTTGTCGAAATATCGAATCACTGTGACGGGGCACCGGTCTGCGCTGACAGTTGAATTGACAAGAGGAAACTACCTGAGCCTGCTATCCATCCCTGCGCTGCAACAAGGCTCTGGCCCGGGCCAATAGCTCAGGGGGGTCGACCGGCTTTGCTACATAATCGTCGGCACCAGCCTCAAAGCCGTCGACCTTATCCTCAGCCTGTCCTTTAGCACTTAACATGATGATCGGCAGGCGCGCCGTGGTCGGCTGGGCGCGCAACTGCTGACACACCTCCAGACCGCTCATATCGGGCATCATCACGTCGAGGATCATCAGATCAGGGTTTACCTCGTCCACTTTGGACAAAGCCACGGCGCCACCGGCTGCCAGATGAACTTCGTAGTCTGCCCGGCTAAAGATAAATTCGATCAGGCGCAAAGCGCCCGGATCATCGTCAACAATCAACACACGTGGTTTGGTCGTCACTGGAGCTACCTCGCTTCGGGTGTATGTGTGACTTTGTCCGAGCTACGCCCCCAGGTGGTTATCCAATGGACAAGCACCAAGCAATAAGTGCACCTTCTATCCTCTTGGCGAAGCAGTTCCTCCCGATCAATATTCCACACGCCCAAGAGAAGATACCATGAATTACCTACGTTGCCAAACAGAGTTGGTGGTCAAGACCAATCGTGTTGAAACAGGCACGTTGCACCTCGCGCTGGCAGGTAAATTAGGTTGCCGGCAGGCCCAAATACAGGAATTCGTATCTCTAATGTAACTCTAACGTACATCTAGTACGAATCTAACATGCCTAGCGTACAATCCAGAGGAAGCTGAGATGAAGATTGTGAGTCAACATACTATGCAAAAACTGGCCAAGAACCGGCTGAAGTGCGCCAACTGCAATATCACCATCGACTGGGTGCCTATACTCATGGATGGTCAAGCTTACTGCTGTGTCGGCTGCACTGACGGGGGACCATGCTCGTGCGATTACGACTCTCTCCCCGCAACAGGGGAAAGGTTTGCTATTATGTTGCATCATTCACACACTGTCACTTATCTTCGTTCATAGTTCATACATAACCAAATCGGGAGGATTTACGCAATGTCTAAAATCATAGGAATTGACCTGGGTACGACGAACAGCGTGGTAGCAGTCATGGAGGGTGGCGATCCCACTGTGATCTCCACCGCCGAAGGTGGTCGGCTGGCTCCGTCCGTGGTGGCCTTCACCAAGGGCGGCGAGCGACTGGTGGGACAGACAGCCAAGCGACAGGCGGTAGTCAACCCCGACAACACGCTTTACTCGGTAAAGCGACTCATTGGCCGCCGCTTCGAGGAAACCGAAATCGAACGAAAAATGCTTTCGTATCAAATAGTCGAGGGGACTAGCGGAGACGCACGCATTCACGTGCCTGTAAACGATAAGACCTATACGCCGCAAGAAATCAGTTCGATGATCTTGGCCAAGCTCAAGGTCGACGCCGAGGCCTATCTGGGTGAGGCGGTGACGCAGGCAGTTATCACTGTGCCCGCTTACTTCAATGACAGCCAGCGCCAGGCGACCAAGGACGCTGGCAAGATTGCCGGGCTGGAAGTGCTGCGCATCATCAACGAGCCGACAGCAGCTGCGCTGGCTTACGGGCTGGATAAGAAAGAAAATGAAACGATCCTGGTATGGGACCTGGGCGGTGGCACCTTTGACGTAAGTATACTTGAGGTGGGTGAAGGTGTGATCGAAGTGAAATCCACCAACGGCGACACGCATCTGGGCGGTGACGACTGGGACCAGCGCGTTGTCGACTGGATCGTTAGCGAGTTCCGTAAGGAGCAAGGCATCGATCTGAGCCAAGACCGCCAGGCCTTGCAGCGACTGAAGGAAGCTGCTGAGAAGGCCAAGATCGAGCTGAGCACGATGCTGGAGACAGAGATCAACTTGCCTTTCATCACCGCAGACGCCAGCGGCCCAAAGCACCTACAGATGAAGCTCACCCGCAGCAAGTTCGAGCAACTGACCGAAGACCTGGTTGAGCGCTGCCGTGGGCCCTTTGAACGCGCGGTGTCCGATGCCAAGCTCAAGACGGCTGATATCAACGAAGTAGTGCTGGTTGGTGGTGCCACCCGAATGCCGATGATTCAGGACTTGGTGCGGCAACTGACCAACGGCAAAGAGCCCCACAAGGGTGTCAATCCCGATGAAGTGGTGGCCATTGGCGCGGCTATCCAGGCCGGCGTGCTAGGCGGCGAGGTGAAGGACGTACTGCTCCTAGACGTAACACCGTTGTCGCTGGGTGTCGAAACCCTGGGTGGTGTAATGACCGTACTCATTCCGCGCAATACCACCATTCCGGCCCGCAAGAGTGAGATCTTCAGCACTGCTGAAGACAGTCAGACGGCCGTGGACATCAAAGTCTTTCAAGGTGAGCGCTCGATGGCCCCCGACAATATGTTACTCGGCCAGTTCCGGCTGGACGGCATTCCGCCTGCGCTGCGCGGGCTGCCCCAAATCGAAGTAAGCTTCGACATTGATGCCAATGGCATTCTGAACGTGGGTGCCACGGATAAGGCGACGGGACGCGAGCAGAACATCACCATTACTGCCAGCACCAACTTGAGCCAGGCTGACATCGACCGGATGATGAGTGAAGCTGATCAGCACAAGGCCGAGGACGCACAGCGTAAGGAAGTCGTGGACACACGCAACCAGGCTGACAGCCTAGCCTACCAACTGGAGAAAACCTTGCGTGATCTGGGCGACAAAGTAGACGGTGCAACTCGGGGCGACCTGGAAGCTAAGATCAATGATGTGCGCGAAGCCATCAAGACCGACGATGTGACCCGTATTCAGCGCACGACGGAGGCCTTGCAGCAAGCCAGTATGAAGCTGGGTGAGACTATGTACGCCGAGCAGCCCGGGGCGGCACCAGGCAGCGATGGGGCCGGAACTACGGAGGCAAACGAAGAAGACGTGGTTGAGGGCGAGTTCAGCGAAGCATAGGCTACATTGGTAGAATGGAAGGTTGGAAGCCTGGGAAATTGACACACTGTCGCAGAGCTTCCAACCTTCTCTCTTTGATTTAGTTCGGCCCATAAGGATACAACCCTAGAGGATAGATCATGAGCGTCACGGTTTATACGACTCCAACCTGTCCATATTGCCATATGGTGAAACAGTTTTTGTCGCAGCAGAGTATCCCGTTCGTCGAGAAGGATGTATCAGTGGACCAAGCGGCTGCCATGGAAATGGTGCAGCGCACCGGGCAGCAAGGTGTCCCTGTAACCCAGATAAACGGCC
>Ga0209536_100010526_pt1 | contig 13635 bp, 12 predicted proteins | sample DeeMarSeWOR28_12_FD_187461 | JGI IMG/M metagenome (GOLD analysis project Ga0209536, IMG submission 187461) | Marine sediment microbial communities from White Oak River estuary, North Carolina - WOR-2-8_12 (SPAdes) (version 2) | ecosystem: Environmental > Aquatic > Marine > Intertidal zone >...
GGGTCCAGAGGGAACCACAGTCCCGGGTTGAGAGTTGAGAGAAAGGCAATTCCGGGTTGAGGAAAGCAGATATCAGGTTCAACGTTCAACGTAATCAAGTATCATGACGCGCCGATATCCGCGCTACTTGTCCAACCAAGACTTGTGCGATGAAAGACCTTTTTTTGGAATTTGGAATTCTTCTTTCCCCGTTGAAGGTTGAACGTTGAAGGTTGAACCTTTTCTTTCCTCTCTGGACTGATTCAACCCTTTATGATAATTAAGAAAATTGGCCTGAAGAGGAAAGGCAGGTTTGATGTTTGAAGTTTTCGGTTTGATGTTCAGACAGCCGTTCCGTTGGGCTTTGGGCCAGACAGAGTAACCCTTAACCCTAAATTCTCAACCCGGAACTGGATTCCTTATGATCATCGATCTTCACACCCACACCTTTGCCAGCGACGGCGTCCTGCTGCCGTCGGAACTCATCAGGAGGGCCGTCGCGGCCGATTACCGGGCTATCGGCATCACGGACCACGGCGACGAGACCAACATGGAAGACCTCCTGCAAAAGGCCGTGAAGGCCGCCGAGATGTGGGCCGGGAACGGGGATATCGTGGTCATACCGGGCGTGGAGATCACACATGTGCCACCGGACCGGATCCCTTATGCAGCTGCAAGGGCCAGGGAAATGGGTGCCAGAGTGGTGGTCGTCCACGGAGAGACGATCACGGAACCGGTGGCTCCGGGGACCAACGCGGCCGCCCTCAGGTGCCGGGATGTGGACATCCTGGCCCACCCAGGGCTCCTGACAGAGGAAGACGCGGCAGCGGCCGCCGAACATGGTGTGTATCTCGAGATCACTTCCAGGAAAGGGCATTCAGCCGCCAACGGACGGGTGGCGTCTGTAGCCGCAAAGGCGGGCGCCGGCCTTGTCTTCGGGACGGACACTCACGCTCCGGGTGACCTGGCCACCGTCGAACACGCGCGGAAAATCCTTTTGGCGGCGGGAATCGACGAGGCGGATATCCATGGAGTTTTTGCCAACTCTGAGAGGCTGCTGGAGAAAATAAACAAGCTGAAATATGTGTAGAGTGCAGGGTGCAGAGGAAGGGCTGATCCGGATTGAGGATTGAGTATTGAGGATTGGGTGAAAGTCAAACGTCCAACGTCCCATGTCATACGTGAAAAGCTCCGCAGTCCCTGATCCGTGAACTGTGTTCGAACTGATTTTACACGTTGGACGTTGGACGTTGGACATTGGACGCTGGACCCGTTTTCCCCGTTGAACATTGAACGTTGAACCAAATTTTGACGAAGTTCGGAGGAAGTGAATGAGCTACATCAAGAAAAGAGTTCCCCGTAAACCGGGAATGACACCGCAGGAGATCATCGCAGACCAGCGAACACTGGCCAACTGGTTCACCGAGAACCTCAACTATATCCTGTATGCTTCAGGCGCCGTCCTGGTGGTGCTGGCCATCACCCTCGGCATCGTCTGGATGAAGGGCGAGAAGAGGGCTTCGGCCAATTCAGCCCTTTCGCAGGCCATGGCCGTCTACCAGACCACGGTGGCCGAGCTGCCCGACGGTTCCGAGGAGGACACAGAGAATCTTGAAAAAGCTCTGGAGAGCCTCACGAAGGCCGCCTCGGAATTCCCCGGGACACCGCAGGGGCACACGGCGTCTCTCTTCAAGGCCAACGTCCTGTTCCGGCTGGGAAGGTATCAGGAAGCCGCGGCGACCATAGAAGAGCTCGACACGCAGGATCATGAACTTGTAAAGGAGATAAATGCCTTCTATCTTCTTGCCAGATGCTACGAGGGGATGGAGGATTTCAAAAAAGCCATCGATTCCTACCAGGCAGCGAAGGGGGCCGCAAAGGGTGACATGCGCGCGGTGATAGACATCGACCTTGCGCGCTGTTACGAGCTTTCCGGGGACACCGACTCAGCCATTTCCATATACAGGGAGGTCGTGTCGGGATACCCGGAAACGGTTTTCGCAACCCGGGCCGGGAAAAAGCTGGCCACTCTGGGTATTCTTGACCAAGAGACGCTTTGATCCGCCTTTTACTCTCAGGAAATGAAGCCATTGCCAGGGGAGCTCTCAGCGCGGGAGTTTCCCTGGCCACTGCCTATCCCGGGACGCCCAGTACCGAGATCCTGGAAAACCTTTCCCGGCTGGGCGGTACCAAAGCCATATGGTCACCCAACGAAAAGATCGCTGTTGAGCTGGCCAGCGGTGTTTCCTTCGCGGGTCACCGCGCCCTTGCCGCCATGAAGCACGTTGGGGTCAATGTGGCGGCCGACCCCATCTTCACCCTTGCCTACACAGGTGTCCGGGGGGGGCTGGTCATCGTCACCGCTGACGACCCGGAGCTTCACAGTTCCCAGAACGAACAGGATAACCGCAGGTACGCCGCCTTCGCCAGGGTTCCCATGCTGGAACCGACGAACAGCCAGGAGGCACTGGATTACACGAGGGAAGCCTTTGAACTGAGCGAGAGGTTTGACATCCCCTTCTTTATCCGGACCACCACCAGGATCTCCCACGGCAAATCCCTGGTTGAGACCGATGAGAGGGAGGACAAGGCAAGTGCGGTCGAACCGGGAATCGTAAAGGACCCTTTAAAATACGTCATGGTCCCGGCCAACGCCAGGGTCAAGCATCGGGAGCTGGAAGAAAGGATCGAAAGGATAGCGCAATACGCCGAGGACTGCACCTTCAACAGCGCCGAGATGGGGGACGCACGACTGGGGATCATCACTTCCGGGATCAGCTACAACTATGTCAAGGAGGCTGTCCCTGATGCCTCCGTTTTAAAGCTCGGCCTGGTCTTCCCCTTGCCCACGGACCTGATAAGGCACTTCGCATCCCGCTGCGAACGTGTTGTGGTTGTTGAGGAACTGGAACCTTACCTGGAGGAATGGATACGATTCCTGGGAATCGAGTGCGAGGGGAAATCCCTCATACCCAGGTTCGGGGAGATCGACACCGGCACGGTGCGAAAGGCACTGGCCTCGGCGCCTGGGGGGAGCGGCCCCTCAATACCTGTGAGCATCCCAGCCGGTGAGATCCCTGCCAGACCCCCGGTCATGTGCGTCGGGTGCCCCCATCGGGGGATGTTTTACGTCCTGAACAGAAAAAAAGCCTTTGTCGCTGGGGACATCGGCTGCTACACCCTCGCCGTTTCCCCTCCACTCTCCGCCATACACACCACCGTGTGCATGGGAGCAGGCGTCAGCCAGGCCGTGGGGATCGAGGCCGTCCTGCCGGAGGAACACGGAAAGGTCGTGGCCGTCATAGGGGATTCCACCTTTCTTCACAGCGGAATGGGCGGGGTTCTCAACATGGCTTACAACGCCATACCCGCAACGGTGATCATCCTGGACAACTACACCACGGCCATGACCGGCCGGCAGGACCATCCCGGAAGCGGGTTCGACTCGGCCGGGAACCGCACCAGGCAGGTGGACTGGGAAACCCTGCTCAGGGGCCTGGGGATAGAACATGTACGTCTCGTTGACGCTTATGACATCGATGATATTGACCAGGTATTGGAAGAGGAGATCAACAGGGATTCTCCATCAGTGATCGTCGTCCAGGGCGCCTGCATGCTCCTGCGCAACAGACCTGTCAAAATGCTCGATCCCTACAGGATCGACCGGGAAGTCTGCACGAACTGCGGGACGTGCCTGAAGATAGGCTGCCCCGCTATCTCCAGGAAGGACGGATCTGCCGGCGAGAAGCCGGTCATCGATGAGACCCAGTGCACCGGCTGCGAACTCTGTTTTCAGGTGTGCCGGTTCGAGGCAATAGGGAAGATCAGTGAACGGTGAAAATAAAATCGGTTCAACCTTCAACGTTCAATGTTCAACGTGGAAAAGGCAGTTCAGAGTTCAGTGTTCAGGGTTTGGAGACAGAGAACGTCCAACGTCTAACGGTGTCATCGCGAACCGTGTGCTGAGTGAAGCGATCCCGGGGCTTGGCATGCGCCTCAAGCGCTCACTTCGCGGAGTCTCCTGACCTCGGTTTTTAACAGGGATAAAGGGGATGAATGGGATAGATCGCGGGTTTTTGTGAAAGCGGCAAAATCAGCTCTCGCAAAGAACACAAAGGGACGAAGCTCGCAAAGAAAGACGGAAGAAGGAGTTACGGCCGATCGGCTTAAAAACATACAAGGCGGCATCACGCAAAGCACGGTAAGGCCGCAAAGAAGATCAAAACTTGGGAGGTTAAACCCTGCTTCTAGGTTTTCTTGGCGTCCTTGGCGTGCTTAAGCGAGTGAAACGAGCGGGCGTGAGGGAAGCTTCTATCGCCTTTAAAAAAAGGTATACGGAACGGCCTTTTGACGATGACTGAAAACACCGAGAAAAATATTCAAACCGTCGGCAGGGTGACCAACATCCTGCTGGTGGGCGTGGGAGGGCAGGGGACGATCCTTGCGAGCGAGCTCCTGGCCCGCGTTCTCATGGAGGCGGGTTTCGATGTCAAAAAAAGCGAGGTCCACGGGATGGCTCAGCGGGGCGGGCGGGTGGTATCCCACGTCCGTTTCGGGAAAAAGGTCTACTCATCCCTCATCGTCAAGGGGGAGGCGGATATACTGGTAGGGTTCGAGATGGCCGAGACGCTCAGGAGCCTGGACTGGCTTTCGCCCGGCGCGCGTGTCCTGGCCGAGAACAGAGCCATACTGCCCTACACATCCCTCGTCGGGCAGTCACCCTATCCCTTCGATGCGCTGGACCGTGTCAAGGAAGCCGGTTTCGGTCTCACCGTTGTTGACGGGGAAGCCCTCGCCGAAAGCACGGGTGAGAAGAAGACGGCCAACGTCGTGCTCATGGGTGCTCTTGCCCGCTACCTTCCCGTGGAACGCTCCGTCTGGGAGGAAACGATCAGAAAGAACATGCCGGAAAAGCTGGTCCAGATGAATCTGATGGCGTTCGAACTGGGATGGGGGGAAATCCAGTGAATCGTAATTTGTGATTCCTGATTGGTGCTTCGGATCTTTCTAGTTACGAGTTGCTATTCACAAGTTAGGGACCTTTTTCTTGACGGGGAAACAGCGATCCGATACAAAAAAATGGCCCTTTTCTCACACTATCTGACAGGAAGGTAAGCCACATGATCTGGGATGGAGAATTCGAGACCATGCCGAGGGAGGCCCTCGAGTCGCTTCAGCTCTACAGGCTGAAGAAAATAGCCGAGAGGGTCTACGCCACCGTACCCTTTTACAAGAAATCCTTTGATCGGGCGAAGGTGCATCCGTCCTCCATTAAATCCATGGACGACCTGCGCCGGCTGCCCTTCACGGTGAAGGCCGACCTGCGGGACAATTATCCCTTCGGCCTTTTTACGCTGCCTCTCCACGAGGTCGTCCGTATCCACGCTTCCTCCGGGACCACCGGCAAACCCACCGTCGTGGGATACACCAGGAGAGACATCGATACCTGGTCCACACTCATGGCCAGGACGCTGTCGTGCGCGGGAGTCAGAAAGGGGGACGTTGTACAGAACGCCTACGGTTACGGGCTTTTTACCGGCGGCCTCGGTTTCCATTACGGCGCCGAGACGCTGGGCGCAACGGTCATCCCCATCTCGGGCGGCAACACCAAACGCCAGATCATGCTCATGGAGGATTTCGGCAGCACCGTCCTCACCTGCACGCCTTCCTACGCCCTGACCCTCGGCGAGGCCATGGATGAGATCGGCGTGAGCAAGGATCGCCTGAACCTGAGGGTGGGTATCTTCGGAGCCGAACCATGGTCCCAGAGCATGAGGCTGCAGGTTGAAGCCAAACTGGGTATCGACGCGGTGGACATTTACGGTCTTTCCGAGGTTATCGGTCCGGGTGTTTCCGTGGAGTGCATCGAGGCCAAGAGCGGGCTCCACATTTTCGAGGATCATTTCATCCCGGAAGTCATCGATCCCGAAACTGGGGAGAACCTGCCCTATGGCGAGGAAGGGGAACTGGTATTCACAACCATAACCAAGGAGGCCTTCCCCATCATCCGGTACAGGACCAAGGATGTCACCCGCCTCCACGCCGAACCGTGCCGCTGCGGCCGCACCCACGTGAGAATGGACAGAGTCACGGGCCGCACGGATGACATGCTCATCATACGGGGAGTGAACCTGTACCCGAGCCAGATAGAGAGCCTCCTCATGGAGATCGAGGGGTTAGAGCCCCATTACCAGCTTATTGTCGACAGGGAGGGCACCCTGGACACGCTGGAAGTGCAGATCGAGGTCAACGAAAAGATCTTCACCGACGAGATCAAGGGCCTCGAAAAGCTCGAACGCACGGTCGAAAAGGAGATCAAGGACCTCCTCGGGGTCTCGGCAAAGGTCAGGCTGGTGGAGCCCAAGACCATCGAACGCTTCGAGGGCAAGGCGAAGAGGGTTGTTGATAATCGTAAAATCTGAGACCTCCATGAGGTAGATTTTACGATTATCGATTAAGGATTGAGAATTTCGGATTGAGAATTTATAAGTACAATTTATTCGTAAAATGTTGCGTATCCTGTGTATGCTGTTATAAACCATTTTGAATCCTGAGTTTTGAATCTTGAATCCAAAGAGTGGGGGTTCTTATGAAAGTGGAACAGATCTCGGTATTCATGGAGAACAAGGCAGGCCGTCTGGCCCAGATCACCAGGGTCCTCGGCGCGGCCGACGTGAACATCCTGGCCCTCTCGCTGGCCGATACCGCCGACTTCGGAATCCTCAGGCTTATCGTCACCGACAACGACAAGGCCTACACCGCGCTGAAGGCGGAAGGTTTCACGGTGGGACGCAACGATGTTCTTGCTGTGGATGTGCCGGACCGGCCCGGAGGCCTCGCCGACTTCCTGGAGATCCTCAAGGTCAACGAGATCAACATAGAATACATGTACGCCTACAGAAAGTCGGGTCACGCGATCCTGATCTTCCGGTTCGATGACCTTGACAAGGCCATTAACGTCCTTCCTGAGGCCAATTTCAAGGTCCTGACGGCGGACGAGCTTTACTCGTTGTAATGTTCCATATGGGGAATCTGTTCATCACGTGGGAAGAACCCTTGGTATAACTTTGACAATGTGGGGGGAGAGGAGTTGAAAACGATGAAGAAGCTGGCAGTAATTATGGTGGTCATGGGTATGGTCCTGGCAATGGCTTCGATCGCGCCCGCAGCCGACGAGTACAAGATCGGAGCGATCTTCGCTGCCACAGGCGGAGCCAGCATGCTGGGCCTGCCTGAAAAGAACACAGCCGAAATGATGGTGGACGAGCTCAACAGTGCGGGCGGGATCAACGGAAAAAAGGTCAAGCTGTTCCTCTACGACACAGAGGCTGACCCTACCAAAGCCGTTAACGCGGTGAAAAAGCTCATAAGCAAGGACAACGTGGACATCATCATCGGACCCACCACCTCGGGAGTCTCCATGGCCATTATTCCCGAGATTGAAAAAGCCAAGGTACCGCTCATCTCCTGCGCCGCCGCTGTTTCCATCGTCATACCGGTCAAGCCCTATGTCTTCAAGACACCGCAGACCGATATCATGGCAGTGGAAAAGATCTATACGAAGCTTCAGGCCGCCGGCATCAAGAAGGTCGCTCTCATCACCGTTAGCAACGGGTTCGGTGATTCCGGCCGGATCCAGCTGCAGAACCTGGCCGAGAACTACGGTCTTTCCATTGTGGCCGATGAGCGCTACGGCGGCAACGACACCAATATGACCGTACAGCTGACCAAGATCAAGGGAACGGACGCCCAGGCGATCATCTGCTGGGGCACCAACCCCGGGCCGGCTGTTGTGGCCAAGAACCGGAAGGAACTGGGTATCACCATTCCTCTGTACAACAGTCACGGCGTCGCGTCCAAAGCCTTCATCGAGGGATCGGAAGGCGCGGCCGAAGGGACCTACCTGCCCGCGGGCAAGCTCCTGGTCGTTGACCAGCTGGCTGCAAACGACCCCCAGAAGCAGGTTCTTTCGGATTACAAGGCCGCTTACGAGAAGAAATGGGGCGGCAGCGTCAACACCTTTGGCGGACACGCCTACGACGCCTTCAAGCTGGCCGTTATAGCCATTGAAAAAGCCGCCGCCGGAGGCGAGGTGACGCACAAGAGCATCCGGGACCAGCTTGAAAAGATCACCAATTTTGTGGGCACAGGCGGCATCTTCAACTTCACCGAATTTGACCACAACGGTCTGACCAAGGATGGCTTCGTCATGGTCGAGATCAAGAATGGGGACTGGAAGCTGGCGGAATAAAAGAAAGTCCAATATCCAACGTCCAAAGTGACCAGGGGGCCGGTTTTCGGCCCCCTTTTTATGTCAAAATTTCATGAAACATGTTAAAAAATTAAGATTTGCTGAACGGACCGGATAATGAACAGGTTTATACGAACGGAGAGAGCTTTTTGATGGCAGCGCAATCCTCAACCCTCAACCCGAAACCTGGAATCGACCCTTCATGACCTTCGAACAGCAAGTTCTCCAGTTTGTCATAACAGGGATCACCGTGGGCAGCACCTACGCTCTCATCGGTATCGGCTTCAATATCATCTACAACGCCACGGACATCATCAATTTCGCCCAGGGCGAGTTCGTCATGCTCGGAGGCATGTTCACCATCTTCGGGATGAACGTGCTTCACCTGCCGGTGCCCTTCGCAGCCCTGCTGGCTGTCGTCATGGTCGCCGTGTTCGGCCTGCTCATGTACCTCTCTGCCATCAGGCCCATCAAGTCCCCGACACCCATCACACTGATCATCATCACCATCGGCGCGTCCATTTCGATCCGGGGCGCTTCCAGCCTCATATGGGGAAAGGAAGCCCGCAGGATCCCCGCCTTCAGCGGGAATGAACCGATCCCGTTCTTCGGCGCGGTCATCCAGCCCCAGAGCCTGTGGATCATCGGGGTGGTATTCACCATTGTACTGATCCTGAGGCAGTTCTTCAGCCGCACGCTCACCGGGAAGGCCATGGTCGCCGCCGCCTTCCAGCCCAGGGCGGCACGCCTCGTGGGTATCGACACCTCCTATATGGTCCTGCTCTCCTTCGCTCTCTCAGGGGCCGTGGGGGCTGTGGCGGGCATCGTCATCGCTCCCATCAGCCTGGTGACCTACGATATGGGTGTGATGCTGGGACTGAAGGGTTTTTGCGCGGCCATCGTCGGCGGCCTGGGGCACCCCTTCGGCGTCATCATGGGAGGGATCTCCCTGGGAGTCCTGGAGTCCCTGGGAGCCGGTTTCATTTCCAGCGGATACAAGGACGCCATTGCCTTTATTATCCTCCTCCTCATGCTGTTCTTCCGGCCGCAGGGGATCCTGGGCAAGGGCAGAGGGAACAGGGTGTGAAAGTCCTGTCGTGGCTTAAGAACCCCTATATGGGGTTTGTGCTGTTTACACTCCTTGTCCTGGGGATCCCCCTTGTCGTTACCAATCAGTACTACCTCGGAGTCCTGGTGATCATCGCCATCCACTCCATCATCGTGCTGGGGCTGGACCTGCTGATGGGGTACACGGGACAGATCTCCCTGGGGCACGCTTCCTTCTACGGGCTGGGTGCCTACATCACAGGTGTGCTTTCCGCCCACTGGCAGTGGCCCCCCCTGGCCGGACTCGCCGTCACCCTGCCGGTGGTGGCCATCATCGCCTGGCTGATCGGGATGCCCACCTTGAAACTGCATGGGCACTACCTGGCCATGGCCACCCTGGGGTTCGGGATCATCGTCTTTATTTTTTTCAACGAACTTGGCCCCCTGACGGGAGGCCCCTCCGGCCTTACCGGCATCGAGGCCATGAACCTGTTCGGCGTGACCTTCGATACCGACCGGGAATGGTATTTCCTTTCCGCGATCTTCCTGCTGGCGGTGCTGCTGCTCTCGATCAACGTGGTCCGCTCCCGGGTAGGAAGGGCCCTGAGGGCGATCCACGGCTCTGAGGTCGCTTCAGGTGTTCTCGGCGTGAATATCGCCCGGTACAAGGTGGGGATTTTTGTCCTTTCCGCCCTGTACGCGGCCCTGGCCGGCTGGTTGTACGCCCATTACATCACCTTCATCAGCCCCAGTTCCTTTACCTTCATGTTCTCAGTCAAACTGGTGACCATGGTGGTCATCGGCAGCCTGGGGAGCCTCTGGGGAGCCATTTTCGGAGCGGCGCTGCTCACAAGCATGCCTGAATTTCTTTACGTTTTTCACAATTACGAAACATTGGTGTTCGGCCTGATACTTATCGTCGTCATGATATTCATGCCCATGGGTCTCCTGCGCGGCATCGAGGATCTCATCGCCTGGTCCTGGCACACGGCGCGGGAGGTCTTCAATCCGGATAGCAGTGAGGAGCTTTCTTGACCACCGTTCTCATGGAGACAAGGAGCCTGTGCCGGTATTTCGGCGGCGTACAGGCCATCCACGAACTCGATCTCGAGGTTCGGGCCGGCCTGATCCAGTCGGTGATCGGTCCCAACGGAGCGGGGAAAACCACCCTGTTTAATGTGGTCTCGGGGATCCTCCCGCCGACATCGGGAGAGGTGTTTATTGACAGTGCGCCCATCAGTGATCTGGCTCCCCACCGTATCGCGGCCAGGGGCGTAACGCGCACCTTCCAGAACCTGCAGCTCTTTTCAGACATGACGGTGCTCGAGAACGTCATGGTGGGGATGCACCTGAACTCAAGGGGCGGTTTTATCGCGTCCGCATTCAAGCTTCCGCACGTGTGGAAGGAGGAGCAGCGGATCCGCAGCGTCTCCATGGACATCCTCCAATTTACCGGACTCGAAAAGCACGCCTCACGGGTTGCCGGAAGCCTGCCCTTCGGCCGGCAGAGGGTCCTGGAGATCGCAAGAGCCCTGGGCGCCGAACCGCGGCTTCTCATGCTGGACGAACCGGCCGCAGGCCTGAACAACCGTGAGACTTCAGATCTTTCAGAGCTCATCGGCCGCATCCGGGACCGGGGCATAACGATCCTTCTCGTCGAGCACGATATGGACCTGGTCATGAACATATCCGACCACGTCACGGTTATCGACCAGGGCCGCAAGATCGCCGAAGGCGAACCGGACCAGGTCCGCAACGATGAAAAAGTCCTTAAAGCGTATCTGGGGGAGGAGTGAAAGGCGATTCCAAATTCCAAATTTCAAATTCCAGATATTATCAGGTCGTAAGCCCTGGACTTTTCTGGAATCTGGAATCTGGAATCTGGAATTGACGCAACGATGCTAAAGGTAAGGAATATAACGACATATTACGGCCGCATCCAGATCCTCAAAGGGGTCTCGATCCACGTGGGGGAGGGGGAGATCGTCGCCCTCATCGGCGCCAACGGCGCGGGCAAGACCACCCTCATCAACGCGGTGAGCGGGCTTCTGAGGCTGGCCGAGGGCTCCATAACCCTGGGGAACAGGGAGATCGGCAATATTCCCCCGGAAAAGATCGTCAAGGCGGGGCTTTCGCAGGTTCCGGAAGGCCGTTTGGTTTTTTCAACTCTGAGCGTCGCGGACAACCTCATCCTGGGAGCTTACGTCAGGTTTCGATCCAGGGAGCGTGAGGAGATCCAGGAGGATCTGGCCAGGATCTACGAGCTTTTTCCTGTCCTCAAGGAGCGGTCCGGACAGACGGCCGGAACGCTCAGCGGTGGTGAGCAGCAGATGCTGGCCCTGGGGAGGGCGCTCATGGCAAGGCCGAAGATCCTGCTGCTGGACGAACCTTCGCTGGGACTGGCTCCCCTTGTCGCCTCGGAGATATTTAAAACCATTTCGAGGCTCAGGGACGAAGGTGTCACCATCCTGCTCGTGGAGCAGAACGCGCGGGCAGCCCTGGCCATGGCCGACAGGGGTTATGTCATGGAAACCGGTTCCGTCGTTTTACAGGACCAGGCTGTCAGACTTCTGGAGAACCCCGAGATCCAGAGGGCCTACCTGGGGAAGGGAAAGAAGGAGATCTGGGACGCATAAAGGCGATCCGAGAAGGAAGATCCAAAATCCAAAGAAAGATAGTGGTTGTAATAAGCGGCTTAAAGTTTTTATAAAATGAATATGCGTTTATGATTTAAACAATTTTGGATCTTGGATGTTGGATCTTGGATCAGATCCTGATCCGGAGGAAATCGATGAACGACCACCGCATTTGGAACCCTGACGCTGAGACCATGCCCCGGGAGGACCTCGAGCAGCTGCAGCTCGAAAGGCTCCAGTCCACGCTCAACCGGGTATACAAGAACGTCAAGTTCTACAGGAACAGGTTTGACCAGCTGGGTATCGAACCTGCCGATATCAGGTCCAGGGAAGACCTGGAGAAAGTGCCCTTTACCTCCAAGGAGGACCTCCGCGACAATTATCCCTACGGTATGTTCGCTCTTCCCCTTCGGGAGGTCGTCCGGATCCACTCCTCGACGGGAACCACAGGAAAACCCACAGTGGTGGGATACTCGGCCAACGACCTGGATTCCTGGAGCGAGGTCGTGGCCAGGATAATGACCGCTGGCGGAGTTACCAGGGATGATGTCGTGCAGATCGCCTTCGGTTACGGTCTCTTCACCGGCGGTTTCGGACTTCATTACGGAGCCGAACGCATCGGCGCCTCCGTCATACCCGTGTCCAGCGGGAACACCAGAAGGCAGCTCATGATCATGGAGGACTACAGGACGACTGCCCTTGTTTGTACGCCTTCCTACGCCATGTTCCTGACCGAGGTGATGGAGGAGAACGGGATCGACTCGGAACGCCTCTCCCTCAAATACGGCCTCTTCGGAGCGGAGCCCTGGTCCGAAAAGATGAGACGGGAGATCGAAGGCAAAACAGGTATCATCGCGACGGACAACTACGGTTTATCCGAGGTCATGGGGCCCGGCGTCGCAGGGGAATGCCTTGAAAAATCAGGACTTCACCTCAATGAGGACCATTTCATCCCGGAGATCATCGACGCCGATTCAGGTGAGGTGCTTCCCATGGGAGAGTGGGGGGAGCTGGTGCTGACCACCGTCAGACGGGAGGCGATGCCCCTCGTCAGGTACCGCACGCGGGATCTGACGCGGATTTACACCGATGACTGCGCCTGCGGCAGGACCCTGATAAAAATGGAGAAGGTCACAGGCCGGACGGACGACATGATCATTTTCAAGGGAGTGAACGTGTACCCGAGCCAGATAGAGGAGGTCCTCCTTGATTTCGAGGGCGTCACGCCCCATTACCAGATCGTTCTCGGCCGGGATGGCGCCCTGGATACCATGGAGATCCTCGTTGAGGTCAACGAGTCCATATTCTTCGACGAGATGAAAAAACAGAGGATCATGGTGGATAAGATCTATGATTCCATACGCGACACTCTCGGTGTTTCACCCAAGGTCAAGCTGGTGGAACCCCGCAGCCTTGAACGCTTCAAAGGGAAGGCGAAGAGGGTCGTGGATAAACGTGAGATCTGAAGATCTCACGTTCGAGTTCAGGGTTCAGAGTGTAGGGTTTTGAGGGAAAAGCGGGTTTGAGGTTTGAGGTTGAAACCCAGGTTCAATGTTCAACGTTCAACCTTCAACGCAGGTCATTGCGAGGAGTGGCGAGCAGGACGAGGGCGACGCGGCAATCTCATGGGCGGTTCCGTAATACGAGACCTTTACCCCTAGATCGCTTCGCACGGACCATAGCTCGCGATGACAAAGTCCACAGCCGTCATGAAATGAAATG
>Ga0209536_100010527_pt1 | contig 13634 bp, 11 predicted proteins | sample DeeMarSeWOR28_12_FD_187461 | JGI IMG/M metagenome (GOLD analysis project Ga0209536, IMG submission 187461) | Marine sediment microbial communities from White Oak River estuary, North Carolina - WOR-2-8_12 (SPAdes) (version 2) | ecosystem: Environmental > Aquatic > Marine > Intertidal zone >...
GGGCGTGGACGTCGAGATCCGCCCGCACAACCGCAAGGCGATCGAATCGCATGAGCTCTACCCCATGGTTCGGCTCATCGAGGGCGACTCGGTGGCGCGAGAAATCGTCGGGCAAGCGGCGAGCCACATACGGCCTGGCGACAAGGTGTTGGTGATCCTGGATTCGAATCACAGCCGGGAACATGTGAAGCGGGAGCTCGAGGCTTATCACCATCTGGTGACACCGGGCTCGTACATCGTCGCGACCGATGGGATCATGCGCGATGTCGCCGAATTGCCTCGGGGCTCCCCGGAGTGGCGCCTCGACAATCCGGCCCAAGCTGCTGAGGATTTTGTTGCCCGTCATCCGGAGTTTGCGATCGATGTGCCGCGCTGGCGGTTCAACGAAAGCGGCCTCGACAAGAACATCACGGCGTGGCCGAGCGCGTGGTTGAAACGGCGCGCCTAGGGTGCTGCCACGAGCAGCGGATTTTTCCCGTTACAAATCTCGTGAAACGCGGATCGCAGCCGGAGCTAGCTTAACCCTTTGGGTCGTCGATTCACGATTCAGGAGAGTAAGTGGTGTCTTCCGTGACGATGAGGTCCACGGGCTGATCAGCCGGGGAGACCGGAAGCGTCGGCAGGATTTGCAGCGAAAACGCAGCAGCAACCAGCGCCGGGCGTCTGGAAAATCGGCCGATTAGCTCGTCATAGAACCCGCCGCCATAGCCCAGGCGCTCGCAGCGCGCCGTGAAGGCGACACCGGGCACGAGCACGAAGTCGATTTCTTCCAGCGGCACTGCGCGGCAAACATCGGGGCGCGGCTCGGGTATGCCCCAAACTCCGGGCGCGACATCGCGTTCTGGATCGCCCACGGCGTAGAGCTCGAGCGCCCGGCTGCCGCGCGGCGCCCGCGGCAGGACAAGCGTTTTGCCCTTTGTGCGCAGATCGGCGATGAAAGCCGCGGTCTCGAACTCGCTGCCGATGCTCCTATAGGCCATCACGCAGCGGGCCGCCGCGTAAGTCGATAACGCAAGCACGCGCGCGGTGATCGTTTTGCTGAGGGAGGCGCGCTGCGCGGCGCCGAGCGTGTCGCGGCGGGAGAGGACCTGCTTCCTGAGCTCGAGCTTCTCGCTCAACTCGTGAAACGTGAAACGTGAAACGTGAAACGGGCGCAGCTACCTATGGCGACTTTGCTCTCATTCAAACTGAACTTCCGGCGATCTGAAATTGGCGCGCAAGTCGCGGAAAACCTCGGTAGGCGCAAGCCTTGCCCAGATACGCCAGACGGTCTCCGTCCCGGATTTAACGCTTCGAGAGGGGCATCCGTTTCACGTTTCACGTTTTACGATTCACGGATTATCGGTCGAGCCACGAATTCACCGCGACGATATCGGCGTCGGTGAGCATGCCGGCTGAGGCTCTGAGGCGCAAGAGCGCGAGGATGTAGGTATAGCGCGCCTGCGCAAGGTCGCGGCGCGTCTGGGAGAGCTGCTGCGTGGCATTGAGAACGTCGACCTGGGTTCTGACGCCAACTTCCTGCCCGAGCACGGTCGATGCCAGCGAGCTCTCGGAGGACACGAGCGCGGCTTCGAGCGCCTGGATCTGTGCGAGGCCGCTCGTCACGCTGAGAAACGTCTGCCGCGCCGTGAGTTCCGCCGTGCGACGCGCGTTCTCCAGATCCTGCCGGGCTTTTTCCTGGTTGGCGATGGCTTCGCGCACTCGCGAGCTGACAACGCCGCCCTGATAGATTGGAATCGCGAGCTGAAGACCGACAATCGCATTCTTGGTATCGCTGCCGAGGCTGGTCTGATTCCCGGCACCCGAGCCCGAATCGGTGTAGGAAGCGAACGCGTCCACGGTAGGCAGGTGTCCGGCCCGATTGCGCTCCACCTCCTGCGTGGCAAACGTGAGGCTGCGCTCGGAGATCTTCACCTGCAGATTGCCCTCTGCCGCCTGTCCGACCCATTTTTCGAGATTGTTCGGGTTGGGCGGTTCCGGCTTGAAGCCCTTGCCGAGTGGTGACAAGCCAGGCGCGGGCCGCCCGATCACGAGCTCGAGCTGGCGCTTGCGCAGTTCCACGTCGTTCTTCGCCTGAATTTCAAACGCCCGCGTCAAGTCGTAGCGCGATTGCGCTTCCTTGGTGTCGACGATGGTCGCGGTCCCCACCTCGAAATTGCGCTTGGCCTGCTCGAGCTGCTGGCCGATTGCGTCGAGCTGGGCCTGGGCGAATGCCACTGTGTCCTGCGCCAACAGCACGTCGAGATAGGCTTGCGCAACCCGCAGAATCAAGTCCTGTGCCGCTTGCGCCAGTGTCGCGTCAGCCTGCGCTACCTGCGTCTTGGCCTGCTCGAAGGCCTGGAAGTTCTGCGGCCGGTAGATCGGCTGAGAGAGCGAGACGCTCGCCGAGTTGGAATTGAAGTTCGAGTTATTGTCCGGAACCGTCGGATTACGAAAGCGGATGTCGCGGTCGTTGTACTGCGTGGATGCGGAGATCGAAACCGACGGCAGCAAACCCGCGCGTCCCTGCGGTAGCCGCTCCTGTGTCGCTGCCCAGCTTGCGCGCGCGGCCGCGTACTGGGCGTCCGACGCCTGGGCCGAACGGTAGACCTGGAGCAGGTCGGCGCCCTGCGAAGTCGGCGACAACGCCAGCAGGGACGCGATCGAAACAAACGTAAGGAGTCGCATCATGGGGTTACCGCAAGTCGCTAATCGTCAATCGTAAGGGCTCGCAGCATTTTGCAACGTCGCACGATTCACGATTCGCGCGGGTTAAAAGACGAAACGCTCGGGCTGCAGCGCATTCTTGAGCGGCGCGATGCAGGTTTCGAACAGGCCGATCGAGTTGAATGCGCCGTCCCCGACGCGCGTGATGAGGCGCGCCTCCATGACCGGCGGCTCACCGACGATGGCGATCAGCCGGCCGCCGCGCCCGAGGCCCTGCTTGAACGCCTCCGGCAATATCGGGACCGAACCGGTGATGACGATGGCGTCGTAGGGTGCCTGCTTGTTCCACCCGCGCGCGGCATCCCCGGTCTCAAGCGTCACATTGGTGATGTGATGCGCAGCCAGTTTGGCTGCGGCCGCCTGGGTAAACTCGGGCACGATGTCGACGCTGTCGACGTGGCCGCCAAGGCTGGCGAGCAGCGCCGTCATGTAACCGCTGCCCGTGCCCACTTCGAGAATGCGGTCACCGGGCCGGATGGACAGCTCCTGCAGCAACCGCGCTTCTATCTTGGGCGCGAGCATCTTTTCGCCATGGCCAAGCGGTATTTCCATGTCAACGAACGCCAGCGAGCGGTACTGCGGGGGGACGAACTCCTCGCGCTTCACCTTGAAGAGCAGGTCCAGCACCTGCTGGTCAAGCACTTCCCAAGGCCGAATCTGCTGCTCGACCATGTTGTATCGGGCCTGTTCGACGTCCACGTGATGAGCCGGTTGCGTCACAATGCGCAAATTCTAGCACTCTTTTGCCCCGAAATCGGGGGCGGCCAGCGCCGAACGGGGTCTAGGAAACAGGAGCTTGCGCGCGCATGCCGTTTCTCGCGCATCCCCGGCGACTATTCACCATGAGCCGGCGCCCCAATATAATGGGCGCCACAGAACAACACGCCCGGGCGCGACTTTTCGCGCGGGCACAAGCGCACCCCCTCACCACGGCTCCAGACCTGGGCATGAACATTACTGATCGGCGCACCGGCAATGCCGTTGTGCTCGAAGTCACGGGCCGTGTCGACAATGACTCGGCTGAGGCGTTCAGGCTGCTGCTCGTCCCTTTCCTGCGCCATTGCACCGCCGACGAGAATCGTATCGTGCTCGATTTTTCCGGTGTGGACTACATTTCCAGCGTGGGCCTGCGCGTTCTGATGCTGGCGGCGAAGCAGGCAAAGACGCAGGGCGGCACAGTGGTGGTCGCAGGCTTGCATTCCGTGGTCAAGGAGATCTTCGAAATCAGCCGCTTCAACCTGGTATTCCAGTGCTTTGACTCGGCGCGCGATGCGCTGGCGGCTGCGGCCCCGCCGACGCTCGCCGCGCGCGAGGGAGCCTGAAACCAGCATGCGGGTGCGCTTCTGGGGAACACGCGGCTCGATTCCGGTGGCGCTGGACGCGGCCGGGCTTCACGCCAAGCTCGTCGAAGCATTGCTGAAGGCTTCGGAAAGGCCGCTGCGAAGCGCGGCGGAGGCGCGCCAGTTCATCGAGCGCGAGCTCGATTTTTCGATATCCCATACGTTTGGCGGCGCCTCGCCCTGCATCGAGGTGGAGCGCCCGGGCGCTGCCCCGCTGATTCTCGACCTGGGGAGCGGCGTGCGCGGCCTTGGCGCGCGCGACATGGCGCGGACCGATCGCCCGCGCACCTATAACGTGATCATGTCCCACATGCACTGGGATCACATCATGGGATTTCCCTTTTTCGCGCCGGCCTACGTTGAGGGAAACCACATCCGTATTTTCGGCTGCCACGCCGAGATCGAGCACGCGTTGCGGCGGCAGCAGGCGGCGCCCTCGTTTCCGGTGCCGTTCGACCGTCTTGCGGCGCGGATCGAGTTTATCGGGCTGGAGCCGGGGCGGCGCTACGACATCGATGGCATCGCCGTTACCGGCATGCTGCAGGCGCACTCGGGCGAGTCCTATGCCTATCGGCTGGAGCATGGAGGCAAGGCGCTCATCTATGCCACGGACTCCGAGCACAAGCTCGAGGATCCCCGGGAGAGTGAGGCGTTCGCCGCGTTCTTCCGCAACGCGGACATGGTGATATTCGACGCGATGTACTCGCTCGCGGAAGCGGTGTCCATCAGGGAAGACTGGGGTCACTCCAGCAACGTGGTCGGCGTCGAGCTCTGCCAGCTGGCAGGGGCGAAACACCTGGTTCTGTTTCATCACGAGCCCGCCTACGACGATGCGGCGATCACCCGAATCTGGAGAGATGCGGTGCGTCTCGAGGAGATCACGCGTGGTGAACGCCCGCCCCTCCGGGTGAGCGCGGCCTACGACGGCCTCGAGATGGACGTCTGAACGTGGCGACGCAAGACGCCACGACAGACCTGTTCCGTCAGCCGGCGGCGCGCCGCTCGCTATGGCTCGCGCTTGCGCTGATCGCCCTGTTCGAGATCCCCGCCTGGATGGCGGCGCCGCCGGGGCTGCAGGCGCTGCGGCTTGCCACATTCGATCTCTACCAGCGCCTCGATCCCCGTGAACGCGAGTCGACTCCGGCCCTCATCGTGGCCATCGACGAGGCAAGCATTGCCGCGCGCGGCCAGTGGCCGTGGCCGAGATCGACGGTCGCCGAGCTGATCGACAAGATTGCCGCCGCACGCCCCGCTGCTGTCGGCATCGACATTATTTTCCCGGAGCCTGACCGCGTATCGCCCGAGCGTCTTGCCGGGCAGCTGGCCGCGGTCGATCCGGCACTCGCGCGGCGCCTGGAAGCGCTGCCCAGAAACGACGCCCGGCTCGCGCGCAGCATCGCGCGATCGCGCGTTGCGCTTGGGTTTGCCGGATTGGAGCAGGGACCCCCCCCGGCTGCCGATGCGCCGTCGAGCCCGTCGCTCCAGCGCGGCGGGGACGCACGCCCCTATCTGCGCCGCTATCCTGCGGCCCTGCGCAGCCTGCCCGAGATCAGCCGCGCGGCCGCCGGCCATGGTCTGCTCTCGACTGACGCCGAGTACGGGGTCGTGCGGCGCATACCGCTCGCCGCGACGGTCGGATCGACCGTTGTGCCCACGCTCGGCATCGAAGTGCTGCGCCTGGCGAGCGGGGCGCCGGCGTTCGAGCTTCGAACCAGCAGCCAGGGCGTTGAGGGCGTGGGCGTGGGCGGGTTGTTCGTGCCTACCCAGTCTGATGGGCGGCTGTTCGTGCACTTCGGCCGCTCCGATCCTGCGGGCATGATCCCGGCCGTGGACGTCCTGGAGGGCCGTGTCGGCGCCGATCAGCTCGAGGGCAGGATCGTGCTTCTCGGCATGACCGGCCTCGGGCTGGTGGACGTGCCCACGACCGCGCTGGGCGAGCGAGTTCCCGGCATCGAGATCCACGCCCAGTTGATCGAGAATATCTACGACGGCAGCCTGCTGCGGCGTCCTGCCTGGGCCGGCGCCGCTGAGGGCCTCGCGCTTCTCGTCCTGGGTTGGCTGGTCGCGATCGCGGTGCCGCGCTCCGGCCCGCGCGCCGGGGTTACTGCGCTGATTGCCGCGTTGACCGCGCTGCTGCTGGCGGGCTATTTCATGTATCACGAGGCCGGGTTGCTGTTCGACCCCTCCATTCCAGGCCTGGGCGTGGTGGTCGTCTCAACAGCCGTGCTGGCAGTGACGCTGGGGCAGGCGAACATCGAGCGCAGGCGCCTTGCGCTGCGCCTGCAGGAAGAGCGGGAAGCGGCCGCGCGGCTGGCCGGCGAGCTCGATGCCGCCCGGCGCATCCAGATGGGATTCCTGCCGCGCCCCGAGGACGCGCTCGCGGGCGAATGGCGGGTGGCCGCGGGAGCGCTCATGCTGCCGGCGCGCAAGGTGGGCGGCGATCTCTACGATTTTTTCAAGGCCGACGATGACCACTTCTTTTTCATCATTGGCGACGTCTCCGGCAAGGGCCTCAACGCCAGCATCTTCATGGCGGTGGTCAAGGCGCTGGCCAAGAGCGCCGCGCTGCGCGGCGCTGACAGCGTTGAGGAGGTGCTCAAGACGGCGAACGCGGAGGTCTCGCGCGAGAATCCGGAGGCGATGTTTGTCACCGCGTTCGCGGGCCTCCTCGATCTGAAAACCGGCCGGCTCGTCTACTGCAACGCCGGTCACGAGCCCCCGCTGCTGTTGCGTGAAGGAATGGAGCCGCTGCGGCTCGTCAGCAGCGGCGGGCCCCCACTGTGCGTGCTCGAGGACTACCCGTATGGCGCAGCCGAGCACTGGCTGGCGCCGGGGCAGACGCTTTGCATGGTGACCGACGGCGTCACCGAGGCGATGAACGTCTCGGGCGAGCTCTACGGCGCCGGGCGTCTGTCCGCGGTGCTCGCGCGCCTGCCCGCGGTAGACCCCGTCATGGTGGTCGCCGAGATCGAAACGGATGTGGCGGAGTTTGCCCGTGGGGCCGAGCCGGCGGACGACCTGACGGTGCTCGCGCTGCAATGGCGCGGCCCCGACTCGTGAAATGTGAAACGTAAAATGTTAGCCGTGAATCGTGAGAGGTGAATGAAGCGGCGTCTGTTGCGTTGGTTAGTTTTTCCGTTTCACGTTTTACGTTTCACAATTCACGAAAGATCAACGCACGTTGATCTCAACCCGGCGGTTCTTCGGCTCATCCACATTGTCCGCAGTAGGAACGATCGGCTCGCGTTCGCCGCGCCCCGCGGTGACGATGCGTTCCTCGGGGATGCCGAGTGGTATCAGCAATGCCTTCACCCGGCGCGCGCGCTGCAAGGACAGCTTGTCGTTGTCGTGCTCGCTCCCGACACGGTCGGTGTGGCCGATGACCACGACTTCAGCGGCCGGACGCTGGGCGACTTCAGCGAGCACTTGCTGGACTTCTTTTTTGGTCTCGTTCGTGAACTTGTCGGTGCCCGAAAGAAAATACAGGGTGTACTTGGTCGGGCGGGGCGGCAAGGAGGCGAGCGTCTCTCCGAACTGCTTCTCGACCTCCGGCTCACTCGTCGTGCGCTGCTCGATCGGCTGGCCGCCGCCCGAACGCGCCGAGGCGTATGGAGTACTGAGGACCGTTTCGGTGCCTCCGTCTCGCACGACCACGGCCCCGGTTTTGCCACTTTGTCCGGGCAGTAAAACGACCGTTGTCGGGGGCGTCGACGCGCAGGCAGCCAGGAGGGCGAGCATGATGCCGCACGCGCCTGCCCGCAGCGCGCGGCGCATCATTCCGTGCCTTCGACCTTGACCAGGAACTCGGTGCCGCGCACGCCGAGCAGACTCGAGGGCGTCTTGATTACCATCGCGTCAGGCGCTTGTTTGGCGATTTTTCCTGAGACGATTGCAAGCGACCCGCGGTTGAGGCGCGCGTGGAACTTGCCGTCGTGCGTGGTCGAATTGAAAGTATAGCGCTCGAGCATGAGCACGCTATTGGGCCCGGCCGAGAGCAAGGTGTTATCGGTAAATGTGATGCCGACCGAACCATCGCTGCCCGTGACAACTGTGTCGCTCACGCGGACCCGGGCGCCGACGGTGGCGGGCAGTCGCTCAGCGCCGCGCTGGATGTGCACCGCGCCAGCGGTAACCTTGACCTGGCCGATATCCTCGGCAGATGACACCGGGGCGGCAAGCAGGGCCACAAATGCCAACAATGTCACACTTAGAAACTTCATGAGATTCTCCCTTTGCTTCAACGCGCAGGCCCCGCGTCGGACCTCCCCCGCGTCAGCACTCCTATAATACTCCGAGTCCACTTCCCGAGTCGTGCGGCATATTTAACATGTGGCAACCGAGGACACGAGAATTTGCCGCGCGCATGGGGGCCTTGCGGGAATTGCGCGGGTTCATTGAGGCGGTGTGCCGCGAGGCGGCGATCGCGCGCAACGATACCCTGCGCATTGCGCTCGTGGCCGAGGAGTTGTTCACGAACAGCGTCAAGCACGGCTATGGCGGCGATAGCGGGAAGCAAGTCTGGCTTACGCTGCAACCGGGGGAAGGTGCCTGCCGCCTGGTCTATGAGGACGCAGCGCCTCCATACAATCCCTTTGCCGACGCAGCCACCCCCGACCTGGAAGCACCGTTGGATACGCGCGCCATTGGCGGACTCGGCGTGCTCCTGGTTGCGCGCTTCTCGCGCAGCCACAAATACACCCGTGCCGGCGACCGCAATCGCATCAGCCTGTTGCTGCCGCTGGCCGGCCCTGGCTAGGAGCCGTCTCGATAGCGACACAGCCACGGAACCACACGGAAATCATTATTCCATTACAGCGCGCTTCCCGCGCCGGATCGCGGTCCCTACAGTTCCGTGTGATTCCGTGGTTAATGATCCTGTCGTTTCAGGGCGTTTTCGGGACCGGCTATTGGAGTGCATTGCGGAAATGGTTTGTTGGCCGATTCCGCAGCGACCAATAGGCCGCGCCCCGGGTTTGCAATGCCGTCCCGATTGGAGTAACGTCCTCCGCTCGACGTTAGGGGTCTCGTCCGGGGTGCCGGGCGGGTGAGAGAAACCCTCGGAACCTGATGCGGGTCATGCCGCCGTAGGGAAGCGTCGCGCGACACACCCTCCGCGCCCGCTCCACCGGCAGTCCCAAGGAGCGCCACTTTATGGCAGCAGCAAATCCCAAATTCATCGCGGCCACTGCGCGCATCGACGACGGCGCCGTGCAGCCGCTTCCCAATTCACGCAAGGTCTACGTGACGGGCTCGCGCCCGGACCTGCGAGTTCCGATGCGGGAGGTGAGCCAGTCCGACACGCCGGCTTCATTTGGCGCCGAGAAAAACCCGCCGGTGTTCGTGTACGACACCTCCGGGCCCTACACCGATCCGTCGGCGAAGATCGACATCCGGCAGGGGCTGCCCGCCATGCGCGGCCAGTGGATTCTCGAGCGCGGCGACACAGAGGAGCTGCCCGGCCCGTCTTCGGCCTATGGGCGCGACCGGCTGTCGGATTCGAATCTCATGTCGCTGCGCTTCGACCTGAAGCGCCGGCCGCGTCGTGCCAAGCCGGGGATGAACGTGACGCAGATGCACTACGCGCGCCGCGGGACGGTGACGCCGGAAATGGAGTTCATCGCCATACGCGAAAACCAGCGGCTGGAGGCGTTGAGCGAGCTGGTGCGCCGCCAGCACCGGGGCGAGTCTTTCGGCGCTTCGTTGCCGAAAACGATCACGCCGGAGTTCGTGCGCGACGAGGTCGCGCGCGGACGCGCGATCATCCCGTCCAACATCAACCATCCCGAAATCGAGCCGATGATCATCGGGCGCAACTTCCTGGTGAAGATCAACGCGAATATCGGTAATTCAGCACTGTCTTCCGGCATCCAGGAAGAGGTCGAGAAGATGACATGGGCGACGCGCTGGGGCGCGGACACGGTGATGGACCTTTCCACCGGCAAGAACATCCACGAGACGCGCGAGTGGATCGTGCGCAATTCTCCGGTACCCATCGGGACGGTGCCGATCTACCAGGCGCTGGAGAAAGTGGGAGGCAAGGCCGAAGAGCTTACGTGGGAGATCTACCGCGACACGCTCATCGAACAGTGCGAGCAGGGCGTCGATTACTTCACCGTGCACGCCGGCGTGCGGCTGCCGTACATCCCGCTCACCGCGAAACGGATGACGGGCATCGTCTCGCGCGGCGGCTCGATCATGGCGAAGTGGTGCCTTGCTCACCACAAGGAGAGTTTTCTCTATACACGCTTCGAGGAGATCTGCGAAATCCTGAAGGCCTACGACGTTGCGTTCTCGCTTGGCGACGGCTTGCGGCCCGGTTCGATCCATGACGCCAACGACGAGGCGCAGATCGCCGAGCTCAAGACACTGGGCGAGCTCACGGACATCGCCTGGAAGCACGATGTGCAGGTGATGATCGAGGGCCCGGGCCACGTGCCGATGCAGCTCATCAAGGAGAACATGGACCTGCAGCTCCAGTACTGCCGGGAGGCGCCGTTCTATACGCTCGGGCCGTTGACCACGGACATCGCGCCCGGCTACGACCACATCACGAGCGCGATCGGCGCCGCAATGATCGGCTGGTTCGGCACCGCCATGCTCTGTTATGTCACGCCGAAAGAACACCTCGGGCTGCCGGACCGCGAGGACGTGAAGGACGGCATCATCGCCTATAAGATCGCCGCCCACGCGGCGGACCTTGCAAAGGGCCATCCCGGCGCGCAGATCCGGGACAACGCATTGTCCAAGGCGCGTTTCGAGTTTCGCTGGGAGGACCAGTTCAACCTGGGGCTCGATCCGGACAAGGCGCGCGAGTTCCACGACGAGACCCTGCCGCAGGAAGGCGCCAAGCTCGCGCATTTCTGCTCGATGTGCGGGCCGCATTTCTGCTCGATGAAGATCACGCAGGACGTGCGCGAATACGCCGAGAAGCAGGGCGTCTCGGAGCAGGAAGCGCTCGACAAGGGCATGAAGGACAAGGCGAAAGAGTTCGTCGAGAGCGGCGCGGAGGTCTATCGCCGCGCCTGATCAGCCTCAAAGCGGTGGGGAAGCCGGGGAATCCGCGACCACGGAATGACGCGAAAAGGAAAACCACGAAACCAAGAGCCTGTAACAGAAAGAAAGCGGCCGAGTTGTAGTGGACCCACCCCCACCCCAGTCCTTCCCCAAAGGGAGGGAAAAATTCTTTTCCCGTAAACCAACACTAAATGGCTCCTTCCCCCTCAGGGGGAAGGTTCGTTTGGGTGGGATTGCGCGAGCTGCGTTCTGTTAGGCATTCTCAATGCCTAGCGGGCGAATTTTTCTATGGTTCCGTGTGGTGCCGTGGCCTCAAAAAAGAGTTTTCTTTTGGCGGGGCTTTGAGTCGCGCGCGAGCTGGCTGGCGCGGTAAAATGGCGACAGCCGGTAATGCAGGAGCGAGCCGTCATGAACGCGCGAAGACTGGTTGCCGTAACGGGACTGATGCTGGCGCTGGCCAGCCCCACCATGGCCGGGGACAAGGACCCGGCGGCCGAGTATGAGGCCTTGCTGGAGCAGATGATGACGCCCCAGGCGTGGCTGGGCGGTCGGGTCACCGAGTCCGATGTCGAACTCCTGTTTGCCTACCTGAAAGCCTCGCTGGCTGCTGCCAGCCAGGGCCGCGAGGTGCCGGTGCCAGAAGAACTCAACCGGCGCGCGGAAGCGATCGGACGCGAGTTCCAGACCCATGGCATGCTCACTGGACTGCTCCTGCTCCACGTCCTCGAGGCGCGCACCAAGGAGCTGGTCCGCGAAGCCCAGCCCGACCGCGAACCCTCCATCCCCCGTCCCTGAACCGGCGGACTTTCTCTGCTGACCCTGGCCAGCATGCCTGCCCGGGTAACGATTTGTTACATCTGAACCGGCGCTTTTGCGCTCGCGTCGGGGCACCTCGGCTACAATTCTTCGCTCTAATTTCCGTGAATCGTGAATCGTGAATCGTGAATCGTGAATGAATAATAGACGGTAGGCAGCCCGCGCCAGGTGCTATGGGCTCGTCCCACGAATCACGATTCGCCGTTTTGTTGAGATGATCAAGCTCTCGCGAAAGAACGCCATTATTGCCGGTGTGGCGCTCGCCGTCCTGGCGATGGGCGCGGGCCTGTACGGATGGTGGGGCGCTCGCGGGAACGCGCCGGGATTCCGTTTGGCCAAGGTCGAGCGCGGGTCGATCGTCTCCACAGTCTCTGCCACGGGAACGGTCAACCCCGTTGTGTCGGTGCAGGTGGGCTCGCAGGTTTCCGGACAGATCAAGGAAATCTACGTCGATTTCAACTCCCCGGTGAAGAAGGGGCAGGTCATCGCCCGCATCGACCCGGATACCTTCGCGCTGCGCGTGAACCAGGCGATGGCCGACCTGGAGTCCGCGCGGGCAACCGTGCTCACGCAGCGCGCCAATGTGGTGGCGCTGCAGGCCGAGGTGTCGCGCGCGCGAGTGACGCTGGCTGATGCCGAGCGGGAGTTCGGGCGCAACAAGGCGCTGCATGAGAAGAATTTCGTGTCGGGAGCGGCGCTCGACAAGGCGCGCTATTTGTACGAAGCCGCGCGCGAGCAGCTGAAAACGGCGCAGGCGCAGGTCGCGGTGGGGGAGGCCCAGATCCGCAATGTCGAGGCGCTGGTGAAGCAGCGCGAGGCCCAACTCGAGCAGTCCAAGGTGGACCTCAACCGCACGGCAATCCGGGCGCCCGTGGACGGCATCGTGATTTCGCGCGCGGTGGATGCCGGCCAGACCGTCGCCGCAAGCCTGCAGGCGCCGACGCTGTTCGTGATCGCGCAGAACCTCACCGACATGCAGGTCGAGACCTCGATCGACGAGGCCGAGATCGGGCGTTTGCGCGCAGGACAGGAGGCGAGCTTTACCGTCGACTCGTTTCCTGGCCGCACCTTCGCAGGCAAGGTGAGCCAAGTCAGAAAAGCCGCCCAGGTGGTGCAGAACGTCGTTACTTATATCGCCGTGATCGCCACGGCCAACACGGATCTTTCCCTGGTGCCAGGGATGACGGCCAATGTCCGAATTGTCATTGACGCGCGCGAAAGTGTCCTGAAGATACCGAATGCGGCCCTGCGGTTCCGGCCCGCGCGACCCGCATCGGCGGCGACGGGCACGAGCAAAGCGTCTGCCCCGGCGGGCAGCGGTCAGGCGGGCAAGGCCGCACGGGAGCGCCTTGCAAGGGAGCTCAAGCTCGATGAGTCACAGCAGCTGACGCTCGAGACCATCTACCGCGAAACGGGGCAGAAGATACGGGCCATCTCGGCCGAGACGCCGGAGGACAGGCGGCGGCAAGTTGCGAAGCTGCGCGCGGAGCGACGATCCCGCATTGCCGCGATGCTCAATGACGCGCAGCACGCGCGTTACGAGGAAATCGTGGCCGAGAGCCGGACGGTCACTCGCGGCCGGGTTTGGACGCTCGACCAGAACGGTGAGCCCAAAGCGGTCAACGTGCGCCTGGGGCTGACCGACGGCACCTATACGGAGCTGGTCCGCGGCGATCTCAGGGAGGGTGCGCAGCTCGTTGTCGGCACGGCTGCCCCGGGGACCGGGCGCGGCAGGAGCAGGAGCAGCAGCCCGCGCTT
>Ga0209536_100010528_pt1 | contig 13634 bp, 10 predicted proteins | sample DeeMarSeWOR28_12_FD_187461 | JGI IMG/M metagenome (GOLD analysis project Ga0209536, IMG submission 187461) | Marine sediment microbial communities from White Oak River estuary, North Carolina - WOR-2-8_12 (SPAdes) (version 2) | ecosystem: Environmental > Aquatic > Marine > Intertidal zone >...
TTCCAGTAGTAGTCCGCGCCGTGATACATCTGCGCATTGCCGGAGGCAACCTCGTCGAAGGCGTCGAACGCCTTGACACGCTCGCCGGCGGCGAAATAGTTGACCGTGATGCGGCCGTCGGTCATTGCCGACAGGCTCTCGGCAAAGCGTTGCGCACCAGTACCCAGACCGGGAAAGTCGCGCGGCCAGGTAGATACCATGGTGATTTCAATGCGGTTAGCGGCGATAGCCGGTGCAGCAACGGCGCTGGCTCCGGTTGCGAGTGCGGCGGCAACGCCACCCTTGAGTACATCACGACGTTTCATTACAGATTCTCTCCAGTTTTTCGGTTGTGCTTCGTTTTTTATAATCGCAGGGGTAGCTAGGAAGTACCCGTTTATACAACGCGGTCATTTTGGGGCTTCTACCGCGACATTTCAAGTTTTAACGCCCAGTTGGCCACTGCCTGTATTATTCGCCTGCTGCCATTTCAGATGTTCCCAGGCGGCCTGCACATGCTCGTTGATGGATTTACCCTGATCACGCCGATATTGCGGCGGAACGGTCTCCGGTTGTAGCACGGAATCCGGATGTCCCTTGGGAAAGACCGCGCTCTGGCTGAACAGCAGGCAGCCGCGCAAGGGTATGCTGCCGAGGGTGAGGGTGAGCGCGGTGATCTGGTTTTCCAGCTCGAACAGCGGATTGGCAAACTTGAAACTCTTCTGCCCCACGACCTGGGTCCACTCGGCGATGCGCTCGGCACAGTAAATATTGCCGACAAACGGTTTGTAGGCGATCAGCAGGATGGCGTCCGGGGTCAGCGCCAGCCGGTCGATGCGGTAATAACCGTCCAGCCCGTCTGGACAAACCAGATTGCGAATCTGCTCGACACCGATCCGATTGAGGCAGCGTTGCATGCGCCACTCTCGATAGGCGGTTTGCAGTCGGTGACGGTTGATGTGCAGGATCAGCGCAATCGCGATGGCGATAATCGCGATTGCGACCAGCCCGGATTGCAGGTCTAACTGATTCATTGATTCGCGAACATCCATGTGGGTGAATAATATCCAATCTTCCCGAAATTGCCATTGGCAATTTCCCAGGCAAACGGTGAAAATTATCCTTTCCATTATATACAAGGGGTTGCAGACGAAATGACCAGGCCGCAGCTTAGTGTGAGGCAGTTATTCGAACGTGAAAGTTGCACCTACACCTATCTGCTGGTCGATACCGCAACCGGCGAGGGCGCGATCATAGATGGCGTGATCGAGACCTTCGAGCGCGACCTGCAAATCATCAACGAGCTTGGCGTCGAGCTGCTGTATGCGATCGAAACCCATGCGCACGCGGATCACATTACCTCGGCCGGAAAAATGCGCGAAATGACCGGCGCCAGGCTGGTCTACGGCGAGATCTCGGGGATCGAGGCGATCGACATACCCATGAAGGATGGAGAAAGCATCGAACTTGGGCACTACCGCATCAGCGCAATCGCCACGCCCGGGCATACCGATGGCTGCACCAGTTATTTTTGCGAGGGCATGCTGTTCAGCGGCGACACCCTGCTGATCCGCGGCTGTGGGCGTACCGACTTTCAGTCTGGCGATCCGGGAACGCTATACGACAGCATCACGCAAAAGCTGTTCGTGCTGAGTGACGATACCGTCGTCTATCCGGCGCACGATTACAATGGCCGCACCTCGTCGACCATCGGTGAAGAAAAGACCTGGAATCCGCGGCTCGGCGGCGGGCGTTCGCGCGAATCCTTCATCGAATTGATGAACAATCTCAATCTCGACATGCCCAAGCGCATCAACGAAGCGGTTCCCGCCAACATGAAGGTAGGGATCAATTTCGACGCGAATCGTTACCTGTTGCGGGATTTTGACATGAATGACCTGCACCGGGTCTGGCAGGACCTTCCCGAGAATACGCTGGTAGTGGATAATCGCACGCCGCAAGAGTATGCCCGTGGGCATGTGCCGGGGAGCCGCAATATTCCGATGGGAACCGAGAATGCGCATCTCGACGAACTCAGGCGGTTTGACCACATTTATCTGTATTGCCGTTCCGGCAGGCGCGCGCAGACCAGCACCACCAATCTGAACTTCCAGGGTCTGAATCACATTACCTGCATCAGCCACAGCGGTATGCCGGACTGGGAGAAGGCCGGCTACCCGGTCGAGACCGACTGACGCGTAGCGTCAGTCGTCCCTGCGAAAGCAGGGACCTGACAACGCGCCGCCGTATCAAGGGTCCTGCGTACGCAGGAATGACCGTTCGCGGCAGCGGGGCCTAGACCTTCGAGATCACCATGTAGGCGTGCACGTAGTCCATGCCATGACCCTCCGGATTGGCGCTCACCTGGTCGCGATAGGTCGCGTAATAATCCTCGATGATCTGCCGGCGTTCCTCGACGCTGCGTTCGCCGGATAGCGCATTGAAGAAAATGCTCTCGTTCCAGCTGCGAATCGTCGGGATGTATTCCTGCGCGAAGCGCGCGGCATCGCCATGCTGCCTGAAGGACTCCGCATAAGGGCATTTGACGATACGGGTTTCGATGTGTTCGAGGCGCAATCCGGCCTGATAAACCGGATCACCGCTGTCGAGCAGAGGTGCGCCGAACTCCTCCACCGTATTGTAGTACTGGGGCAGGGTCATATTGTCGTACTCCTCGCGGCTGATGCGTTGCTCGGCGAGGAAATCGAGCCAGTTCTGGTTGAAATTGTCGAACATGTTGACACCGCCGGTATTGCCCAGATAACGCCCCTCGGCATCGCGCGCAAAGTTGATCAGCACCAGCTTGCCGCCGGGCTTCAGTTCGCGCGCCCGGTGCAACAGGATCTGGCGCCAGTCGGCGTGCGCCTGGCGGCGAAAAGCATCCAGCTCGGCGCCCTGTGCGCCAACAGCCTGGACGTGGTTGGTCAGATTGCACACCTTGGCGCTCAGCCAGTGCATGGCGGTCGCCGAGAAGCCGATATCGAGCGTGCCCGGCGGCAGGATTTGCTTATAGAAAGTGGTGCCCGACACCAGCGGGAAGATATCGGCGCGCCGCTCCAGGTACGATTCGAAAGCGCCAAGCCCGTAGACGTTGCTGATCAGCGCATTGAAGTCGTTGCGGGGTTGATCCGCGTAGACCACGCTGATCGGCGCCTGCGGTGCGCGCGCGCTGACGCAATCGATGGCGCGCGTGATCATCGCCATCGAGGTGCCGGCGTCGGCGGTGCCCATATCGGAAAGCGTGAAGCCACCGGCAAACGACTCCAGCGGCAGGCTTTCGATCGCGTCGAGCACCATTGGCGTGGCCGCGTCGATGACGTGCTTGGCGCCGATAGTGGCCAGCGAGTAGACGCCGCCGCCGCTCATGGTAATTCCCTCGGAATGTCCTCTGCCTGTCATAGGTGTCTCTCGCTGTCTGTTGCAATCAATTCAAGTTTCTGCCTTCGCTGCGGGTAACAGCGAAAGCACTAATTCTGCCATATTCTGTGCCCCGTTGCCGCTACCGAGATTACGCCGCACCGTGTCCAGGCCTTCGCCTATGGTCGCTCGGTAGTTACTGTCGCCGAGCAGGCGTTGCAGTTCCCGCGAGACGGCTTCCGGATTGGCGTCGCCCTGCAGCAGTTCCCTGACTACCTCCCGTTGCGCGACGATGTTGACCAGGCTGATGTGGGGTATCGTGAGCAGCCGCTTCATGATCTGAAAGGATAGCGGTGAAATCCTGTAGACGATACACATCGGCACTCCGAGCAGGGCGATTTCCAGCGTCACCGTGCCCGAGCATGTCACGATCGCATCGCAACTGAGGATGACATCGTACAGGTCGTCGCGCGTAACACAAATGTCGGCCCCGCTGTCCCGCGCCTGTTGCAGGATTTCGTCATAGTTCAGCGTGGCGGCGACCGGCAGCACAAACCTGAGGCTGGCGTCCTGTGCGCGCATGCGCCGCGCCGTGGCAAACATCAGCGGCAGCAAGTGCCTGATCTCGCTTTGGCGGCTGCCCGGGAACAGGCCGATAACCCTGGCATCGGCAGAGATGCCGAGCAGCGAGCGCATCGTGCTCGCCCTGGCGCCGGGTTTCACCTTGCCCACCAGCGGATGGCCGACAAAGCTGACCGGTATGCCGGCTTTCTCGTAATACTGCGTCTCGAAAGGAAAAATGACCGCCATGTGATCGATCAGCCGGCCGATCTTGTGGATGCGCTTTGGTCGCCACGCCCACACCTGCGGGCTGATGTAAAACAGCACCGGAATTCCCAGTGCCTTTGCGTGCCGCGCTATCCTCAGGTTGAATTCGGGGTAGTCGACCAGCACCAGCAGGTCCGGCCGCGTTTGCCGCATGCGCTCGCGCACGATTGCCATCGCGCGCCTGATGTCACGCCAGTGGCGCAACACCTCGAACAGCCCGACTACCGCGATGATGGACGAGTCGAAGAACACGTCGATACCGGCCTTGATCATTTCCGTGCTGCCCATACCGCTGATCTGCAGTTCGGGTTGTTTGAGCATCAGCAACCTGGCGATCTCGGCGGCGTGCGCATCGCCAGAGGCTTCGCCGGCGAGAAACATGACGCGGGCCGGGTTCATGCGCGGCAGAGAACCGCTGCCTTGCTTGCAGGGTAAGTGATCGACGGCATTTACGCGCGTCGACGGCATCGAGCCGCAATGGAGGGCGGGCTAGCGCTGGCGTCCAATGTTATTCTGGGAAGAAAACGAATTCCTGCTTCCAGAAACCGGGCGGGAATTTTATACTGCGCGTTGATTGGCGACGCGAGGCCGATTGCCTCGACCGATGAACTGGTTTCGCCGATCCCGAAATACGCGCTGACGACGATGTGCGCATGCCAAGGGCCCGCAACAGCGGCGCCGCGAGCAGCAAACCTGGATAAATTGGACATTAATGACGGGCGCGGATTCAAACGGCGCATTATATATGGATGAAATACTAATTGCTAAGTCCTCATGTTTCACCTTACTACCTTGCAACAACTCCGAGAAGGCGACGTGGCATGAGCCCCGCAAGATGAAATCGGTGACCTATGCAGTTTGAACTCGTTGCCGGCATCGACGAGGCCGGACGAGGCCCGCTGGCCGGCTCGGTGGTCGCCGCCGCGGTAATACTGGACGCAGGCCGCCCGATCCACGGTCTGACCGATTCTAAAAAACTGTCGCCCGCCCGACGCGCGGGGCTGGAACTGGAGATCAAGGAGAAAGCCCTGGCCTGGATGGTCGCCGAATCCAGCCAGCGAGAAGTCGACGATCTCAATATCCTGCAGGCCAGCCTGCTGGCGATGAAACGCGCGTTGCTCGGCCTCGGCATCAGGCCGCAAGTGGTGCTCATCGACGGCAACCGGTTGCCGGTGGTCGAGGGCTACGCGATGCGCGCGATCGTCAAGGGCGACCTTAGCGAGTCCTGCATCTCGGCCGCGTCCATCCTCGCCAAGGAGCACCGCGACCGGCAGATGCTGGAGCTCGACCGGCTCTACCCCGAATACGGCTTCGCCAGGCACAAGGGCTATCCTACCGCCTTGCACCGCGAGCGCCTGAAACAATACGGTGTCTCGCCAGTGCATCGCCGCAGCTTCGCTCCGGTGCGGGAGTTACTCTAAATGAGTCAGGGCTTCGTTCATCTGCATGTGCACAGCGAGTACTCGCTGCAGGACAGCACGGTGCGTTTGAAACCACTGGTCGAAAAGGTGCGCGAACGCGGCATGGGCGCGGTGGCCCTGACCGATTTGAACAACATGTACGCGGTGGTCAAGCACTTCAAGGCGACAACCGCGATGGGCGTGAAACCGATCTTCGGCGCCGATGTCTGGGTGCGCCATCCCGAACGCAAGGAGCAACTCAGCCGGCTGGTGCTGCTTTGCCAGGACGATCAGGGTTACCTGAACCTGAAAAAACTGGTGTCGCGCGCTTACCTGGAAGGGCAAAGCGCCGACCGGGCAACCTTGCACATCGACTGGCTGCGTGATGCCAGCGAAGGCCTGATCGCGCTATCCGGTTGCCTCGAAGGCGATATCGGCCTGGCGCTGCGGGGACAGAACGATGAGCTCGCCGAAGACTGTTTGCAGCAGTGGCTGCAGATATTCGGCAAGCGCTTTTTCCTCGAATTGCAACGCACCGGCCGTGCGCGCGAGGAGGCCTATATAACGCAGGCAGTCGCCTGGTCGGAATCCCTGCAGGTGCCGCTGGTAGCGACCAACGATGTGCGCTTCATCGATGCCGATGACTTCGAGGCGCACGAGGTCCGGGTGTGTATCTGTACCGGCTTCACCCTCGAAGACGAGCGCCGCCCGCGGCAGTTTTCCGCGCAGCAATACCTGCGCTCGGCCGAGGAAATGATCGAGCTGTTCGCCGATATCCCGGAAGCCATCGCCAATTCGGTAGCGATTGCAACGGCCTGTAACCTGCGGCTCGAACTGGGCCGGGCCTGCCTGCCCGAATTTCCGGTGCCAGAGGGTCACAGCACCGACAGTTACCTGCGCCACGTCTCCGCGCAAGGGCTTGAACGGCGGCTGGATTTCCTGCGCGAGCAGCTGCCCGAGGGCGAATCGCTCGATCGAGCGCCTTACGACGAGCGTCTGAAGCTCGAGCTCGACGTGATCATCGAAATGGGTTTCCCGGGATACTTTCTGATCGTGATGGATTTCATCGCCTGGGCCAGGCGCCAGTCGATCCCGGTCGGCCCCGGGCGCGGTTCCGGCGCCGGCTCGCTGGTCGCCTATGCACTCGGGATTACCGACCTCGACCCGCTCGCCTACGAACTCCTGTTCGAGCGCTTTCTCAATCCCGAACGCGTGTCCATGCCCGACTTCGACATCGATTTCTGCATGGATCGGCGCGACGAAGTGATCGAGTACGTGGCCGATTACTACGGCCGCAACCAGGTATCGCAGATCATCACCTACGGAACGATGGCCGCCAAGGCGGTGATCCGCGATGTCGGCCGTGTCATGTCGCACCCTTATGGGTTCGTCGATCGCATCGCGAAACTGGTGCCCTTCGAAGTCGGCATGACGCTCGACAAGGCGCTGCAGCAGGAAGAAGCGCTGCTAGAGCTCTACCAGCAGGAAGAAGAAGTCACCATGCTGATCGACATGGCGAAGTCACTGGAAGGACTGACGCGTAACGTCGGCAAGCATGCCGGTGGTGTGGTGATCTCGCCCAGCGACCTGACCGATTTCACCCCGCTCTACTGTGAGGCGGGTGGTGGCGGACTGGTATCGCAGTACGACAAGGACGACGTCGAGGCGGTCGGCCTGGTCAAGTTCGACTTTCTCGGTCTGCGCACGCTGACCATCATCGACTGGGCGGTGCGCGCGATCAACGCCAGGCATCCCGACGATATGCTCGAAATCGAACGCATCCCGCTGGACGATGCCGATTCCTTCAAGCTGTTGCAGTCCTACCAGACCACGGCGGTGTTCCAGCTCGAATCGCGCGGCATGAAAGACCTGATTCGACGTCTGCAACCCGACAGTTTCGAAGACATCATCGCGCTGGTGGCGCTGTTTCGACCGGGTCCGCTGCAGTCGGGCATGGTCGACGACTTCATCGACCGTAAGCACGGCCGCGCCCGCGTCGAGTACCCGCACCCGGCGCTGGAAGCGATCCTGCAGCCGACCTACGGCGTCATTCTCTACCAGGAACAGGTCATGCAGATCGCCCAGGTGCTCGCCGGATACAGCCTCGGCGAAGCGGATCTGCTGCGTCGCGCGATGGGCAAGAAAAAGCCCGAGGAGATGGAAAAGCAGCGCAATATCTTCACCGAGGGCGCGGTCGCCAACCAGGTCGAGGAGTCGACCGCGACTTACATCTTCGACCTGATGGAAAAATTCGCCGGCTACGGTTTCAACAAGTCGCATTCCGCCGCCTACGCGCTGGTGTCTTACCAGACCGCCTGGCTGAAGGCGCATTACCCGGCCGAATTCATGGCCGCGGTGATGTCGGCCGACATGGACAACACCGACAAGATCGTCACCCTGATCGATGAATGCCGCAGCATGAAGCTCGACATCCGCCCACCGGACGTCAACCGTTCCAATTACCAGTTCGCCAGCGGTGACGACGGCGAAATTTACTACGGCCTGGGCGCCATCAAGGGGGTCGGCAAGGCGGTGATCGAGAGCCTGGTCAGGATACGCGCCGAGCAACCCTTTACTTCGCTGGATGACTTCTGCAAGCGCATCGATTCGGTCAAGACCAGCCGCAAGCTGCTCGAGGCACTGATCAAGGGTGGCGCGATGGATTGCTTCAGCGACAACCGCGCGGCGTTGATGGCGCACCTGCCTTACGCCATGCAGGCCGCCGAGCAGCGGCAGAACAACATCGACGCCGGTATCAGTGACATGTTCGATTGCCTCGCCCCGGCCGAGGAGCAGGAAGCGGAGCTGCCCGATTGCCAGTGCTGGGACGAGAAGCAGCGGCTGACGCTGGAAAAAGAAGCGCTGGGGCTTTTCCTCACCGGACATCCGCTGGCAATGGTCGAAGCCGAGATCAGCCAGTTCGCACCGACGCGACTCGGGCATTGGCTGGAAAAACTCGATACCGGCGGCAACGGCGAGCGCTTCCGCAGCAAGGAACAGGACGCCCGGGTCTGCGGGCTGGTCGTCGATATACGCATGCGCAACAGCTTTCGTGGGCGCGAGGCCTTCGTCACGCTGGACGATCGCAGCGGCCGCGTGGATGTGCGCGTATTGCCGGATCTGCTCGCGCAAATCGAGCCGATCGTGCAAAAAGACCTGGTGTGGGTGGTGGATGGCGGCATCGCTTACGACGATTTCAACAATGGCATCAAGCTGCGCGCGAGCCGAGTGCAGCTACTGGATGATTTTCGCGCCGAGCACGCGCGTGCGCTGCACATTCGCCTGAATGGCGAGGCGGCGGAGCAACTGGACGCGATGATCGATGTATTGAACGAATATCGCGCCAGCGACGCCATGCCGGTGGTGTTCCACCTGCGCCGCGAAGACTACGACTACCAGCTGCAAACCAGGGGCAACTGGTCATTGCAACCCGACGAACAGTGCCTGCTGTCGCTGCAGCGTTGCCTCGGGCAGGAGCGATTCTATTTCGAATACCGTTAGCCAGGGCAATATAATCCTGATTAACTATGCGCTATAAGTTATTGAATATAAATATAAAAAAACTGAAAAATTATGCGCTAATCAGGCGGGGGTAAAGACCTCGTCGTTGGCGTCGCATGCGTCGCTCAGCAGGTATAGAAAGGCGTTGGCGTGCTCATCCGGCAGCGGCAGGCTGTCGTTATCGTCGGCGGCAGGGTAGGCGCGCAGTTGCAACGCGGTGCGCGCCTTGCCGGGGTTGTAGCAGTTGACGCGCAGCGAACCGCCCGCGTACTCACGCGCCACCAGGCCCGCCATCGCCTGCAGACCCTGTTTGCTCACCTGGTAGGCGTCCCAGTAGGCGCCCGGCTTGTCGTCCACCATGAACAGGATCGACGCCCGCGCGGACTTGCCCAGCAGCGGCAGGCAGGCGCGCGTCATCAGGTAGGGTGCGTGCAGGTTGACCTGGTGCACCTTGTACCAGGATTCGCTGTCGCTTTGCGCGAACAGCGTCGGCGTCCCCAGCATCGCGGCGCAGTGCACCAGGCCGTCGAGCCGGCCAAGCTGGCTTTCCAGGTTTTTGGCCAGTTCGTGGTAATCGTGTTCGCTGGCGCCTTCGAGGTTCATCGGATAAATCGCCGGCAGCGGGTATCCGGCCTGCTCGATCTCGTCGTACAGCGCCTCCACCAGGCGCAGGTTTCTCGCCAGCAACACCACGGTAGCGCCGTGGCTTGCCAGCGCCAGGCTGGCGGCCTTGCCGAAACCACCGGTCGCCCCGGTGACCAGGATTACGCGCTCCGCGAGCATGTCGTCGGAGGCTTTAAATGTCGTGGGAATCGTTTTCATCAATCGCTCATCAGAGGGTGCTGCAACAGGTCGCGCGGCTCTGCGATCACGCCGTCGGCCTGCCAGCCCGGAATAGCGTCCGCATCCTCGATGTAACCGTAGGCAGCGACCAGGGTTTTCATTTGCGCCGCGCGCCCGGCGACGATGTCGCGCTCATCGTCACCGACGTAAATGCAGCGGCGGCAATCGACGCCGATGCGTTCGGCCGCGACCTGCAGGGGTTCAGGGTGAGGCTTGCGGTTGGTCAGCGTGTCGCCGCCGATAACCACCGCCGAGCGTGACGCGAGGCCGAGTTGCTCGAGCAATGGCCGGGTCAGCCATTCCGGTTTGTTGGTGACGACCCCCCAGCTGATCGCGCGCCTTTCGAGCTCCAGCAGCACTTCTTCCAGGCCGTCGAACAGCCGTGAATTGTCGGCGACTATGGCGCGGTAATGCTGCAGAAAGCGCTGGCGCAACGGCTCGATTTCAGCTTCCGCGACCGCGCCGCCGAAACCGAGCCGCGTCAGCACCAGCCCGCCCTGGGATACGTAGGGGCGGATCGCCTCGAGCGGCAACGGCGCGCGGTTTTCCTCGATCAGCAGGTTATTCAGCGCACCGCCCATGTCGGGCGCCGTGTCGATCAGCGTGCCGTCGAGATCGAACAGTACCGCGTCAGGCATCGAAGCCGGCCGTCACCAGGTAATTGACATCGATATCGCGACCGAGCGAGTAGCGTTTGTTGCACGGGTTGTAGCTGATGCCGCTGAGGTCGAGCAGACGCATGCGGTTGGCGCGCAGTTGCGCCGCGATCTCCGAGGGCTTGATGAATCGGCGATACTGATGGGTGCCGCGCGGCAGCAGTCCCAGCAGGTACTCGGCACCTAGTATGGCGAAGGCGAAGGATTTCGGGTTGCGGTTCAGCGTCGATAAAAACAGGCGTCCGCCGGGTTTCAGCAGGCGCGCCGCGGCATCGATGATCGCGCCCGGGTCGGGAACATGCTCGAGCATTTCGAGGCAGGTCACCACGTCGAACTGCGCGCCATTTTGCTCGGCGAATGCCTCCGCGCTGATCAGCTGGTAGTCGATCTCCAGGCTGGATTCGTGCAGGTGCATCCTGGCGACTTTCAGCGACAGTTCGGCGAGGTCGATGCCGGTGACCTCTGCGCCTTTCTGCGCCATCGCCTCGGCCAGGATGCCGCCGCCACAGCCGATGTCGACCACACGCTTGCCCGCGAGACCATCGGCGTGACGCTCGATGTAGGCGACGCGCAGCGGGTTGATTTCATGCAGCGGCCTGAACTCGCTCTCGCGATCCCACCAGCGGCTGGCGATAGCCTGAAACTTGTCGATTTCCGCGGGATCCACGTTGGATTCGTAGAGCATTGGTCAGCCTTTGATTTTCTGTGCCCAGGCTGCGGCCCTGGCGATGATTTGCCTGCTGTCGAGTCGACAGAACTCGTAGTCCCTGAGCTGTTCGACACCGTCGATCCAGACATCGGATACCTGGCGACTGGATGCGGCATAAACAATCTGCGATACCGGATCATACACCGGTTGGGTGTTCAGATGTTGCAGATCGATGGCGATCAAATCGGCGCATTTTCCGACCTCGACGCTGCCGATGCGGTCCGCCAGGCCGAGCGCGCGCGCGCCATTGATGGTGGCCATCTCGAGCGCCTGGCGCGCACTGCAGGCGGCGGCATCGGTGCTTACGCCCTTGGCCAGCAGGGCCGCGCTGCGCATTTCGCCGAGCATGTCGAGATCGTTGTTACTGGCCGCACCGTCGGTACCGATACAGACATTGGCGCCCTGGTCGAGCAGCGTCGCCACCGGGCACAGCCCGCTGGCCAGCTTGAGGTTCGATTCGGGGCAGTGGGTGACGTTGACACCGGCCTCGACGATGCGCTCGATTTCGAATTCGTTGAGCTCGGTCATGTGCACCGCGATCAGGCTGGAATTCAACAGGTTCAGCTGATCGATGCGCTGCAACGGTCGCTGCCCGGTTTTCTGTTCGGCTTCGACCACTTCCCGCGCTGTTTCGTGCAGGTGCATGTGCACCGGCACATCGAGTTCATTGCTGTACATCGCAATCTGGCTCAGCGCTTCATCGGCAACCGTGTAGGGTGCATGCGGTGCGAAGGCGCTGTCTACCAGGCCATAGCCGCGTATCTCGTCGTGCACCGCGAGCGCCTTGTGCAGGTATTCATCCGCGTTTTGCGCCCACACGCTGGGAAAATCGAGCACGATCAGTCCTACCACCACGCGCATGCCGATGCGTTCGGCACAGCGGGCGATCTCGTCGGCAAAAAAATACATGTCGTTCATGCAGGTAGTGCCCGAGCGGATCATTTCAGCCGCAGCGAGCTGAAAGCCATCGACACAGAACTCGGCATCGACCCATTTCGCCTCGGCAGGCCAGATATGGTGGCCGAGCCAGTCCATCAGCGGCAGGTCGTCGGCAATGCCTCGCAGCAGGGTCATCGAGGCGTGTGTATGGCTGTTGACAAACCCGGGCATCAGCGCCCGGCCCGGCAGTTCGATCACCTGCGCTTGCGGGTAACAGGGCAAGTCACGGATTTCGTCGACGCTGGCGAGGCTGTGAATACGATTGTCTTCGACCACCACGGCGTAGTCCTGCAGGACTTCGAAGTCGGCGTTGACGGTGATTATCCAGTCGGGTTTGAGGATCTGGTAGCGGTGCTGCATAGCCGAACCTTACAAGATTTGCCCTGTGCTGAAAACGAATATTGGCCTTCCCCGGGCATGCAACGTGTATTTTTTTTCCCATTATCGACGAAAACTCTCAAATCGACCTATTTTGTCCCTGAGGGGACTTTCTTATCGGTAGTGTTAACCCTTGGGTTTGTGGTAAAATCGCGCAGATACAAAATCATGCACCCCTGCGTCATTTCTTAGTTTCGAGAACCGATTTTTATGGCAGATTTTAAATGGCAGATATAGCCAAGGAAATATTTTCAGTCAATCTAGAGGACGAGATGCGCCAGTCGTATCTCGAATACGCGATGAGCGTCATCGTCGGACGCGCCTTGCCCGACGTTCGCGATGGCCTCAAGCCGGTGCATCGGCGCGTATTGTACGCGATGAGCGTGCTCGGCAACGACTACAACAAGCCCTACAAGAAATCCGCGCGCGTGGTCGGTGACGTCATCGGTAAGTACCACCCGCACGGCGACACCGCGGTATACGATACCATCGTGCGCATGGCGCAGCCTTTCGCGATGCGTCACATGCTGGTCGACGGCCAGGGCAACTTCGGTTCGGTCGATGGCGATTCGCCGGCGGCGATGCGTTACACCGAGGTGCGCATGTCGAAGATCGCACACGAATTGCTCGCCGACCTGGACAAGGAAACGGTCGACTTTCTGCCGAACTACGACGAATCGGAGCACGAACCGGCGGTGTTGCCGACGCGGGTTCCCAACCTGTTGATCAATGGTTCTTCCGGAATAGCGGTCGGCATGGCGACCAATATTCCGCCGCACAATCTCGCCGAGGTGGTGAACGCCTGCATCCTGCTGGTCGACGAACCCGATGCCGGTGTCGAACAGCTTATGGAAATCATTCCCGGTCCGGATTTTCCGACCGCGGGTTTCATCAACGGCGCGCGCGGTATTCGCGACGCCTATCGCCACGGCAAGGGCAAGATCTACCTGCGCGCGAAGACGCACTACGAGGAAGACAAGTCAGGCAAGCAGAGCATCATCGTCACCGAGCTGCCTTACCAGGTCAACAAGGCGCGCCTGCTGG